>Ga0209550_10001402_pt1 | contig 23087 bp, 20 predicted proteins | sample LauGreSuBDMM15SN_2_FD_187567 | JGI IMG/M metagenome (GOLD analysis project Ga0209550, IMG submission 187567) | Freshwater lake microbial communities from Lake Michigan, USA - Su13.BD.MM15.SN (SPAdes) (version 5) | ecosystem: Environmental > Aquatic > Freshwater > Lake | place: Lake Michigan... | reverse complement strand
CCGACTGGACGACTCGGGCCCAAACCGCCCTCGCCGCGACTCCGCTCCCGGGATTCTCGCCGTTGAGACTTTTCCTGCCCCGCAACCTCTTCCCTTTCGTCGCGGCGCTCCTCCTCTTCACTTTACTCTCGCCCATCGCCTCCGCCGCCGAAACCCAAAACCCCGCCGCCTCCGCCGCCGCGGCCTACCGACGCGGCGATTTCCCCGCCGCCGAAAAGACCTACCGCGCCTCCCTCGCCAAAACCCCGCTCGACTCGCTCGCCCATCACAACCTTTCGCTCGCTCTCGCCCAACAAGACCGCTGGGACGAGTCCGCGGCCCACGCCGCCGTCGCCCTCGTCCAAAATCCCGCCCACGAATCCATCCGCGCGCAATTTACCCTCGCCGCCGAAAAATCCGGCCACGTTCCCGCCCCTCTTGCACCTTTCATCGCGCCCAGCTCCTTCCACAAACTCGTGCTCCTCACCTCACCTGCCCGGTGGCAGCTCGGGCTCATCTTTAGCTGTGTGATCGCCGCCGGTGCCGTCGGTGGCCTGCTCGCCGGCGCCTACCTTCGCTCTTCCCGGCGCGCCATCGCTCTTGCATGGAGCGTGCTCGCCTTGGGCATTTGCACCGCAATCACGAGCCTCGGTTGCTGGCTCAACTACGGTCCCGCGACGGACGCGCGAGCCGCGGTTATCTGGCGCGCCGGCACGCTCCGCTCCATCCCGACCGAGGCCGACACCGCGCAAAAAACCACCCCTTTGGCCGCCGGTAGCCTCGCCCAAATTGATCAGTCGTTTCTCGGCTGGAGGCACCTCCGCTTTGAAGCCGGCCAATCCGGCTGGGTCCGCGCCGAGGACCTCGTTCCGATTTGGCGATGATTCCGAGGCTCACCCTCATGCTCAAGCCAACTGGGGTATTCGTTGGCCCACGCCTAGCAATTAGCTAAAGATACCCACCCAAGTATCGCTGTCGCGCCAAGGCCGAGCCGGCGATTCCCGCGCCCGCGCGGATCAGTCGGGAAATCCTTTGATTCAATCCGCACGCACTGCCCCTCCGCCCTTGCCCCGGCCAACCAACCGCGCACGTTGGCTCGGTCCTGCGGTTCAACGCCCTCATCGTCTTTCTCCGCCATGAAGCTCGCCCCAAAATACGTCGCCACGTTCACGGTTCTCCTGCTCGGCCTCGGAGTCGTTGCGCTCTGGAGAAATTCTCCCGGCGCCCTTCCCGTCGTCCCGGCCGAGCCTCGATTTACCGACCCTCTGCCGAAGGCGCCCACCACCGCGCTCACCCCCACACCGGCGCACGCGACCGAACCCAACCCGCCTTCGGTCGCCTCGCGGCCGCCCGGCCAAGTGCTCCCGCCCCGCACCTTCATTTTCGGTGAGTCTGGCCCCGTCACCCTTGAGGACATTCCCTCCGGCCGTTTCCGCGATCAGCTCCTCGTCGTTTCCGACGTCGCCCGCGCCCGCGCGCTGACGGCGCTCGGCGCGCTCCGCGTTCCCCTCAGCAATCTCGCTTCGCTCCACGTGGACGCCGAGGGCAATCTCTTCTTCGCCTGCCCGCAATCACCGCTCGCTCACTACGACGAAGCCGCATTCCTTCCCGCTTCCAGCCCAACCGCAAACGTCGCGGCTTCGACCGAATTTACTGTCTCCGTCCCAAACTCCACCCCGCCGGTCCGCCACAGCCGCCCCGGCGCCTCCCGGGTCATCTACCTCGATTTTAACGGGCACGTCGTCACGGGCACATCGTGGAACTCCACCGCCGGCGCACCTTCGGCGTTCTTCTGCACGCCTTTTGACACCGACGGCAATGCCGGTTCCTTCAGCGCGACCGAGCAAGCCGCCATCGTGCTGATCTGGGAACGAGTCGCGGAATCGTTCCGGCCGTTCGACGTCGACGTCACCACCGAGCAGCCCGCGACCTTCAACAATTTCACCTCCCGCGCCCTAATCACCAAAGCCCGCGACGCCAACGGCGTGCTGAACCCCGTGGCCGATACCGCCAGCGGCGTCGCTTACCTCAACGTTTTCGGCAACTCCACCTTCGCTGCCGCCACCAGCACGTGTTTCATTTACCAAGGCTCAATGAGCGCCGCTAAAATCGCGTCGGTCGTATCCCACGAGATCGGACACCAAATGGGACTCAGTCACGATGGTACTCTGCCCAGCGAGCCGGCCAACGAATACTACGCCGGTCACGGCGCCGACGATACGTCTTGGGCTCCCATCATGGGTAGCTCCTCACGCAATGTCCTCCATTGGTCGAAGGGCGAGTATCTCAACGCCAACAATACCCAAGACGACCTCGCCCTCATCGCCGCCAAACTCCCCGTCCGTCCCGACCAAGTCTCTGGCACGGACTCCGCCGCCACCACCCTCATCTTCAACGGCACATCGTTGCGCCAAAACGGACTCCTCGAAACGACCAGCGACATCGACACCTTCACCTTCTCGACCTCGGGCGGCCCGCTATCCCTCCGCGTTTCTCCGCCGGAAGTTGCCGCGCTGTCCAACCGCTTCTCCGTCGATCTCGCCGCCGAGCTCAGGGACGCCGTTGGCACGCTCATCACCCGCTCTGATCCGCCCGACTCAGCCTCCGCCACGTTGGAGCAAACCCTCGCCGTCGGAACTTACTTTATCCGCATCACCGGTGTCGGCACAGGCTCACCGCTCAACAACCCGCCCACGGGCTACACGTCCTACGGCAGCATCGGATCCTACGAAATCACCGGCACCGTTCCGCCGCCGACCACTACCTTCGCCGCCGCCATCGCCCAGAATCCCGAGCCGCAAAATCAATTCCCCGGCAACTCCGCGACGTTCACCGTCGTGGCCCGCGCCAACCCGGCCGCTACCTTTTCTTGGCAACGCTCCATCGACGCCGGCGCCACTTGGACGTCCCTCAACGAGGGCAGCCCGTATGCGGGGACGAACACCGCCGATCTCACGGTGTTTCCGCTTTCCGCCCCGATGAACGGAGACCGCTTCCGCTGCGTCGTCACCAATTCCGCCGGCTCCGCCACGAGCACGGCCGCCACGCTCACCATCGCCGTGCCGCCCCCACCCACGCTGCCCACCTTCGATCCGTTTCCGATCGTCAGCACCTTCGGCCGCGGACTGGCCGCCGGCTCCAACACCAACCTCACCATCACCCTCACCGGCGGGTCCGATCCACTCACCCTCCGTTGGCAACGCGACGGCGTAGATCTGCCCGACGCGGCCGGTCCCGTTTACTTCTTGCGCAACTGGCAGCCCACCGACTCCGGCACTTACCGCGTCGTCGCCACCAACCCCGCCGGCACCGTCGTCTCCCCCGGCTATCGCCAATTCGTCCAACCCGAAGGCGGCTGGCAATGGCGCCACCCCACCCCTACCGGCGCCAACCTCACCAGCGCCGCATTCGTCAACGGTCGCTTTTTCGTCGGCGGTGTCCGCGGCACGGTCCTGACCTCAACCGACGGCACCACTTGGACAGTTCGCACCCTGCCCGCCGCCAACAACATCTTCGGCTTCCAATACCTCAACGGCCTCTACATCGCTCTCGGCAGTTTAGGCGCGGTCTTCACCTCACCCGATACGATCGCATGGACGCCCCGCAATTCGGGCATCATCGTTCGCGACACCGGCACCGGCCTCATCGATCTCACCCTCGGCAACGGCCGCATCGTCGCCGTCGGGATCGGCGGACTCACCAGCACGTCCACGGATGCGATCAACTGGACGCCCGGCACCATCGGCGTGACCGAAGGTCTCGCCGGCGTCGCGTTCGCCTTCGGCCGCTTCCACGCCGTCTCCTCCGATAGCGGCCGCGTCTTCAGCTCGTCCGATGGGGTCAACTGGACCTCGACCATGACCGCGACCTCGGGCTTGGGCGGAATCGCCGCCGGCGCCGGTCGACTCATCGGGGTGGGCCTCAGCGGCGTCACGTTGACCTCCACCAATGGGACAACTTGGACCCCGGGCAATGTCTTCCCCTCGGCCAATCTCCTCGGCGTCAATTTCATCAACAACCAATTCGTCGCCGTCGGCACCGGCGGAGCCATCCGCACGTCCCCCGATGGCGTGACGTGGACCGCCCGTAGCTCCGGCGGTAACGCCAGCAGCCTCCAAAACACCGCCTTCGGCAACGGCATCTACGTCGTCCCCGGCTCGACCAGCTCGACCGCCCGTGGTGCCCTGCTCACCTCGACGGATGGCGTCATGTTTCGCGAAACCATCGCCACCGCCATTCCGACCGGCGGCTTTAACCTCACCCTCCGCGGGATCGCGGCCAGTCCGACCGTCCTCGTCACCGTCGGCAACTCCGGCACGATTCTTCAATCCAGCGACGGCACACGTTGGACCACCCGCACCTCCGGCACCTCCGCCCAACTCAACGACATCGCCTTCGGAGCCGGCCGGTTCGTCGCTGTGGGTAATAGCGTCGGCGGGGTCGGCACCGCGCTCGTCTCCGACAACGGCGCGACGTGGACCCCTGCCTCCGTCCCCGCCAACTCGCTCAACGGTGTCCGGTTTGCCGCCAACCTCTGGATCGCCGTCGGCGCCTCCGGCCGGATTCTCAGCTCTTCGGACGGCTCCGGCTGGACTTCTCGCTTTATCGGCGGCACTTCCGCCACCCTCAATAAAACCACTTTCGGCGCGGGCCTCCACGTGGCCGTCGGCAATGCCGGCACCCTCGTCACATCGCCCGACGGCATGGCCTGGAACGCCACCACCGCGCCCACGACCGCCAATCTCAACGACGTCACCTTCGCCTCCGGAACCTTTGTCGCCGTGGGCGCCGGCGGAGTGATCCTCACCTCGCCCAACGGCGTCACCTGGAGCGACCGCGGCTTTGGCAACGAAGCTCTCACCAGCGTCACGTTTGCGAACGGCCAGTTCCTCGCCACCGGTCCTAGCAGCAACTATTTTGTTTCACCGGACGGTATCACGTGGACCGCTCGCTTCACCGGCGCGTCCGACGCCTCGTTCGACTCCGCCGCCTTCGGCGATGAGCGCTACCTCGTGGGCGAAAATGCCGCGATCCTCGCTACCGGCGCGCCGCTCATCACCGCCCCCGCGCCCCAAATCGCTCTCGTCGGCGCACCGCTGACCCTTGGCGCCGCCGTCACCGCATCGGCCTACCCCCTCAACTACCAGTGGACCAAAGACGGTGTCGCGATCCCCGGCGCGACCGCACCCACCTATTCCTTGGCCCGCACCGCCGCGACCGACGCCGGCACCTATCGCCTGATCGCCAGCGGCCCGCTGGGCTCCGTCACGGCGAGCGCCGCGACCGTGAGCATCGCCGCGCCTGCCCCGGGACGCATTCTCAACCTCTCCGTCCGCGCCGTCGCCGGGCCCGACGAACGCACGCTCATTGCCGGCTTCACGCTCTCGGCCGGCGGCTCAAAGAATCTGCTCATTCGCGGCATCGGCCCCGCCCTCATCCCGCTGGGCGTGCCGACTGCACTGCTCGATCCTCGTCTCCAAATCTTCAACTCGCCGCCCGCCGCCCCACTCGCCGCCAACGACAATTGGGGCCCGAACCCGACGTTGGCCGCCCTCTTCCCGTCCGTCGGCGCCTTCCCCCTCGATCCCGCCGGTCGAGACGCGGCCCTCACCCAGACTTTTCTCGCCGGCAACTACACCGCCAACGTCTCCCCGCCCGGCACTGCGAGCGGAGTCGCGCTCGCCGAAGTTTACGACCTCGATTCTCCCGCCGCGTCCGCCCGCCTCCTCAACCTCTCCGCCCGCGCCCAAGTCGGCACCGAGGCCGATCTGCTCATCGCCGGCTTTACGCTCTCGGGCAACGTTCCCCGCACCGTTCTCATCCGCGGCATCGGCCCCAGCCTCACCCAGTTCGGCGTGCCCAACACCCTCGCCGATCCGAAACTCGAAGTTTTCCGAGACGCCACGCTCCTCCACGCCAACGACAACTGGGCCGCCAACGCGACCGCTGCCGGCACCGCCGAGCTCGTCGCCGCCTTCGCCCGCACCGGTGCCTTCGCCTTGCCCAATCCCGCGAGCCGCGACGCCGCGCTCATCGTCACGCTCGCCCCCGGCAACTACACCGCCCAAGTCAGCGGCGTAAACGACACCACCGGTGTCGCTCTGATCGAAATCTACGAACTGCCCTGAGTCCGACGTGGGGCAGAGTCTCCGACTCGCCCTCCACGCCCCGCGCGCACGTCCGCCCAGCCAATCCAGCACCCGCCAATTGTTCCTACCAAGGTTCGTCATCCGACTTAGGCTTGAGAGCAGCTTACGCCAACGTCCCTCGATAAGCCGACTGTCAGTGCGAGAAACGCAGCGCCAAAACAATCCAGCCGAATTATCCACTTGGCCCTCAAATCGGGCTCAGCGCAGCCCGCACGCCTTGCGCGCTCGACCGATCACTTGCTCCGCCACCGCCCTCGCCCGTTGCGCGCCTTCGCGCAGCACCGCCTCCACGTGATCCGGGTTCGCCGCGAGTTCCGCCCGCCGCGCCCGCGCCGCCGCAAAGAAATTCCAGTAGTGCTCAAACAAAGCCTTCTTCAAATCACCGTAACCCAGCCCGCCCGCCCGCAACCGATTTTCGAAATCCGTCGCCACCTCCGCCGGCGCAAAAAACTTCAGCAGCTGGATCGCGAGATTTTTGTCCGCATCCGGCTTTGGCTCCGCCGGCGCGCGCGAATCCATCACGATGCCCATGATCTTTTTTCGCAGCGCCTTCTCGTCGCCAAAAATCTCGATCGTGTTGCCGTAGCTCTTCGACATTTTCTGCCCATCAAGCCCGGGGATCACCGCGACTTCGTCACGGATTTCCGACTCCGGCACCACCAGCGTCTCGCCGTAGGCCTCGTTGAACTTGATCGCCATGTCGCGGGTCATCTCGACGTGCTGCTTCTGGTCGCGGCCGACCGGCACGCGGTGCGTGTCGTAAAGTAAGATATCGGCCGCCATCAGCACCGGATAGGCAAACAGCCCGAAGTTAGGTGAAATCCCTTTCGCTGTTTTATCCTTAAAACTGTGCGCCCGCTCCATCAGGCCCATCGGCGCGAGGGAGCCGAGCATCCACATCAGCTCGCACACTTCGGACACATCGCTCTGCCGCCAAAACACGCTCGTCTTCGGATCAAGCCCGCACGCCAACCAGTCGAGCGCGATTCCCTGCGTGTTTTTCCGCCGCTCCGCCGCATCCGTCACCGTCGTCATCGAGTGATAATCCGCGATGAAATAAAAACAGTCGCCCCGCGACTGCGCCTCGATCGCCGGCCGCATCGCGCCGAAATAATTGCCGATGTGAAGCGTGCCGGAGGGCGTGATGCCGGTGAGAGTGCGCATGAAAAATGCGGAGCTTCGCGGACGTTTCGCCGCGGCGTCAATCCCGCCGCGGCAACAGCGTCACGCCGCCCCGCGACTTCGCGATCGTCGCCGCCGGCAGGTAACCCGAAAACGCCACCGTCGGCATCACCAACGCCCGCGGTCCGAGCACCGTTCCGGGATTGAGCACCGCGTTGCAGCCCACCTCGGCCCGGTCGCCCACAATCGCGCCAAATTTTCTCAACCCGGTTTCGTGCACCGTCTCGGGCGTGCGCACGGTGATCAATTTCTGATCAAGCCGTAGGTTGGAACAAATTACCCCCGCGCCGAAGTGCGCGCCGTTACCCAAAATCGAGTCGCCCACGTAGCTGAAATGCGGCACCTGCGCGCCATCCATCAGCAGGCAATTCTTAAACTCACACGCGTTCCCGAGCACACAATTCGCGCCCACAATCACATTGCCCCGAATAAAAGCCCCCGGCCGGATCTCCGTCCCTTCGCCGATCCACGCCGGCCCGATGATCGTCGCATACGCCGGCAATTTTACGGTCGGGTGAATGAAAACGAATCCTTCAATGTGCACGCCCGCCGGCCGCGCCGGCAAAGCCGCCTCAAACTTATGCGCCGCGAGCGCCGGCCCGATGCGCTTGAGCCATTCCCACGGCGCCACGTCCGCCGGAAAATGCGCCGCAAAAGCTGCGAGCGACTGGGGCAGAGAAAAAAAGTCGGAAGCGATCATTTGGACAACGTCGGTGAAGTTGGAGCAAATTCCGGGACAGGGACAGCGGCATTTTTCGCATCAAAATCCCGGCAACATTTCCAGGCCGGCATCCAGCTTTTTCTTCTTCGGCCGGGGTTCCACCCACAGCCGGATGACCAATTCCGCCAAATTCTTCATACTGGTGCGTTTCATGCCTTCGTGGCGCGCCGCCTCTTTAAACACCGGCACCACCCCGCTCCGCTCGATATAATAACGCCAAAATTCCCCGTCCAACCGCGCCGCTGCCGCATGGTCGTCGTTGAGCGATTTCACGATTCCACGAACCTTCTCCTGCCAAAACTGTCGTTCGTCGCGATGACCCTGCCAATAGTCGAAGACACGCTGCTCAAACCGATTCAAACTCATGCCGCCAACCTGCGTCGCGTGATTCCAAAAACAACCGCAAAACCTCGCCCTACGTCAACGTTGCATTCCCGCCTCCGCCGATACTAATCTCCGCCTCGAAACATTTATCCCCCCTATCCTATGTGGCAAAAATTCAAAGAGCAGATTCTGGTCATCGTCGTCATCGTCGTCATCGTGGTCGGCGCCGCCTTTTGGCTTAACCAAAAAACTGTCATCGAACTCCAAGCCCAACAGGAGTTGAAACTCGCCCCGTTGCGCGAGGCGAGCGACGCCCTCAAAGCCCAAAACGAGGAAAACCGCCGGTCCCTCGAGTCCACCAACAAGCTCCTCAAGGACGCCATCGCCAAGCGCGAGTCGGATCTTTTCCGTACCGACGAAGAGATTCAGAAACTCAACGTCGAGCGCATGGACGCCCTCGCCGACGCCATCGCGAAGAAGGTTCAACCTTACAACCCTCTGCCAAAATCGCCGGAGGAGGCCGAGAAAATGCAGAACGAGCAGGTGGACAAAGTCTCCACCCGCATGACGGAAAAAATCTCCCCCATTCTTTCCGAGATGGCCAAGGACCAAAACCTCACCCGCGAGTCCATCGCCACCTACAGTCAGCGGATTTCCAATCAGGTCGGTAACGTCCTGACGGCCGAACTCGCGAAGAACCAAGTTCTGAACAACAACCTGATGGCGACCCAAGCCGCCGCCCAAGACGCGCTGAAATTATCCCACGAAATCACTGCGCTTTATCTCAGTTCCTTCAAAGACCAAGGCCTCATCACCCGCTTGCTCACCTTGCCCGCCAACGTTGTTCGCGACGCCGCTAGCCTCAGTATCGTGTCGAGCAGCGACCGCAAGAAAGTCGAACAGGAGCTCATGGCCAAGATGGCCGACATCGACCGCAAGCTCGCCGAAATCCAAGCTCAGGCGCCGAAAAAATAACCCGGCCTGCTGCTCAAACATTCAGCCGACGCCCCTGTGCGTCGGTTTTTTTTGCCCGATGCGCTTTTGTGCAACTCGCACTCGCCGAAACCTCCGACCTCTGAAACTGTTCGGCCCCAGATGAAGCGCTTGAAGAAATTTATCACCCCGCAAGTCATAAAATGGTTCGTCGTGGGCGTGGGCTTTTCGGCGTTCGGGGTGCTCGTGCTGAAGCTTATGGTCGGTATCATGGGTTGGCCCTTCATGATTTCGACTCTCGTCTCCGGTGAGGTTGGAACCGTTTTGAGATTTTTAGTCGTAGATCGCTGGGTATTTGCAAACCGACGCCCGACCTGGAAACGACTTTGGCACTATCATCTCGCCAACGCCTTGGGCTTCGCGGTCTGGTGGTCGGCGGCCAATCTGCTCGAAGCGTCCGGCATCCACTACCTAGTGGCCCCGATCCTCGCCATTTTCTTCTCCATCGGCTTCAGCCTCGCGACCAATTTTCTCTGGGTCTGGCGTAAACCGGCTGCTTCAAATCCCGCGAGTTGACCGGACCGACCGCGGCCAGATCGCCGGGCTGCAAAATCAAGGACGGACGTTCGCCCGCTGTGCCGGCCCCGTCGCCCACCGAGACGCCCACCCAGTCGCGATCGACGGCCAGCTCACGGCCAAGATGGATGGCACCCGCATGTTCGACCGGTTGTTTGACCGCCAACTCGGTGCCCAGAGCCGACTGCAGATTTTCGGCCAACGGGACCCGGTCCCGCGCTTTATCGCGTTGGCCGCCCGCCCCGTGGTCAGTAGACGTTCGCCCCCGTTACCGCTGAAGAAAAACGATGCAGATCGGCGCCGGCACGTTGATCACGCCCTTGGTTTGATAGGTGAGTTCACCGGTCGTCTGATTCACCCGATGCACCGCGACGGTGTTGGAATCGGCCCCGGCCGCGAGCAACCAACCGCCGTCGGGCGAGAGCGCGATGTTGCGCGGAAAAGCCCCGCGCACCGGTTGCACTTGGATCACCTGCAAGACCGCTGTCGCCGGATCGGCGCGATAAACTGTGACCGTGTCGTGACCGCGATTCGACGAATAAACAAACTTCCCGCTGGCGTGGACCAGAATCTCGGCGGCGGAGTTGAAAGCTTCCTTAGCCTTCGCCGCTTCACTGAGCGCCGGCACGGTCGCGATCAAGTTTGCCGTGCCTGCCGCCGCATCCCAAGCGAAGGACGTGACCGACAACGAGAGCTCGTTCAGCAGATAGATAAATTTTCCGTCCGGAGAAAATTTCATGTGCCGGGCTCCGCCGCCGGGGACCGACGCGATGACGCCGTGCATCGTGATGGACGGCGCCGCGAGGTCGATCCGATGCACCACGATTGCGTCCATCCCGAGATCGGGTACGAGCGCGAATCGGCCGTCCGGTGAAAACGCGCACATGTGCGCATGGGGCTTTTCCTGGCGGCTAGGCATCACGCCCGAACCCTTGGTTCCGTGCTTCACGACTTGCGCCGTTCCGAGGCGTCCCTCGGCGTCGAGGGGAAACAGCGCCGTCGAACCGCCGCCATACTGGGCCGTCAAAAGGAATTTCCCGCTCGGATGCACCGCGATATGTGCCCCGCCGCCGTCGGTGGTTGGCGCGGAATTGATGAGCTCAAGCGCCCCCGTCGCGCCGATCCGATACCCAACGGCACTGGGCCCCCCGGCGACCCCGGCCACGGCGTAGAGTTTTGTGCCATCCGGATGCAGCGCGAGAAATCCGGGATTACCGACTTCAGCCGCCAGCTCGGCCGCCGTGAGTTTGCCGGTCTTGGGATCAAAGGTAGCGCGATAGATCCCCTTCGCGCCGCCCCCACCCGTGCCGAAATAAACGGGCATCGGCTGGGCCGCTGCCAGCGCAACCACCCCGCATGAGACTATCCACCACTGTGCCAGCCGAACCAACGAAGGGATTTTCATATCTCCCACTCTGCAGCACCGCCCGGTCCGAGCCAAGCCAACAAGAGCCGCACAGCTAGCTTTTGAGCAACGCCACCGCCCGCCTCATCGCCGCCGACACCGCCGCGCAGGCCGGCTCGTTCTCCAGCGCGGTGAGCACTTTGTTAAACGGCTCGGCCCGCACCGGTCCGTCATAGCCGAGAGTCACCAGCGCGGAGAGAAACGCCGCCGCATCGATCACGCCGGTTGCCGCCGGCAGTTCCCGCTCGCCGTCTCTTTGCAGGTTCTTCGCCACGCCTTGCGGCGCATCGTTCAAATCGACGCTGACCACGTCGGCGTTCTTCAACGTCAACAAATCAGCCACCGTGTCGCCCGCCTGCCACCAATGCCAGGTATCGAGCACCAAGCCCACGTTGCCCGTCCCGATCTCCGCGATCAGCTCCCGGGTCTCCGCCAGCGTATGGACAAACGGATACTTGCGACCGACCAACAGCGTCTGCGTGCCCACATACTCCAGCCCAAGTCCAAGCCCGTGATCCCGCAGCACCCGCGCAACTTCCGCCAACCGCAACGCGTGCTGCTTGAAATTGGCGCGATAGGTCAGCGAGTCGCTGCTGGGCATCAGCCACGTGCCCATCCGCCGCACTCCCGCCCGTTGCAGGCCCGCCGCGATCGCCGGCAGCTTCGCCAAACCTTCACGGAAGAGCGCGTCGTCTTTGCGAAAATCAACCGCCAGCCCGGCTGCGGCCCACGTCAGTTTCTTTGCGGTCAAATCCGCCAGCGTCTCGGAAACTTGCAGCGCCGACATCGCCGCCAACTCATCCGGCCGCGGCTCGACGGCCTCGAAGCCATGGCGCTGGGCCAGATCGTTGAGCTCACGCTGGCTCGTCACCGCCACGCCAATGCTGCCAGGGGTCAGCGCGAGTTTAAACGACCGACCGGGGCCGCTGGCTGTCGCCGAGAGTCCTCTCCCCGACACAGCCACGGTCGCCGCCAGCAATGAGGTGCGTTGCATAAATTCGCGTCGGTTCATACCGCACCCCAACAAAACCCCGGCCCCATCGCAATCCGCATCCTCGATCAAAGGGTCGTTCACTGCGCCGTCCAACCACCGTCAATGACGAGGTCAGTTCCGGTCATGAAACCCGCCGCATCCGAGCACAAATAAACCGCCGCCGCCGCGATCTCGCTCGGGAGGCCCCAGCGACCCAGCGGCGTCTTGGCCAAAAACGTCGCCCGCAGCTCCGGGTTTCCCATCAGCGGCGCGTTGATCTCCGTATCGCAGACGCCGGGGCTGATCCCGTTCACCGTGATTTTCTCCGGCGCCAATTCCAAAGCCAACGCGCGATTGAATCCCAGCAGCGCCGACTTGCTCGCCGAGTAGGCCGTGCGGCCCGGCAACGAAATATGGGCCATCATCGAAGTCAGGTTGATGATCCGGCCGTAGCCGCGCCCGGTCATCAGCGGCACGAACGCACGGCACATCAGAAACGTGCCGGTCAGGTTCGTTTCGATCACGCGATTCCACTCCACGAGCGTGAATTCGGTGATCGGTTTGCGCAGGTTGATCCCAGCATTGTTGATCAAGATATCCAGCCGGCTGCCCAGCGCCGACTCATACGTTTCCCGCGCGCGGGCCACCGCCGTTTCGTCGCGGACATCGGCCACCAAAAGTTCAGCGCGGCCGCCCTTCGCCCGGATTCGGTGCGCGACCTCCGCCGCTTTTGGCTCATCCCGCGCGAGCAACGCGACCGTCGCGCCGGCCTCCGCGAGGGCGAGCGCCATAGCTTCACCGAGGCCTTGGCCGGCACCGGTCACGAGCGCAAATTTTCCAAGAAGGGGCGGAGTCATCCCCGAAATTCAGGCGCGCCGCCCGCTTCCCCGCAATGGATTTCACCCGGTCGCACCCGCCCGCTTTTATAAAACCTTTGGCCACGCCCAGGCCGGCGGCGTCATCGGGTCGAAACCCATGATCGCGGGAATCAGATTTCAAATCAGCATTGGGGCCGGGACTGACAGGGACGGGATTAGACATCAGCGGGAAAGCAGGTTGGGCGAATCCGCCAAAACGGCAGAAATTCAATGGAGGCTCCAAGGCCGAGTTCGGCGGTGGGGCCCGGCGCGGAAACAGCACCGAGCTATTCTCGGCTCGATCCAAGCCGCCGATCCGGCGAGCACCCGGTTACGAATGGGTGGCCCTTGATTTTGCCTCTTGGCCGCCGCCTCGCCGCCGCTTTCGCTCACGAGATGAACCATCGCGTATTCGTTTCGATTTTGAGCGTCCTCGCGTTTTCCACCTCCCTTTGCGCCGCCGGCCGGATCGTCGCCGGCCCGATGCTGAGCTACCAGGAACATCGCGAGGTGCTCGTCTGGCTTGAAACCGAGGGAGCCAGTCGCGTTGAGCTCTCGGTCCGACCGGCAACATCCGACGCTACGTCCCGCCTCGTCCCGGCGACCCGCAGCCTCACCAACCCGATCGGAACCCAAGTGCATCACTTCGTCGTGGACGGGCTCGTCGCCGGCCAAGCCTATGCCTACGCCATCATGCTCGACGGCACCGCGCAGCCCGCTGCGACCCCGCTTACGTTTCGCGCCAAGTCCCAATGGGAATGGCGGGGCGATCCGCCCGTGGTCCGTTTCCTCGTCGGATCGTGCAGCTACTTCAATGACCCGCCCTACGACCGTCCCACCGGCCCCACCCGGCCGCCCTACGGCGCGTCGCCGGAGATTTTTCGCAACATGGCGAAGCACGGCGGCGATTTCATGCTGTGGCTCGGCGACAACCTTTACCTCCGCGAGCAGGATTGGTCGTCGCGCTACGGCATTTTTTTCCGCTACAGCGCCGACCGCCGCGCCGAGGCCGTCCAGCCCTTGCTCGCCGCCATGCACCACTACGGCACGTGGGACGACCACGAATTCGGGCCCAACGACTCCAGCCGCAGCTATGAACTGAAGGACACCACCCTCGAAGCCTTCCGCTGGTATTGGCCGATGCGCAGCGCGGGCGAGACCGACAACGCCGGCATCTATACTCGTTTCGTGCAGGGCGACGCCGAGATTTTCATCCTCGACGGGCGCTACCACCGCGACGCCTCCGCGCTGGCCGATACGACCCCCGGCAAGTCCTTCCTCGGTCCCCGTCAACTCGCGTGGCTGAAGAGCGCGCTCTCCGATTCCAACGCGAACTCGAATATCGCGCTGCGTTTCATCGCCGTCGGCAGCCAGTTCTTGAATCCCATGGCCTTTGACGAGAACCTCTCCCGCTATCCGCAGGAGCGGGCGGACATCCTCGATTTTATCCTCAAAAACAAAATCGGTGGCGTGGTCTTTTTAACCGGCGACCGCCACTTCGGCGAATTTTCCCGTCTTGAACGGGCCGGCGCGCCGCCGGTGCTTGAGCTCACTTCCTCAGCGCTCACCGCCGGCGCGAATCGCCGGCCCGTAACCGAGGGCGAAAAATGGGCCGAGGCCAAGAATCCCGTGCGCGTGCCCGGGAGCATCATCGTCGAAAACAACTTCGGCGAGATCACCCTCACCGGGCCACGCCGGGCGCGAATTCTCGGCTTCACCGCCTACAACCGCGAAGGAAAATCCCTCTGGTCGACCTCCGTGCCGGTGGCCGACCTCCAGTTTGCCCGGGCGCCTTAACGCGACGGGCGCGGAAGGCGAAACGCGTCCGCACCACAAACGCGTTGTCTTACGCCACGTCCGCAAGGACGCTCACGGATGGAAAACCAAACCCAGCCGTGGCCTGAGCGCTTCGACCTCACTCTTTGTCCTGCGGCCGATGTTGAGACCGCGATTGCCGCGAACGCCTTGGGCGTAGCCGTTATCTACTCGGCCGAGAGTATCTTTCTCGTGATCGAGTCACGCGCCCGCAGTCTTCGCACCGAGTGCCTCCGCCGGCTCACCACCGCCAAGCTACCCGCGGCCACGCCGCTGATGGTCGCATTCCGCTGCGAGGTTTTGCCGGAGACGAGCCGCGAGCAGATCGACGCCGCCTGTCGCCGCCAAGTCGTCCTCGCCGGCGAGTTGCGCCGCGCGCTCCGGCCCGCGATGCGTTAAGCAAATTTGACCCGCCTCAAACACCCCGGATCAGCCCGGGGAGCTGGGATAGTTTCAACCCCCGCGCCCGGGACTGAATTTCCCGTAACCCGCGCCCACCCTGCGTCCGCGACGCGCCAGCGCGCGACTCGCCAACGATGAAACCCACGTGCGACGCTGGAACACGCTACTGACCGAGCTCCCCCCGGCGGAGTCGGTGCCCGCCCCCATCAAACCGCAGTTCGTCGCCGGTCCGGCCATAAAAAAGCCCGGCGCCGGTTCAGGCGTCGGGCTCTTGCAGAGGAATGAGCGGTCTTACTTGCCGGCAGCGGGAGCGACCGGCAGCGCGGGCGCTGGAGCGCTCGACTTGATGTCGAGCAGGTCGATTTCGAAAATCAACGTCGACGAGGGCGGAATGTTGCCGCGCGCGTCATCGCCGTAGGCGAGTGAGGGCGGGACGTAGAGCTTGATCTTGCCGCCCTTGTTCACCTTTTGCAGGCCCTCGGTCCAGCCGGGGATAACTTGGTCGAGTTGGAACTCGGCCGGCTCGTTGCGCTGCACCGAGCTGTCGAAAACGGTGCCGTCGATCAGCGTGCCGGTGTAGTGGACTTTGACGGTCTCGGTGGGCTTCGGCGCGGCGCCGTCGCCTTGCTTGACGATTTCATAACGGAGGCCGCTGGGCATTTCGACGACCGCCTTGTTTTCCTTCAATTTCGTAAAGAAATCACCGCTCTGCTTGAGGCCCTCTTGCTTGAGTTTACCCATGTAAGCGTCCTGCTTCTTCTTCATGAATTCGTCCATCGCCGGCCCGATCTTCTCGAGTTCGTAGGGCGATTCTTTGCCGGAAACCGCCGCACCCATGCCTTTGAGCAGGGACTCGACTTCCGCTGGGCTGAAAGCGAGCTCGGAGAGCCCGATCCGTTTGCCCATGAACCAGCCGAAGGTCTCGACGAGTTGCGCCTCGGTGAAAACCGGAGCGACCGGAGCAGCGGCGGCGGCGGCGGCAGCAGGCTGGCCGGGGATGTTGAGTTTGACCTCCTGAGCTTGGATCGCGGTGGCAGTGCCGAGCGCGAGCAGGGAGAACGTGAGAGCGGACTTGAGCTTCATATGTGGGTTGTAGGTGGACCTAGGATGGAAACTGAAACGGCCAATTTGTGCCAGAAAACTTTTGGATGTGCCGGTCTGACGCCCGGAAAGCAAACAATTACTCCCCGCTTGTGTCGCAGCCAGGCGACCACCACGTTTTTCCTCCGAATCACCCCCATGACCCCCGATCAATTTTGGACCAGTCAAGACGGCCAGATCCTAACGATTAAGAACAAGGACGACCGCACCACGACGCTCACCCTGGCCTTCTGGCCGCGGAATCCCGCCGAATTCGAATTCCTTAAGACCCACCTTGCCGACCTCAAGTTCACCGAGCGCAGCTCCCTCGCCCGCATCGGTATCGAGATGCTCTTGCAAGGTGCCCCCGTCGTCGACGGGAACCGCATTTTGCTGACCGCCGATACCTTCATTTACGACCAGAGTTTCCCAAACGCACCGTATTGGAAAAAACTGCTCCGATCGGGCGTGCCCGTCGGCCGGCTCTTTTTTGCCCCCGCCGCCGCCAAACTCTCTAGCACCGAGATCTGGGCGGCCATCCAGGCCAATGCCCTCAAGTTGCCCAACACCATCTCCATCGACTCCCGCGGGCGCGTTTTCCTCACTCCGCACCAAGTCAACTACACGCTCTCCTCGAGGCTCTCGCGCCTCAACTTCGAGCACATTGTTTCCGGCAACGCCGGCCGCTCTTTCATCGACAAGGTCCAAGTCCGCCACGACGCCTCGCCGCTCACCATCCCTCCGCGTTCGGGCATCCTCACGAGTTGCTCGATGTATCTGAAGGAACACTTCGTCGTCCTCAACCAAGGCGAGGGCAACTTCGGCCTCCACACCAGCGCCATCTTGCTCGATCCGATCAAAACCTTCGGCACGAACATCATGCTCGAAATCTACAACACCGGCGACCAGCCCGTTTTGAATCCGATGGTATCCGTTGATATCTTCAGAGCCCCAACCTTGGCCGACCCCGATTTCAAAACCCTCGCAAAAAAACGCCAACGTCTCCTCGGCACCGCCCACGAGCTCTTCAAGTGTCTCGATGCGAATCCTCCCCGGGACAACGCCGAGGCCCGCCCGCGCACCAAGATCACCGTCCGCGGCCAAAGCGGAACCACCGAAAATCGCAGCGTCCTCGTCCGGGCCAATGAGGACTTCAAGAAAGTCCTCGATGGCGAAGCCTGCCCCATCGGCAGCCGCACGATGGTCCAGGCGCTCGACGCCGCCCCACCCGATGCCGACACCCTCATCGTCGATCACTTTCCCGATCTGCTCGAACACATCGAGCTGCTCACCCGCATCGGCGACGTGAAGCTGAAGCGGATCATTTTCCGCAAAGCCTCGCGGACCCACGGCTATTTTCTCTCCAGCAACGCCCACGCCCGCCTCGACACGTTCGACGCCATCGGCATCCGCGTTTACTGGTACGACGAGTCCACCAAAGAGCTCTACGCCCACGTTTACAAAAAGGGCCACGGCTTCTTCGTCCGCGAGGAACTCACCCGCAAATTCCAAGAAACCACGATTCTCGCCTTCTACGGTTCCGCCGTTGGCCTCGATCCCGCCGACACCGCCCGCATCACCGGTTTGGTCGAAGGCCTCACCGGCTTCATCGGCCCCAACGTCGGCGTGCTCACCGGCGGCGGCGGCGGCGTCATGCGCCTCGCGACCGACCAAGCCCGCAGCAAAGGCGCGCTCACCGGCGCCTGCTTCCTCGAACTCGAAGCCCAACCGCCCGAGCTGGGCGTCGATTTCTTCAACACGTTTCAGGAGAGCTCCCGCCACTTCCGCCAAAAGTGGTTCGAGGCCGCCGATTTCTGCATCTTCAACGTCGGCGGCGTGGGCACCCTCGAAGAAATCGGCATCGAGATGTGCAACCTGAAACTCGGCATCCGTCCCCGCACGCCTTTCGTGTTCTTCAATTCAAAATTCTGGGGCGACCTCCGCAAACAGGTAAAGACGATGATAGCCACCAAGCGCGCCCCCGCGTGGATCAACGACTACATTCTCTTCACCGATGATCCCGCCGAGGTCGTCGCCTTTTACCGCAAAAAGCTGCAGGTGCTTTAAACACCTTTTGCGATTTCGCCATAACGGCGGAAACGACGACGAACGTTAGCGTCAGCGCCCACCACCGTTCCGTTCTGGCCAATTCACGAATTCCACCCAGCTTTTCCCCATGACCGCCCAACTCGCCGAGCTCACCCGCGCTGAGCTCACTCTCAGCCCCGAGGAGAAGCTTTCCCTCGCCGAGCAACTCATGGCCATGGCGGTCGCCGAGACGTCCCCCGCGCCTGCGGCCGCTTGGGAGACGGAGGTGCAACGCCGTCGCGCGGACGTCCAATCCGGAAAAGTGCGGTGGGTGCCCGGCGCTGAAGTCGAGCGCTCGCTGGATCGCCTGTTGGGATGAAGGAACTCGCCTATCACCCGGCCGCTCGGGCGGAGTTGAAAGCTGAGGTGTTGTATCGTGAAACCGAACACCCGCGAGCTGGCGCTCATGTCCGCGCTGCTATCGCGAGGGCCATTGTTTCCTTGCGCCAGTTCCCCGGTCTCGGTCGGCCAGGGCCGGATGGCGTCCGCCGCATTGTCACCAGTGGTTATAAATTCATCGTTCACTACGAACTCATCGCCGACTAAATCGTTGTCTGGGCAGTAGCCCATCCCGCCCGAGCTCCCGGCTACTGGCTCACGCATCGCGCTCCCTGATTTGCAATGTCCACTCTTCCCTCCTCCCTCCTCGTCGTCGGCTCCGGTGGCCGTGAACACGCGCTCGTCCGCGCCCTCGTCGCCTCCCCCGCCGCGCCCCGTGTCATCTGCGCGCCCGGCAACGCCGGCATCGCCGAGGAGGTGCCCTGCTTCCCCATCGCCGCCGACGACGTCACCGGCCTCGTCGCCCTCGTGCAACGCGAGCAGATCGCCTTCGTCGTCGTCGGCCCCGAGGTCCCGCTTTCCCTCGGGCTCGCCGACCGTCTACGTGAATTGGACATCCCCGTCTACGGCCCCGGCGCCGACGGCGCGCGGCTAGAAGCGTCGAAAATTTTCACGAAACAGATTCTCCTCAAGCACCGGATCCCGACCGCACCCGCCGCTTTCTTCAGCGCGATCTCACCCGCTCTCACTTACCTGCGCACCCGCTCCCTGCCCATCGTCGTCAAGGCCGACGGGCTTGCCGCCGGCAAAGGCGTCGTTGTCGCCCAATCCCTCGAAGAAGCCGAAGCCGCCGTGCGCGAAATGCTCGCCGGGGAAAAGTTCGGCGCCGCCGGCCGACAACTCCTCATTGAGGACTGCCTTTTCGGTGAAGAAACCAGCATCCTCGTCGTCGTCTCCGGCCGCGACTACGTCATCCTCCCGACCTCGCAGGACCACAAACGCATCGGCGACGGCGACACCGGCCCCAACACCGGCGGCATGGGCACCTACTCACCCGCCGAGGTCGTCACGCCTGAGCTCCTCGCCCGCATCGATCACGAAATCGTCCGTCCTTCCGTGCACGCCATCGCCGCCGAGGGCATCGCGTTTTGCGGCACGCTCTTCATCGGCATCATGCTCACACCCGCCGGCCCGAGCGTGATCGAATACAACACCCGCTTCGGCGACCCCGAGACCCAAGTCGTTCTGCCGCGCCTCGCCACCGATTTGCTCGCACTGCTTTGGGCCGCGGCCCTCGGCCGCCTCCTCGCCGTCGGCCCGCTCGCAGTGAAACCCGACTACGCCGTCTGCGTCGTCATCGCCGCCCGCGGTTATCCCGACGCCTACACCAAAGGCGATATCATCACCTTGCCCGCACCCGTTGCCCTGCCGCCCGCAACCACGATCTATCACGCCGGCACGGCGAAAAACGCCGCCGGCCAACTCGTGACCAACGGCGGCCGCGTCCTCGGCGTCACCGCCCTCGCGCCCACCCTCCGCGCCGCCGCCGAACGCGCCTACGCCGCCTGCGACCAAGTTCGGTGCGCCACTAAGTATTTTCGCCGCGACATCGCCGCCCGCCAACTCACGCGCTCATGACGTTTTTTCACTTACTCGCTCTGGCGCTCGCGACCGGTTGCTCCTTCGCCGCTCCGCTCACCTTCGATCTGGGTCAAGGCCTCGCCTACCACCGCGCCCACTCGCTCCCGGCCGATCTCCCCGGTTCCTCGCCGACGCGCCCCCAGCCGCTCGTCCTCGACCTCCGCTACGCCGTCGGCGATGCCGACGCCGCCACCGCCCTTTCGGCGTGGCTCAAGTTCCGCGCCGCTCCGCGCACACCTGTTTTTCTCCTCGCCAATTCCGCCACGAGCCCCGCCTTGCGCGCCGCCTTCGCCGACCGCCAGCACACCGCCGGCCTCCTCGTGCTCGGGCTCGCGGGATCCGACTTTTCCCCCGATATCGCGTTAAAAACCACCCCTGAAGCCGAACGTCTCGCTTACGACGCGCTCACCGACGCCTCGGCCCTCGCCCGGTTGATCAATCCTCCCATTACCAAACCTCGCAACGACGAAGCCCGGCTTGTGGCCGACTACCTCGCTGGTCGCACCTCCGAGCCACCCGCCGCCGACCCAGCCCCCGCAGCCACCGCCCCGACGCCGCCCCCGCCGCCCGCGACGGACCCCGTGCTGCAACGCGCCGTGCACCTGCACCGATCCCTGCTTGCCCTCAAACGCCTTTAAACCGCCTCACGCCCCGGATTGCCTTTCGCCGGAAACCCCTTCCCCTCCCATTCCGAACCACACCACGATGCCCGCTCCCGGATACATCCTTGTCGTTTGCACGGCCAACACCTGCCGCAGCCCTATGGCCGCCGCGCTGCTCAAGCACGCCTTGGCCGCCCAGCCTGAACCTCTGCGTTCTCTCGAGGTCCTTTCGGCGGGCGTCGGTGGCCGCGATGGCGACTCGGTGAGCGCCAACTCCGTCACGGCCATGAAGAAAGTCGGCCTCGACGTCTCCGCGCACCGCAGCCGCGCCGTCACCGAGGAACTCGTGCGCGGAGCCGTCGCCGTCTTCAGCATGACTGAGTCCCACCGCGCGATGCTTCAATTCGCGATGACCCCGGTCCCGCGCAATCTCTACCTGTTTCGCGAGTTCATGCCCCAGCGCGGGCCCAAAGAAATCGGCGATCCCTACGGCGGCGCCCTCAAACTCTACGAAAGCACGCGCGACGAAATGGTCGAAGCCATCCCCAGTCTGATTGAATTTCTCAAGACGCAGATCAGCGCCAAACCGGCCCGTTAAACCGAGATTTCGGGTTGCGGATTGCTGATTAAGAAACTGCTTTCACTACCGTCTTTTCCAACCCGCAATCCGCCAGCCGAACTCTGCAATGTTGAACGCCACTCCCCTCGCCCAGCTCGATCCCGCCGTCTACGCGGCCCTCTCCGCCGAGTTTGCCCGGCAACAAAGTCACATCGAGCTCATCGCTTCGGAAAATTTCACTTACCCCGCCGTCATGCAGGCGCAGGGCAGCGTGCTCACCAACAAATACGCCGAGGGCTACCCCGGCAAACGCTGGTATGGCGGCTGCGAATTCGTCGACCAGATCGAGCAACTCGCCATCGATCGCGCCAAGCTGCTCTTCGGCGCCGACCACGCCAACGTCCAGCCCCACTCCGGCGCTCAGGCTAACACCGCGGTCTATGCCGCGGTCCTCCAACCCGGCGACAAACTGCTCGGCATGAACCTCAGCCACGGCGGCCACCTCACCCACGGCAATCCCGCCAACTTCTCCGGCAAACTCTACAACTTCTGCCAGTACGGCGTCCGCGAGGATACCGGTCTGATCGACTACGAGGAACTCGCCACCGTCGCCTTCCGAGAGAAGCCCAAGATGATCACCGTCGGCGCCAGCGCCTACTCGCGCGTCATCGACTTCGCCAAAATGGGCGAGATCGCCCGCAGCGTGGGGGCCTACCTTTTTGCCGACATCGCGCACATCTCCGGCCTCGTCGCCGCCGGCGTCCATCCCTCGCCCGTGCCGCACGCCGATTTCGTCACGACCACCACGCACAAAACCCTGCGCGGGCCCCGCGGTGGCCTCATCCTCTGCCGCGCCGCCCACGCCAAGGCCATCGACTCCGCCGTGTTCCCCGGGACTCAAGGCGGCCCGTTGATGCATGTGATCGCAGCCAAAGCCGTATGCTTCGGCGAGTGCCTCAAACCCGAGTGGAAGGCCTACTCCGAGCAGGTCGTCAAAAACTCCCGCGCCCTTGCCGCCGCCATGGTCCAGCGCGGTTATAAAATCCTGACCGGCGGCACCGACAATCACCTCTTCCTCGTCGATCTTCGCGGCAACCTCCCGGATCTCACCGCCAAAAAAGCCCAAGAGACCCTCGATCTCGCGCACATCACGCTCAACAAAAACACCGTTCCCTACGAGACGCGTTCCCCGTTCCAAGCCTCCGGCATCCGCCTCGGCACTCCCGCCGTCACCACGCGTGGCCTGCTCGAAGCCGACATGGACGAAATCGCCGCCGCGATCCACCTCGTGCTCCCCGCGATCGGCACGCCCGGCGAAGCCGACGCTCTCGCTGCGGCCAAGCTTCGCGCCGCGGCGCTGATGAGCCGCTTCCCTCTGCCCTACGTGCTCTAAGATTGCGCCGCCGCCCGCGCCTCGACCCGCTCCTACTGGAGCGGTCGCCCTGAGCGGGCACGCGCGGCCCAAACGGCATCGTCGCACCGGGCACTTCGTCGATAAACGCCGCCAACGGCGCATGATCTT
>Ga0209550_10001401_pt1 | contig 23090 bp, 24 predicted proteins | sample LauGreSuBDMM15SN_2_FD_187567 | JGI IMG/M metagenome (GOLD analysis project Ga0209550, IMG submission 187567) | Freshwater lake microbial communities from Lake Michigan, USA - Su13.BD.MM15.SN (SPAdes) (version 5) | ecosystem: Environmental > Aquatic > Freshwater > Lake | place: Lake Michigan... | reverse complement strand
CGCAAAGGACCGCAATGAACCAAGGCAAGCTTGTTTTCTCTCAACTCATGGCGTTTCTGCCCCTGAGCACTTTCCGTCGATGCGTGGCCACTCACCGCGTCGATCACAAGGTTCAAGACTTCACCTGCATGGACCAGTTCTTGACCATGGCCTTTGCTCAGTTGACCTACCGCGAGTCTTTGTGCGACATCGAGGTCAATTTGCGTGCTCAAACCAAGCGGCTGTATCACATGCATCTGCCCAACAGTCTTCATGAAATCCTACAAATCTTGAGCTTGACCATGTTTGAAACAACCCCAATAAATCAACGACTTACAGCAACCGTGCCTGACAAACATTCGGAATTTGAGCCTCAAAAGCTCTATCTGTTTTGAAAAAAATTGGAACACTGATGATTTCTGATAAAAATCAAAATCCTAACATATCAAATCTTTCTTGATTAATTTATGACAATTTCGTAATGCAAAGAACTTTCTTGAGTCTTCATCGCAGCATCACACTGCGTTTGCCCGCCATCACCCGGCCACCATGCCTTGGTGCCACAGCAAGGCTTCCAGGCTCGGTTCTCGGACCCGGAAGGCTTTGAACGATTCCAGCGCCGGGCGGCTGCCGCCCGCTTCCAGAATGGCCTAGGGGTAAAGACGTCCGGTTTCCACCTTGGGCGTGCCGTCGGCTGCGGCGGTTTCTTCAAAGGCGGCGTAGGCATCAGCGCTCAGCACCTCGGCCCATTTGTAGCTGTAACAACCAGCGGCGTAACTGGCTTTGAAGATGTGGCTGAAGGAGTGGGCCATGCGGTTGAATGCCGGTGTGCGCAGTTCAGCCCTTGGCGAGTGTCTGTCCATGAATACTATTTTTTGTATGCTGGTCCTTTGGGTTGACCGGCGCACCCAAGCCAGAGGGTGCGGCGTGCTGCCGCCAGTAGTTGCCTGCGGCTGCAGAGCCGCTGCCTGGCTGCAGCGCAACGCCGCAATCAAGCATAGCCATTTCAGCGCCATTGATAGCCGCCATCAAATGCACCTCATTCATATCGCCGAGGTGTGCGATGCGAAACAGCTTGCCTGCGACTTTGGACAAACCGCCGCCGAGTGACAGGTTGTAGCGACGATAGGCGCGGGTGATCACTTCGCGGCCTGAAATGCCTTCGGGCAACATCACCGCAGACACTGTGTCGGAATGCCACTTGGCTTCAACAGCGCACAACTTGAGCTGCCAACCTTGGGTCACCGCAGCGCGCACACCTTCAGCCAAGTATTGGTGACGAGCAAACACATGCTCCAAGCCTTCTTCTTGAAGCATATTCATGGCCTCGACCAGCCCATACATCAATGGCAAAGCAGGGGTGTAAGGAAAATAGCCAGTGGCGTTGCTTTGGACCATGTCTTGCAAGTCGAAGAAGGCACGCTTCAGTTGGGCTGTTTTGTGTTGTGCCAATGCTTTGGCGCTGGCGCACAAAATGCCCAAACCTGCGGGAAGCATCAAGCCTTTTTGTGACCCAGTGACGGCCATGTCCACGGCCCAGTCGTCGAAACGAAAATCGATGCAGCCCAAAGAAGACACGCAGTCGACGAAAAAAAGCGCAGGATGCGCTGCGTCGTCCAAGGCTTCGCGCACGCCAGCAATATCTGAGGTCACACCGGTAGTGGTCTCGTTGTGGCAAGCCAGCACCGCTTTGAAGCTGTGCTGTGTATCGTTTTTCAAGATATCGGCAAATTGCTGCAAAGGTACGCCGGTGCCCCAGTCGCAATCGACGATATGAACGTCAAGGCCGAGGCGCTGGCACATGTCAATCCACAAATGGCTGAACTGGCCAAAACGAGCGGCAAGCACTCTGTCGCCCGCTGACAAAGTGTTGGACAGGGCCGCTTCCCAGCAACCCGTACCCGAGGAAGGAAATATGAAAGGCGTGCCGTTTTTTGTACGGAATATGTCCTTAAGCCCAGAAAAAACCGAGTGGGTCAAGTGCGGGAAGTTGGGCGAACGGTGGTCTTCCATAGGAACCATCATGGCGCGTTGTACACGCATTGGCACATTGGTAGGACCGGGGACAAACAGAAAATTAGGACCAGCCATGTGAATTCCTTTTGATTACAAAATAATATTGATACGTGACTTCATTGATGAGATATATTCATTTCCACAATGTAATTATGAAATTAGTACACATGTACTTTTCAGCCAGAAAGTGAATCCAAAAAGTTCTAATTTATTTTTAAAAAAATTTCCTATGACATCATTTACTAATTCGGACCGTACTTTGAAGTACTTGAGAGGTATTCATGGCAACTGCGCACGGTGTAGCTGAATCACGCCAACAAGCGCTGATAAATTCAATCTCAATCCCGCTCGCTTTTGTTGGTCAACCAGTGTCGTTGAAAATGTTGACCGCATTCAAAAAAACCCATGTCAGAGCCGCGAAAGTGATGTGGCTTTGCCATGGTTTTGATTGTGAGATCACGAAATACTCAACGATGATTTGAATATTTCAGCATAAATAACTTTGGGTTGGACAGGTGTTAATGTTCGTAAATTGTGATGCGTGATTGTTAATCTTCAATGACAGCTTATTGGTGCTTTCAGGGTGAAAAGGAAAAAAGCACCTACTTTTGTGATGTCAGGGCCAAACTTGGTCTAAATGATCGTTTGATCAAGCGATAGCAAATGACCAAAGAAGTACCGGAACTGATCGTTGTTGACTTCGAACGAAAACTGTCCGGGTGGGGGTGCCGAACGTGCTGTGACCAGACCGTTCATTGGGTACGCACTGGTCAAACTGAAGTCGATGCCCCAGATGCTGTGAAACCCGTAGATGGCCCAAACCAGCTAACGTGCGTCTTGCGCATTGGGCGATCGGATTTACGTGGCAATGACCCGCGTTCTTACGTTGACCTTGACCCTGACTGATGCTTTTATGTGCGCAAGCATTATTTATTCAACCCATTCAAGATTGCGAAAATCAAACCCACACTCAACTGTTGGTTTGATGATGGCAAAGTAGGGTGAAACGTCAAAGTCTCTGGGTGTTAGCAGAGAGTGGTGCTTGGGTTTGAACTCCTTTGGTTGAAATTGTTGAGATACAAAGTCATATTCATTGGCTGGTGTATTTGTGCTTTTGTGCTCAAAGGCAATGATGGGATAGTGAATGCCTTCAAATGCCTGCGCAATTAATGTAGAGCAAATTGCTCGCGTTGGGTCACCACTGCCCAGAGACAATAACCGTCTTCTGAATCGAGTCGGTACCGGTGGTGTTGGTAACAAGTACCTTGCAAGATCAAGAACGTTTCGTAAATCGTATTGATGTCCAATTTTTTCAATAGCTGCTTGTGCAACATCGCTGCATTCTTGCTCACTAAGTCCAATAGGTCTGCAGATTCTAGTGTGCAGATTCATAAATCTATCAAGTCCAGTACTGCGAACACCATGCACCGTATCGGCATCTATGAGACAGTGGTGTTCGGGTGCATCTGGGCTGAAATTCATACCTACATAAAGAGCGGCATGAGACCAAGTGGACTGTGTCAGGTATTTGATTGCAGCACTTATGCGGGTGTTACCTTCAATCAGCAGTACATCACCTGGTCGCAAAGTTGCCTGTAGATGCAAGGGGTTGGATGGTGGCGCTGTACCGTTGATTTCAAGCTCTTTGCTGAGATAAACGGCCAAAGATTTACCGATTGCACCTGAGACTTTTTTCATACAACATGTCCATTGATTTTTCGGTACTCAGCATAATTTAGTCAAAATCTATCTAAGGCTTATTGTTTTTTTAAATGGATATTTTGAAATGCTCTAACCCACTCTGGGTCCAATGCACACCGTTGCGTTCTTCGACCTTGAACCAATGAGCAGCATCCGAGTCAGATGGTTCTGAGGCAATGGTTGTAATGGGGTGCGAGCCTTTTTCGCTGGCACGTGTGTGAGGCGAGCCAAAGTACATGCTGGGGGAATGGTCATCGCTTGAGTACCTAAAGGCCCAAATATCTTTCCCGTTGGTCAAAGCACAGGAAATCCGCATAGGTTCGTCCGCGTGATGCTGGTCCATGATTTTGGAGACATCACGCAAAGTAGCTTGCATGGCGTTGATTGGGTCATGAATCAAACCCTTGCTCAGCGCCACTAGAAATAAGGCTTCACTGTCGGTGGTGCCTTCTCTGTGGGGATAGTGCACATGATCGATGAGTTCTTCAACATCCTTGCGGCAGTCATTCCAGTTGCCAATTTTCCCGTTGTGCATGAAAGTCCAGTTCTGCCACGTAAATGGATGGCAGTTGCTTCTGTTGACGGCTGTGCCGGTGGTAGCGCGAACATGGGCAAAAAATAATTGGGTCTGTATATGTGCCGCAAGGGAGCGCAGGTTACTGTCGTTCCAGGCCGGCATGATGTCTTTGAACAGACCTGGAGTAGTGCGGTTGTTGTACCATGCAACGCCAAATCCATCACCATTTGTGACCCACGCAGATTGATTCGCAGCGAGGCTCTGGCGCACAATGGAATGCTCTTGATGAAAGATCAAATCTTCAAGGTAAATCTCTGGACCCGCATAAGCAACCCATCTGCACATGATGACCTCAGCTATGAATCAGACATTCTCAGAAGTCTATTGAAATTTCGATTAAATTCAATTGACGAATGCCCTTGGATCAAGGAATTGTGTGATTTGGCATCAAGTCAGATATCTGATCTGGTATCAATTGGGCACATGCGTCCACTACTCAATGACGGAAATTACGGTAATCGTGTGACTTTTTCGACTTTTTTTCAAGCCAGTGGCCACTACGGGGGAATTTGAGCTATCGGCTAGCCAACGCGAGTGGTGGCTGTGAATGGTTTTGCGGTCGATGCCGGTGATGCGGGCATTCTCGCTCTGCGGTGGGGTGTTGCGCTCCAGCAATGTGATGACGGTGGCGCGTTAGTTGGGTTTCAAGACATTCGTTCCTTGGCCCTCCTAAGAGGAAGGAGATAGCGTGCTTCGTGCCCAGAGGTGCCAACGGTGTCAGCGTTGAGACAATGTCTCCGATCAATTCAGATGGGTAGTTTGAGGTGGCCATCAGAGATCAGCCGTAGGCACTTGCTGGTCTATGAGGACGGCAACGGGCGAGAGCATGCCCGCCAAGAGATTCCGTTGACCGACCTTTCCCCTGGCCGAGTAAACGCTGAACGCTTGCTCGGACGGGGAGCATTCGATGATCATGAAGTTCAGTGAGTATTGATAGAAGCCTCAATCTGCTTCAATCTTGAGTTCCTTGGAAAGCGCGCCCCACCGCACTGATTCGGCTTTCATAAAAATACCAAACTGATCAGCAGTGGACGGTGTGGGGTAGTAGCCCAGACCTATCATCTTTTCCCGAACCTCTCTCTTGTTCAATGATTCATTCAAAGCGCGGTTCAGCCTTTGAACAATGGCTGGCGGCGTACCCAATGGCGCAACCATGCCTTGCCAGCCTGTCACCACGTAGTTTTTCAAACCAGATTCTCTGAATGTTGGAATGGATTGAAATTCTGGCGCACGTTCTGCGGCAGTGAGAGCCAATACTTTTAATTTGCCGCTTCTGACATGTGGCATACCAGCACCAAGGGCATCAATCATTCCAACGACTCTACCGGCCATCAAATCGATGAGTGCAGGTCCGCTGCCCTTGTAGGGGATATGCTGAATCTTGACTTGAGCTTCAGACTTCAACATTTCAAAAGCAAGATGCGTTATTTGTCCATTGCCGCCCGAAGCGTAGCTAAAGGCATCTGGCTGAGACTTGAGCAAATTCAAATATTCGGCCGTTGAATTGACATTCAATGTGGCGGGCACAAAAAGCGCTAAGGGGGCATAGCCCACCTGTCCAATAGGCGTTAATTTGCTGGGCAGATCAACAATTGGTTGCTTGGAAATGTGCTCCAAAACAGAAAACTGTCCCACATTTCCCAAGCCAATGGTATGGCCGTCGCTAAGTGCGCGCATGATTTCTGCGGAAGCTATGGCTGTTCCTGCACCAGGTTTGTTGTCCACAATGACGTTCTGCCCTAATTGGCTTGACATGTCTTGTGCCAACAATCGGGCAAGCTGATCAATGCCACCTCCCGGTGGAAAACCAATCACCATCCGTATGGGTTTGTTGGGGAAGTCTTGGGCAAGAAGAGGTTGGCTGAAAATTGCACCCCCCAAGAGGGCTAAAAAAATACCAATTCCTTTGAGGTTCATATTTGTCTCCTGTTTAGATCAACGGTGGTCACGAAAAACATTCTGAGTTCTGATCTGACTTTCCATGCGCCAATGCAATAGCTTGTCCATCAGGCCTTGACGAATAGCAACGTGAGATGGTGAGGACCACAGGTTGTTGGTTTCCTCGAGGTCATTTTCAAGATCAAAAAGCTGGCCAAAACTTTCATTCAAAAAATGCACCAGCTTCCACCGTTGAGTTCTGACCATGGTCATGAACTCAACGTCAGTCAAAATACTGTCACAACCTTGTTCGCAGTAGACGGTTTCTCGTCCAGGCCATTGAGGATCACTGAAAGCGGGCTCAACAGTGACCGCCTCCATGCCTTCGGGGTGTTTGGCTTGTGCCTGAGTGAGCAACCATGGAACGATGTCCATCGCCTGAATCAGTGCGTCAGATTTTTGGGCCTCAGGTACCTTTCCGGGTGCCCACAAAATCATGGGAACCTTCGTCACTTGCTCGTACATGGTCCACTTTTGACTGTGTCCATGGTCTCCTAAGCAGTCTCCATGGTCCGATGTGAAAACAATGATGGAATTGTCTAAATAGCCCTTCTTGTCAAGCGATTCAATGATCTTGCCAACTGCATCGTCAATCATGGTGACGTTGGCCAGGTAATGGGCACGCTGCCGATGGCGATGCTCATCGCTGGGTTCGAGTTGGTGCACGACCGAATCGTGGTCTATTTCAACGTTGTGCTCTCGAAGAACATGAAACGGTTTTGGCTGTCCTGCCAAATCTGCTTGCGTGACTTTGGCGATAGGTAAATCTTTGTCGATGTATCGGTTGAGGTAGTCAGGCGTTGGGTCGTAAGGTGGATGAGGCCCAGGAAAACCAATTTGTAAAAACAAGGGCTCTGCTTTGGGTGCGGTGTCGATCCACCAACACGCTCTATCGGCAACAAAATTATCTGAATGCGAGTCAGAAGGTAAGCGCCATTCAAAAGCGCCGAGTCTCTCGCGGTAGTCTGGTAATTCTCGGTACTGAACTCTTTGCTGCTTGACCAAGCCTCGTGCAGCCAGTGACCGATCCCAGTCATCAAAGAAAAATCGACCTTCCAAAAATCGATCCTTATTTTCTACAACATAGCGTTGGTGGTATCCGGCAGGCGTATCTAATGGCCAAGTGTGCATCTTGCCAACATTGATGCATGTGTAGCCAACTTGTGCGAGATTTTCCACCCAAGTGTGACGCCATGTATCTGCATTTTTCAAGATGCCAGTTGTATGAGCGTAATAACCAGTGAACAAGCTCGAGCGAGCAGGTACGCAAGATGCCCCAGCAACATGGCACTGGGTAAAGTGAGTGCCTTCTTTGATCAACCTGTCCAGGTTGGGCGTCTCCATGTGCGGAAATCCCAAGCCAGCGATGGTGTCATAGCGTTGCTGGTCAGTGATGATGAAAATGATGTGAGGTTGCTTTGTACTCATCGGATTCTCGGCGTATGGAAAAATTCATGCTAGCCCGTTTTTATACAAATAAATAATGATATTTTTTAATCAATCCATTAGTATTTGGAATGGACAGGTGACCACATGGATCAATTCAAATTCAAGCCAATGACACCCAATACGCTCTCCGCACTGAGGAGACTTCGTATGCGGCATTTAGAGTTGCTATGCCATCTCAGTGAAACGACCACAGTGAGCGCAGCTGCGGCTAAGCTCAACCTCACCCAGCCTGCTGTGAGCAAAATGATTTCTGAAATTGAGTCGATCAGTCAAGCCGCCTTGTTTACAAGAGGCAGAACTGGCATTCAACCTAACGTCAAAGGCGCTCTGTTGATACAACAGGCGTGTGACATGGTGCAAGGCCTTGACCGCTGTTTATCAGAGATAAATTCAATTGGAGAGGGCGCGAGCGGTCTTTTGCGGATGGGATCGTTTTCTACAACCAGTATCTTTCCCAAGCTGGTGATTGACGTCATCCAGCAACAGCCCTTGCTTAAAATTCAGATTCAAGAAAGTCCTCCTCAAGAACTGATCAACGCCCTCATCAACCACGAATTGGATTGTGTGGTCACCAGTTTTTCAAGAGAAATGATGGGTGACGTACGAACTAAATCGCTGAAGCTTCAGCCAATATCCACCGACAGTCTTTGTGTCGTCGCCTCTACAAAACACCCATTTTCAAAGCGACGAAACATCAAATGGACGGAGGCTGTTAAGCACCGATGGGCTTTGCCCCCCAAGGACGCTCTCATGACCAAAGAGTTAATGTATGCACTCAAGAAAATGGATTGTCCGGACATCATTCCTGTCATTGAGTCAATGTCTGCCATCACGATGAAAGGCTTGATTCAATTTGATGACAACTTGCTTGGCATCATGCGTGAGCACCAAGCCAAAGAAGAAGAGCGTGCCCATAGTTTAGTCATTGTCAAAATTCAGCCAAAGATCAATCTCCCCGACTTGTACCTGGTCACGCACAAGCTAAATTTGATTCCCTCTGCAACAATGCAAGCTTTGCAAAACGCACTTGGGCATTGAAACCCAGTGAAGTCATGGGTCTTGGGTTTCTTTTAAGTATTTGAGCGTCTAGTGGAATTTGACAGCTCAAATGGCTCAAATACAGTGGTTGTTTAGCTAGGGGTTATCCAGAATCTGGACGCCTTGGCGTGTATTGAATAAAGTTGTACAGCACTGATTGGCTGATCAGATAGCGTGGGCTAAGGAAAAATGGTAAGTTTTTTTGTGAGGGTTTGTACGCAGGCTGTCGATTTATCAAAGGTTCATACTGGCCTTGGTGTGGCTTGAAGTCCTATCCGTTATTAGATGATTTTCCGCTTTCCACCTGCCTCACAAGGCATCGCATTAAACAAACGCTGACGCTACAACACCACTGAATATTGATCAGAAATAAGGCCAAATGAAAACCACCCTTAACCCCGATGCACTTAAGAGCTGCTTGGCCTCAGGGCTGCTCTCGTTTCCTTTAACCGACTTCGACGCCGCTGGAGAGTTCGATGCCACTTCATTTGCCAATCGCATTGAGTGGCTTGGCGGCTATGGCGCTCAGGCACTTTTCGCCGCTGGCGGCGCTGGTGAATTCTTCTCGCTCACAGCCCCCGAATACTGCGCTGTGGTGGCTCAGGCCGTGGCAAGTTCCCGCAACGCTTTGCCGATCATTGCCGCAACCGGATACGGCACCAAGATGGCCATCGCCCTCGCCAGTGAGGCGCAGCGACTTGGCGCCGATGGTCTTCTGCTGCTTCCGCCTTACCTGACGGAGTCCTCCCAGCAAGGCCTGAGAGACCACATCACTGCGGTTTGCCGCTCGACTCGACTTGGCGTGGTCGTCTATAACCGTGCCAATATGCGCATCAAAGCGGAAACGCTTCAGCAAATCGCCGACGACTGCCCGAACCTCATCGGATTTAAGGACGGTGTCGGAGACATCGAAGAGATTCTCAAGATCAAGGCACTGCTTGGCGACAGGTTGGCTTATATCAACGGGATGCCTACTGCTGAAATCTTTGCAGGAGCCTATATTGGAATGGGCATTTCAGTTTATTCGTCGGCGATTTTCAATTTCATCCCCCGAAGTGCAATGGCCTTCAACCGGGCAATTTTGGCCGATGATCACGCCGCAGTACAACAGTTCACTCGCGACTTCCTGGTACCTTACGGATTACTTCGCTCGCGTCAGCCTGGCTACGCTGTTAGCATGATCAAGGCAGGGGCGGGCATCGTCGGACGTAGCGCAGGCCGAGTGCGCCCTCCACTGTCCGAAGTAACGCCATTTGAGTATGCCGAACTGGCAACCCTCATTGAGCGGCTCGGCCCGCAGGATTAAGTTCCCCTTGGAATAGTTTTTTTAAAAATTATTGGAGCGACATTCAAAAAATTGATAACGTTGCATGGTCGCTGCCAAATCCAGTTCTGAGCCCAGCTTTCTACCAGTTATTGTCTGAGGGTTTGCCCCTTTGCCATTGTTTGTCTGCTGATACAAAATCTACTATCTAATCCGTCAATCCACTTAACTAGGACGTCTTATGTTCAAACTCATCACTTGCGGCATCACCGCTCTTTGGTTCGTTCTGGCCATGCCTGCTATGGCCCAAAGCGGCGCGGGCGCCTACCCCAGTAAGCCTATAAAAATCATAGTTCCTTTTCCTGCTGGTGGAACTTCGGACGTTCTTGCTAGGTTGTTAGGTCAAAAAATGACGGAAGGATGGGGTCAGTCGGTGGTGGTTGAGAACCGTCCCGGCGCCAGCGGTAATTTGGGTGCCGATGCAGGAGCAAAGTCTGCTCCAGATGGCTATACATTGGTGTTGATGGATGTAGGCAACCTGGTGATCAGTCCTGCACTTTACAAACTTCCCTTTAACGTATTGACCGATTTTGCTCCGGTGGCCATGGTTGGCTACTCCCCCCACCTGTTGCTGGTCAGCACCAAAATTCCTGCAAACAGCACCAGTGAATTGGTGGCTTATGCCAAAGCTCAAAACGGCAAAGTCAATTTTGCTGCGGCCGCTGGCATGGGAAGTGCGGCCCACCTAGCAGGTATTATTTTTGCTCAGCGCAGCGGCATTCAATGGGGTTATGTACCTTACAAAGGCGGGGCGCAAGCCATGACCGACTTGATTGGAGGGCAAATTGATGTAACCTTCAATGGTATGGTGGCCAGCTACCCGCATGTCAAATCAGGCAAGATAAAGCTACTGGCGGTCTCCAGTGCCAAGCGCAACGCTCAGTTGGGAGACACCCCCACAGTTGGTGAAACTCTGCCCGGCTTCCTGACCGGTAGCTGGCAAGGTTTGTTAGCTCCTGCTGGTACACCCAAGGCCATTGTTGATAAGCTCAATGCTGAAGTGGCGCGAATTGTGGCACTGCCAGACATCAAGGAGCGCTTGGTCGTTTTGGGGGCTGAGCCAAACAATATGTCGCCTGATCAATTTAGCAGCTGGCTGAAAGCTGAAATTCCTGCTATGGCCAAAATCGTCAAGGATGAAAAAATTACAGTTGATTGATCTTTACCGACATGAACTTGCGGCTGGCCAATGTCAAAGCGCAGGACGTGACCATTAAGAAATTGACGCGTGGCAACCTGACCATGGCGCAAAAGTTTGCTGAACTCAAAAAGATGATTAGCACCTAAAAAAATGAGCCTTGATGGATCGTCACTAAGCGCTTGTGAAATGGCTCGTGACAAAAACATCCGCATGCAATTTATCCGCCTGGATGCGCAAAGCATTCAGGCAAACCTTTTTCACAGCCGCAACCATATTTGGGCTACCGCAGCAGTAGACCTCTTTGATCGTTGACTCTGACCCCATGGCGAGCAGGGCACCATCTACGCGTCCGTGAAATGCACCCAAGGTCAGCGCATCGCTTTCTGATTCAACGACCGCTTGAAATTTGAAGTGAGACAAGCTTTTTTGCCATCTTGCAATGTGTTCTAGCAGATATAGACCTGCGGCGTCTTTTGCGCCCCAAAGGAGGGTGATCTGACGCTGCGACTTGTGTTTGGCAAGATCATCTAGCAATGACTTGACGGGGGCAAAACCGGTTCCACCACAGATGCAGATTAAGTGGCTTTGGTCATCTTGTGAGAGTTGTACTTGCCCGAATGGCAACTCCACATTCAAGAAATCTCCCGGCTTCAATTGGCGTGCAATCTCGCTGAAAAGCCCCCCCTCCACATGCCTCACATGCAATTGAATGGAATCACTTTCGTGTGGCGGGTTGGCCATTGAGTAGCTACGGGCTTGCTCACCTGGCAAGACGATGTTCAAGTACTGCCCCGCACGAAACTTGATCCGCTGGCCTGCCGGAAGTCTCAAGTGCAACAAGCTCACATCTGGGGCTGCTGCCACATTCCTGTAGACCTTGACCTGAACCCTTTTGGTGTCTGTTGGGATCGATTGGTGCCATTGCGGTGGTTTGACCACCATGTCGCTTTGTGGGCGGCATTGGCACAGCAGTTCTTGCCCCGTCAACTTGGCATCAGGCCAAATCAGCGTGCGTTGAAATTCGCCCTTTTGAATGTGCGCGGCGCAGTTGCCACAAACCCCTTTTTTGCAGGAGTAGGGGATCTGGACACCCGCATTCAACGCTGCATCCAAAATGGATTGGTCAGACTCACAAGGAAAACTGACCTCAGAGTCAGCGATTCGAATGTGGTGGCTCATGACACTGCTGCAGTATTCGGCGAAAGAGGGGCAATGCCCAGCAGCATGCGCAGACTGCGCAGTAAAGCATCAGGTTTGGCCTGGCCTGTGCCCGCAATGTCCATGGCACTGCCGTGTCCGGTACTCGCCAGCAAGACATCAGCCCCGATAGAAAAAGCGCTGGCCCCTTGGGGTGCGAGCAATTTGATGGGAATGTGGCCCTGGTCATGAAACATCGCCACGTAAAGATCATGGGGTTGCGTTGCATGGTTGGCCAACAGCATATCGGCGCCCGCGGGGCCACGCACGCTAAGCCCAGTTTGATTCAGCGCGAGCGCAGCAGGGACCGTGCAGTTGACGTCATGCGGCCCAAAGAGGGTTCCTTCGGAAGCATGGGGGTTGATGCCAAAAAGCGCCACCCGAGGGGTGCTGATACCCAGACGCTGACAGGCCATCACACCCGCTTGGGTGGCAGCGATGACGAGTGCTGTGCGCAATCTTCCCAAGGCAACTTCAACACTTTCATGCAAAGTAACGTGTACGATGCGCAAGCCGCCGCCTACCAGCATCAAGAAGACGCTGTCGCTGGCCTGTTCGCACACGCTGGCCACCAGGCTGGGGTATCCGCTGAAAGCAATGCCGGCTTGAGCGATGGCTGTTTCATGGTGGGGTCCTGCAACGACACTGCCAAATTCACCACGGCGACAAGCCTGAATGGCAGCCGTTGCGCTGTCGATGGCACTGCGTCCAGCGGCTGGATCCACCTTGCCGGGAACGTGAAATTGTGCAGACATCTCACCCGCTGAGACGTGCGTGATGGACGACAGGACATCCTGTAAATGCAAAAGGTGGGCGGTTTTTTGCAAGACCTCAACAGGGCCAAACAACGTCACTCTGTTGCGCTGCTCAGGTGTTAGAGCCGCCAAGGCCTTGAGTGCTATTTCAGGTCCAACGCCATTGGGGTCGCCAGCCGTCAAAGCGACACATGAATCGCATGCGTCAAGCCCGGCCATCACAGGGGCAAAGCCATCAAAGTGTCGGTCACTGTGCTGTCGCAGACAGTCACCCTTTCGGCCAAAAGCAGTCGCTCATTGACTTTGACGAAGCGGTCACGATAAATACCTGTGGCAAACAGTTGGGTCTCGCCTGTGGCCATGATGCGCGCAACCATGAAGGGCGTCGAGGCCTCAGCTGATTCGGCGCTCGCCGACAGCAGCTGCGGAATACCTATCAGATGACGATATCGCTGACGTTCATAGATGTTGGCTTCACGCAGTGCCGCCACACGGTCTTCCAGCATGGCGCGAGAGTCTGCCCACACAATGCCAGCGGGCAGGTTTTCTTGCTCGTTTTCGATGTGCGTGATACGGTACAAAGCGTCTGCCGTAAAAAAGTCAGGCCACGACTCCAATTGGTCACTGTCAATGCTTTGCGCATAGGCCGCATGAAAGGCCATGATGCTCAGTAAATCGATCATTCGGTCACACCCATATGCTGCCGGTAGGCTTTCCAAAAACCGCGAACAGAGGTCTCGGTTGCGCGTCCTTCACCCGTGGCGACCACATCGCCCCCCATCTCCACGATCGCCTGCATGTCTTGCGCGCCGGCAATGCCTCTTTGCACAAAACCGCCAACGGCACCATCCTCCATGGAAATAAAGCCGGCCGGCCCCACCAAATTGCTTTGTTTCAGGCGCACTTTGAGCTGCTCGGGCGTATCGTCTTCAAAGCCGAGATAAACCCAGTTGAGCTCACTGCGCTCATGCCCTTTGGGCAGCAATTGCCTCACCGCAAGGCAGTTTTGAATTTGCTGCAAAACAAACCCCGGAAACACCGACAGAATTTGCAGGCTGATGCCATCGTGCCATTCGTCAAAGCCAGCCAACAGGCTGGTGTCTTTCAGGCGATACCGATCATGGTCCGAGCGCAGCCCTTGCTCTTTGTAAGAGGCATCCTTGGCGGCTGGGTCAATCATGGAAAAACTCACATGGTTGCCGCCTGATTCATCCACAATGACCCCGCCTTTTTGTGACAAGCGGTTGATCTCGAAGGTGGTGAAGAACATGTGCAACAAGCTGGCGTGATAACTGTCCCTCACGTTTTCGCAGTAAAGCTTCCAGTCATTGGGCAGCGCCTGAGTAAAGCGACCGATGACCTTCACGGGTTTGTGCAAAACCCGCTCGATCCTTTCACAAATTTCAGGACCGAGATACTCTTCAATCGGCGGCACATCATCACTGAAACTGCCGAAAACCAAGCCACAAAATACGGCAACACGTAATTTGCGCGGGCCGTGATCGGATTTGCAAAAATGCTCAGGCATCCCGCCCTGGCCCCGAACCCCTTTTTCAAAGGCAATCCCTGTCAAGTCGCCTTGCCGGTTGTAGGTCCAAGCGTGGTAGACGCACTGGAAGTTTTCAACTTGGCCTGATTTTTCTAATGCAATCAGAGCACCCCGGTGGGCGCAGCGGTTTTCAAAAGCATAAACCTCGCCATCGTTATCGCGCACCACAACCACGGGCGTCTCACCAATGAATGTGGTGCGGTACTTTCCAGGCTCATCTAATTCGACATCCAGGCACAGGTAGTTCCACGTATCACCTTGAAAAATTTGGCTCTCTTCGGCTGCTCGTACTTGCTTGTCGGCATAAACCGCATAGGGCACACGGCTTAGATTTTCTGGCCATCGGATGGGCTTGGTTTCTTGCATGGTGGCTATCAATCTAAAGTCACGTTGGCCGTACTGATCACGTTTTTCCACTTGACCGACTCGGCTTGAATGAACGCGCTAGTTTCCTCAGGTGTCTGCCCGCCAGGCTCTGCACCTTGGGCTGCGAACTTTTCGCGAACATCGGGCAGCGCCATGGCTGCAGCAAGGTGGCCTTGAATTCTTCGCGCGACGCTGCTGGGTGTACCGGGCGGCGCGACAACGCTGAAGAAGGTGACTGCCTGCATGGCGGGCAAACGCATTTCACTGAAAGTTGAGATGTCCGGTAAGGCTCGCGAGCGCCGGGTATCGGCCACAGCCAGAACCTTGATGCGTTTAGCGGTATGAAATTGAGCTGACGAGGCAATGTTGTCGAAGAAAACGTCCACCTGCCCACTGACCAGATCATTCAAGGCCGGTGCTGTGCCGCGGTATGGAATGTGGACCATGCGCGTGCCCGTCAACTGCATGAACAAGTTGGCCGTCAGGTGAGAAGTAGACCCGTTGCCTTGCGACGCATAGGACACTTTGTCTGGGTTGGCTTTGAGGTAGGCGATGAATTCAGTGAGGTTGTTGACTGGGACCTTGTTCGAGATTGCCAACACGTTCGGTACAGTGGCAATCACTGTAATGGGCACCCACTTGGTGGGATCAAACGACATGGTCTTATAAAGGTTGTGGTTGATCGCCACGGGACCAGGTGGGGAGGCGAGCAAGGTGTTGCCGTCTGGTTCTGCCCGCGCCACGAACTCACCACCCACATTGCCGCCTGCGCCGGTGCGGTTTTCAATCACGATTCCCGCTGGGAAAGCTTCACGCATTTTGTCTGCCAGGATGCGCGGCAGGACGTCAGCAGTTCCGCCTGCAGGAAATGGAACAACCATGCGCAAGGGCTTGGAGGCGCTGTCGGCTTGGGCAAAAGCGTAGGAGGGCAGTAATGCACTCAGGCAAAGCGCTAACGACGCCGCCAATGCGTGACGACGCGGAAAATTCAATGGCTTGTTCATGTCTTCCTCTTCTCTCTTTAGGTTCTGTGGCACGACACGGGTCTGGGTCGGTGCTGGACGAGTCTATGCAGCGCCTTAACTTTAATCAATGAATTCGAACATAATGTTCGCTGTGCGAACTTTGTGGGGTGCGTCTTGACCTTAACCAATGAATCAGGTTCTGAGCCCGCCGGCTCGCCCGTCGACAGGGACTACGTCATTGCCTTGGAAAAAGGGCTGGCCATCATTGAAGCCTTTGGCCAACTGCGGGGGCCCGCGACACTGACTCAGATCGCAGAGGTGACGGGCAACACCAAGGCTTCTGTTCGCCGTTCCTTGCACACGCTTTGCAAATTGGGTTATGCCCACCAAGAGGGGCGTCAATTTCAACTGGCTGCTCGCACCTTGCGCCTGGGCTCTGCTTTTGTTGTCAGCGATGAGTTGACGCGATTGGCTCAACCCATTTTGGAAATGACGGCTGAGCGAACGAAAGAGTCTGCCTCCATGGCAGTCTTGGATGCACAAGATGTGGTGTTCGTTGCCAGAGCGACCCACCGCAGAAGCCTCTCAGTGGGCTTGAGTGCAGGCGCCCGATTGCCAGCCTATGCAAGCGCTACTGGGCGTGTGCTGCTGGCGGGGCACCCCCAAGACTGGGCGCTCTTCATCCTCAACCGAATGCGTCGGCCAGCGCTGACAGCAAAAACTTTGACCAAGGTGACGGATGTGATGGGCCAGATCGAGCTAGTGAGTCATCAGGGTTACGCCTTGTGCGACCAAGAGTTGGAACTCGGCCTGCGCTCGATCGCGGTTCCGATCAAGAACCGTCAAGATCAAACGATTGCCGCCATCAGTTTGTCCGTGGCCACCAGTCGAATGGACATTCCAACCATTTTGGAAAAATTATTGCCAGAGTTAGAGGCGGCAAAGCAGAAATTCTCAGCGCTGATATGAAGGCTTGCTTCGAACGAATCGAACCACCTGATCCGATCTGATGAACGTTGACGGGGTGAGAAATCACCCCGTTTTTTTTGGTGTCCAGGGCACTAGAAAAAAGCCACAAGACCTTTATTCCGGAAAAGTCCAAAATCCGGAGGCTATCCCATGTCGTTAACGAGAAGCACGTTGACGTGCTCTATTGCGTGGATACGCTGCTGCCAGAACCGATGTTCATCGAGAATATGGACAGAGGAAAGATGGACTGGCACGCACTGCCTCTGGGCATGTTGATCGAACTGGCCAAGACAGTGAAGCCCGTGGCCAAGCAAAACCATTTTTTTAGTCAGTCAAGTGATTCAGCCCCTTTTGCACACTGACCTATTTGAAGCATATTGAGCCCACCAAATGCACGCATTTTGTCTGAATTGCTCTGCGGTCGCATTCGACTGGTACAGCCATAAAAAGAGTGATACAGTGTTCGAATGTGTTCGAAGTTAAGCGAGTAAGGACGTTTCAATGTTGTTTGATTTTTTTGGTTCTCGCAAGAAAGCCGTGATAGGCATGGCGCACATAGGCGCTCTGCCTGGAACCCCTTTGTACGACTTTAAACGCGGCATGAACGGTCTGATCGATGGAGTGATTGCAGACGTCGAGCGCCTACAGGCTGGCGGCGTGGACGCAATCATGTTTGGCAACGAGAACGATCGGCCCTACCAACTGCAGGCACCCGCCGAAGGCGTGGCCGCGATGACAGCCGTGATCACGGCTGTCAAACCTATGCTGACCGTTCCTTTTGGTGTGAACTGGCTTTGGGATCCTACGGCCAGTGTGGCGATCGCCGCGGCCACCGGGGCATCATTCGTGCGAGAGATCTTCACGGGTGTCTTCGCTTCTGACATGGGCCTATGGAAGCCCGATGCCGCCACCGCCCTGAGACTAAGGCGCAACGTGGGTCGCGACGACCTGAAGTTGTTGTTCAACATCAATGCCGAATTTGCCGACTCGCTCGACCGCCGACCCATTGAACTGCGCGCCCGCAGTGCAGTTTTTTCGTCACTGGCAGACGGAATCCTAGTCTCCGGAGCATTGACTGGGCAAGGTGTCAATACGTCCGACTTGCAGCGGGTGGCAGAAGCACTAGAAGGCAAGATTCCTGTGTTTGCCAATACCGGCGTCACGTTGGACACGGTCAAGGACATCCTGTCACTTGCGGATGGTTGTATCGTTGGCACGCACTTCAAGGTTGATGGCGTGACGTGGAACCCGGTAGATGGTGACCGCGTCAAGCGGTTCATGGACCGGGTCAATAGTCTGTGACGACGCGGTGATTACCAATGACATGCGTAATCGGCCTTGATATTGGGACGACCTCAACGATCGGCATTTTGATCCGCATGCCGTCTGAACATCTGGCTTTGGCCAGCAGACCCGTCTCGCTTTCACACCGTCATGCGGGCTGGGCAGAGGAAGATCCCAATCAATGGTGGGACAACGTGTGCGCCATCATTGCAGAGCTACTGGAGAGGTCCGGCATCAAACCTGACGAGGTCAAAGCCGTTGGAGTTTCAGGCATGGTGCCTGCCGTCGTGTTGCTGGATGCAGATGGTGAACTGCTGCGACCGAGCATCCAGCAAAGCGATGGCCGCTGTGCACAAGAAGTAGATTCGATGCGCCGCGAATTCGACGAAGCGGCTTTTACCCAGCGAACGGGGAATGGTATCAACCAGCAGTTGGTTGCAGCCAAATTGCGTTGGATCGCACAACACGAGCCTCAGATTTTCGAACGAATTGGCACGGTTTTTGGAAGTTACGATTACATCAACTTCCGTCTCACAGGGTCGCGCAATGTCGAGCAAAACTGGGCGCTTGAGGCGGGGTTTGTCGATCTTTCGACAGGTCATATTGCCGAGGATCTCGTGGCTGCAGGCAACATTTCATCAGACCAAGTCCCGCCGTTTGCGCGCAGCAGTGCCATCGTCGGCGAGGTTACCCCAGAGGCGGCGAGGGTGACCGGACTCCAGGCCGGCACCCCGGTAGTGGCAGGTCTTGCGGACCACGTTGGATCAGCATGGGCCGCAGGCGTGCAAGGCCCAGGAGATATGCTGATCAAGCTTGGTGGCGCTTGCGATATCCTGCTGGCCTCAAAGGAGGCACGACCCGATCCGCGCTTGTTTCTTGACTACCATCCCATGCAGGGTCTTTACATGCCCAATGGCTGTATGGCCTGTAGCGGATCCTTGCTGAATTGGTTCGCTTCACAATTTGGTGGTGCAGCGCAGGACCATCCCGGCGCATCCATTCATCAGAAGCTAGATCATTGGGCCGCCTCGATCCCTGCTGGTAGCGAAGGTGTGCTTTCGCTGCCGTTTTTCTTGGGCGAAAAAACGCCCATTCACGACCCGCTGGCGCGGGGCACATTTACCGGGCTCGGCCTCCACCACAGCCCCGGGCACATGTGGCGCAGCATGCTTGAAGGGGTTGCCTTCGGTATTCGCCACCACATGGAGGTCTTTGCAGACATCGGTATGCCCGCAACACGCGTCATGGCTTCCGACGGCGGCTCAGCCAGCGCAGTGTGGCTACAGATCATCGCCGACGTCCTAGACCGCCCTGTCCAACCCTTGTCTGGCCACCCTGGTTCCTGCCTTGGGGCCGCATGGATGGCGGCCCTTGGCTGTGGTCTGAGCACAAACTGGCAGGGTGCGCAGGCTTTTGTTTCTATGGGTACACCCGTTGAGCCAGAGCCCAGAAACCGAAGCGTTTATGACCAAGCGTATGGCGATTACCATAAACTTTATGGCGTACTTAAACCCTTGTTTCAAACGATGGGAGCCAGGCAATGAACCGCACGCGCGCCATGGCTTGGGACGTTGACGGCACCTTGGTCGACAGCGAGCCTTTGCACCTGCGTGCGCTCCAGTCTGTCTGCGATGCACACGGCGTTGACATCACGGACTATGGCGACACACCTTTTGTCGGGGTGGCGATCGGCGATGTCTGGCGCTTACTTGCAACCCGTTTCGAAAACAAGTTTGAACAGCAAACAGATAACCCAGAGGGCGAGTTCAGGCGCGCCGTTACCCGGTATTACCTTGAGCATTCAAGTGAAGTACGCGTATTGCCCGGCGCACGTCAGGCCCTCGAACACCTGTCGAGCTTGGGAGTCTCGTTGGCCGCCGTCTCTAACTCAGAGCGGCCGATCGTGCTGGCAAATTTAAGGACGATCGGTGTCCTCGACTTGTTTCAGGTCGTTGTCTCACTGGACGATGTGGGGCAACCAAAGCCAGCGGCGGAACCCTATTTGCGGGCGCTGGCCACAATGGCGGTACCAGCTCGGCAGGCATGGGCCGTGGAAGACAGCGTTAGCGGTGCGCGATCAGCGCGCGCAGCAGGCTTAAGGGTGCTGATCGTTGGAGAGGATGAACTGGCGCAAGGTGATCAGCGCCTTAACGATCTGAGGGACTTTCAGCATTGGTGGACAACATCAGGTTCGCAAAGCTGCCGAGAACAGCATGAGTTCACACAGCTGGCCACTTCTGGAGAAAACGAATGACATCTATCGTGGTGGTGACAGGCGGTGCCTCAGGAATTGGTGCTGCCATCTGCACCGAACTGGCGAGTCGGGGCTATACGGTCGTGGTGACTGACATGGACGAAGCTGGCGCCAAGACTGTCGCGTCAGGATTGCCTGGTGCGCATGCACGCAAGCTAAATGTGACCCTGGTATCGACCTGCCAAGAGGTGGTCTCATCTATCGAATCTGATATCGGTCCGATTGAAGCATGGGTCTCAAATGCTGGTGTCTCCAGAATGGCGCGGTTCCTAGACATCGATGAAAAACAGTATGACTTCACTCTGGACGTCAACCTGAAAGGTCTGTTCTTCTCAGGGCAGGCTGCTGCACGCGTTATGGCCAAGCGTCAATCCGGCTGTATTGTTAACATCGCCTCAATGGCTGGAAAACAGGGGCGAGCACCCTTCCTTGCAGACTATGTTGCCAGCAAGTTTGGCGCAATCGGGCTCACGCAAGCGATGGCTTTCGAGCTTGCGCCGTTAGGTATTAGGGTGAACGCGGTATGTCCCGGTTTTGTAGCCACCTCTATGCAGGTGCGCGAGCTTGAATGGGAGTCGAGCCTTCGCGGCACAGACCCCGAAAGCGTAAAGCGCCAGTGGATCGCCGACACACCCATGGGTCGCCTTGAGCAGCCACAGGATGTGGCGCGGGTCGTTGCTTTTCTTTTGTCCAGTGATGCCGGTTTCGTGACCGGTGAGTCGATTGCCGTCAACGGTGGCGCCTTTATGGATTGATTTTCCCTTGATTCCTGTCCCCTCTGTTCCACCTTTTTAAGGAGTATCCAGTCATGAGCACCTCAAGAACACCCCAGTTCCTGCGTCGTTATATCGCTGCCGTCGGAATGGCCGCATGCGCTTTGTGGGCCGCGACGCCCGCGCAGGCACAGACCCCGCGGATCCCTGCACCGGCTGCCCTGGCCGCCAAAGGTACGATTAACTACTGCGCCACCATCGACAACCCGCCACGGGCCTACTTCGACGAAAAACAGCAGCCGATCGGCTTCGAGGTAGAACTGGGCGTGGAGATCGCAGCCCGAATGGGCCTGAAGGTCAGCTGGATACAACTCAAGTTTCCCGGTTTGGTCCCGGCTCTGCAGGCACAGCAGTGCGATGCGCTCATGCAGGAGCTTTTCATAAGGCCCGAGCGCCTAGAAATCATAGATATGGTGCCTTTTTCGCGTACCGGCCAGCAGATTGTTGTGCGCCGTAACGACAACAGCCCTGGGGCCGGGCTGGAGGACTTAGGAGGCAAGAAAATCGCCGTGCCCAACGGCACAACGATACACAACCTCGCAATTGAAGCGAACAAAAAGCTCAAAGAAGCAGGCAAACCTGAGATCAACCTCGTTGTCTTGCCTACCACGACCGACACCTTCCAGCAATTGGCTACCAGTCAAGTTGATGCGGTGGGAACCACCTCGACCGCGGGCGCTTACTACGTGCGGCTACGTCCGAATGACTTTAAAGCCAAAGGCAACCCATTTGGACTGATAGGTACCGGCATCGGGATTCGCAAGGGAAATACCGACTTGACGAACGCTATCAAGAAATCTTTTGACAGCATTGTGGCGGACGGCACATATAAAAAATTGATCGATAAGTGGAACATGCAGGGCATGGAACTCTGATGGATTTCGACTGGGCATTCTTCGTCGAACGCATCGTCAATCCAGGAACTCCCTACATCAACGCGTTGGGCCGCACGGTATTCATGGCCGTGCTGGCCATGTTCCTGGGGCTTCTTATCGGATTGGTGGTGGGTTTCGGCCGACTTTCACGCTACGGCCTGATTCGGTCGGCCTGCGGCTTTTATGTATGGTTGATCCGGGGCATTCCTGTTCTGGTACTTTTGGTGATGCTGTTTTCCGGTATGGCTGCTGCAGGGCTATTTCGGTTCACAGATCTCGAGTTTGCAGGGATCAAGTTGACAGCTTCCTTCCAAGCTGCGGTCATTGGGCTGGCCATTCATGAAGGCGCCTACATGGCCGAGATTGTGCGGAACGGCATCCAATCCGTGGCACGCGGCCAAATTGAGGCCGCACGGTCACTAGGGATGAATCCTTGGCTTGTGAATTGGAGAATCGTGATTCCCCAGGCGACCCGCGTAGTAATGCCCCCTTTTGGCAATGATTTCAACCATATGTTGAAGACCACTTCGCTTGCCAGCGTGATCGGTGTACCGGAGATCTTCCAGCTTACGGAAGCCATGTCGGCTACAACATTTAAGACCTTTGAATTGCTGACGGTGGTGGCCCTCAACTATCTTGTCCTCACCGCGATCTGGAACACGATCCAGGGCGTTATTGAAACTCGCTTACGTGCCCACGAAATAGACCGGCCAGTGCGAAGTTGGTGGCAGAGCTTTGTAGTGTACTTAACGCCAAGCACGAATAGCTCGGAGCGTCGATCATGAAAACAGAGAATTCCCAGCCGCTTGTACGGGCGATCGATTTACGCAAGCGCTTTGGAGATACGGAGGTGCTGTGCGGCGTTAATTTAGATGTACATCGTGGGGAAGTTCTTTGCATCATCGGCCCTTCTGGATCCGGAAAGAGTACCTTCCTGAGG
>Ga0209550_10001400_pt1 | contig 23095 bp, 17 predicted proteins | sample LauGreSuBDMM15SN_2_FD_187567 | JGI IMG/M metagenome (GOLD analysis project Ga0209550, IMG submission 187567) | Freshwater lake microbial communities from Lake Michigan, USA - Su13.BD.MM15.SN (SPAdes) (version 5) | ecosystem: Environmental > Aquatic > Freshwater > Lake | place: Lake Michigan... | reverse complement strand
TTTTTTTTGTTACTTTTTTGCATCAAGGCAAAAAAGTAAAAGCACCCTATTCCGAACGGAATTTCAGGTCTAAATACCTAACTATATTTTAAACAAAAGCTTTACCGGATAAGTACTTATCACTTTTTGAGGTCCGACTAAATAGTTATTATTTTTTAAAAATCACTTATTGGAGGATGATATAAAAAAAGTGCAGAATTTCTGCACTTTTTTTATATAAATGAATTAGGTAATTATTATTTATATCGATTAATTCAAACTCACCATCTCCATATCAGGCTTTGATTCATCTGTTAGTTTTACCTTTCCTCTGTCATTGCGTATTATCCTTGAAAACAATGATATCTCTTTATCAAAAAGAAATCGGAAAAACAATTTGGTCCATGAAGTATGGGAAAATAAAGAGTTGTAAAATGAAGGAGCACCTTCCTTAATTTGTGGAAGTCGGTTCCAGGGTACAGATGGAAAATCGTGGTGCTCATTGTGGAAACCTACGTTGAAAGCTACTGAGTTTAGTGGTCCATAATAACTGTAGGTTTCTTGTTCTCCATGAGTTAAATAATGTTCCTGTATCCATCGGGCACCCAAAGGATGTAATCCTACAGAAAAGAAAAAACTCAACAATAAAAAGGCGAATGCTTTTGGTCCAAGAAAAAAAACAACTAAGAAGGAGAAGGTAATTTGTACTCCCCAGTTAAGAGCCACCCAGCCATCCAAAGGTTTAATTTCTTTAAGTCTACTGATTCTAAATACTTGAAACAAAGGATAAAACAACAACCAAAATACTTTCCCGATAAAATAATTATTTATCAACTTAGCTTCCCACTTATTTGGAAGGTCGGCATCTAGCTCATGAACCCCTTGAAAAGAATGGTGTTTAATATGGTATCTTTCAAATGATACAGAGCTTGGAAAAATTTGCGGGATATTAGCAAAAATGCCAGCCAAACGATTGGCTTCTGGCTTTTTAAAAAGTAAGCGGTGTGCACATTCGTGAATCATTACAAATAGGGCATGGTCTGCGAAAGCGCCTAGTAAATAAGCAGCACCTACTACAATCCACCATGATTGTGAATTTACCAATCCTGCAAAGATCACCTGAAAACTTACCAATCCGACAATGGCAAGAATTGTTAATGGGTTTTTACCAATCAGCTTCCTAATGTCTGGATGTTGTTGAAGGATTTCTTTGGTTCGGATACGGTGTGGCTCTGATAATTCGGAGTACACAAAACTATTTTTCTGACTCATGAATGGCAATTTATTGAATTTTTGAATAAAAAACTTTACTTGCTTAAACTATTAACCAAGCAAAGGACTTTTTGTTCAACAAAATTGGATTTTCGCAACCTGATATTTGAATTTATTAGGCTAATTCTAAATCAAATATATTATAAAATTTTTATATAAAATTCCTCATAATTAGCAACATGAATTTCTTGCAATTAAAACAAATACAGTATTTAATCAACTAAATTAAACCCTTTATAGTGGGGTGAAATTAATGCAATAAGCACTTTATTTTCCAAAGGATAGATAAGATAAAAATACCCTCTGTTACAGCAGAAAGAAATTAGTGATTTATCTCTAATTTGAAAATTTGTAATTAAATTTCTATTTTTTCTAAAATTAGCATTGCTTCCATTAATTTGTTCCAGGCTATTTGCCATTCTTCTTTTGCGTTGTAAATTTTTTCATGGTGGTCCAATCCTTTTGTGCCTTTATTTTTCATATAATTTTCCACTTTTTCTAGCGCTTCTCTATTGAGAGCTTTAAATTTATTTTTTGTGTCCATTTTTTATAATTAAAAGATAAGTAAAAATGATTGCCTTTGCAATCACAATTTATATGGGGTCACCAATATTTTTTACTTTTTTAGTTATCTAGATCTATAAAAGTTATTTACATAAAAACTGAACCATTACTTTTGTACTATATTTCTATATTTTGTAAGTCAATTAATTCTTCTTGAAAAAAAAGCTTACAATAGATTTAAAAGAGCATCTCAATTTTTAAAAAATAAAACATAAAAAATGGCTACAACAAAAATTACAGTAAATAACAATGGTTCCCTAAAAGTAGAAGGAGATTTTGAAATTTTCGATAGAGCAGGAAATCAATATAATTTAGGAGGAAGGGAAGTTTTGGGTCTTTGTCGCTGTGGTTTATCTAAGAATAAACCATATTGTGATGGTGCACACAATGGAAATTTTGAACATGAAGCTCAGGCTTTTGCTTTACCACCTAAGAAAACGAGTTAAATGATTGATGGGGTGAATGGTGGGAGAAAGAAAATACAAAGTTTTCTTGGCTGGCCATTTGCCCTATTCATTTGCAGGAGCTTCATCATCCTTAGCAATCGTCCGATTGTCAGGCAGTCTGCCTCTTTTGTAAATGATTAAACCGTTTAAAAAATTACGCAGTACTTGATCGCCAGCTTCTATAAAACCCGGATGGTCTTCGTTTCTAAAAAGATCACCCAAGGCGCCTTTGGATATTTCAAAATCTACTAGAGAAAGTATTTCTAATATATCATCATTGCGAAGAGAGAGCGCTACCCTTAGTTTCTTTAAAATATCATTATTGCTTAACATGCGGTGTCTATTTAGTGATGAGTAATTAGTTCCACTGTATTTTTGTGTCTAATCAAATTATTTGAATATAACTGTTCCAATATTTTTGGTAAGCTCTATTTCCATTTGTTTTAAGTGCTGGTGAATTTGAAGTAATACAATTTGTTCATCTAAATCTTTTGTTTTTTCTAAATCCCTTTGATTTTCTTCCATCAGTCTTTTTATCTTCCTTAGTTTTAGATAATTTACTGTACTAAATACTTCTTCTTTATAGAGATCTTCACGGGTTTCGATTTTACCTTCGAAAACATCCTTCCAATTAGGGCTAATTTCATAGTCGTAATCCATTACTTGCATAGCTAGTTGACGAATAATGTTGTCTTCGTGATAAGTAAAATTTTTGGCAGTCGGCTCCAAACCCTCATCATACCAAGCTTTGTATGTTTTTATAAGCGTAATTAAGTTTTTGTTATCAATTAATTCTTCTAGCTGATTTTCTGAAATTTCTGAAAATACATGATCTGCTACTCGGTGCTCTTTATCCCATTCTTTTAGTCCAAATTCAAGTAAACTTCTCACCATTGCCCTTTCGTGTGGTTCGTCCTTGTAAAGTAAGGATACTACATCATTGTCTATTTCTAAGTTTTCATCTCCTTCCGAATTAGCCTGGTTTATTGATTCACGATTGACTCTAGCTTCTTCTTTGTTGACTTTTTCACGTACAAATTTATTGACCAATGCATGTAATCCAGTTTCTTCAATTTTAAGAATCTCGGAACACTGCTTTATATAATCTTGTTGCTTGGTAAAATCTTCTGCCTTATTAATTTTGGAAATAGTTTCTGCTACCTGATTAACTACAGCTGATTTTTTATTACTGTCTGTACCTGCATCTTGAAGCATTACACCTAATTGAAAAAGTATAAAATCTTTTTTATTAGCAGATACAAATTGAGTGAAGGCTTCAGATCCTACTTTATTCACATAGCTATCAGGATCTTCATTGTCAGGTATTAATACAAGTTTAACATTCAGACTTTCTTCAAGCGCTAAATCTAGTCCACGAAGAGCGGCCTTAATACCAGCGCTGTCACCATCATAAATTATGGTTAGATTATTCGTATATTTTTTTACAAGTCTCAATTGATCTGGAGTCAGTGAAGTTCCTCCGCTGGCTACTACATTTTCAATTCCAGCTTGATGAAGTGATACCACATCGGTATATCCCTCTACTAGCAAACATTCATCTGCTTTATCAATCGCCATTCTTGCAAAATAGCTACCATATAAAATTTTACTTTTTACATAAATTTCATTCTCAGGCGTATTGATATATTTAGGCGCGCGATCATTGGTTTTTAAAATTCTTGCTCCAAAGCCCAAAACTTTTCCGCTCTGATTGTGAATTGGAAATATGATTCTGCCTCGGTAATTATCTACCGGTTTTTCATCTCGAATGGCCACTAAACCACTTTTTTGTAAAAGCTCTAAATTATATTGTGCTTGAATAGCTGCTTGGGCAAAGCTATCACGAGCTTCTGGATTAAATCCAAGTTGAAATTTTTTGATGATTTCTTCTTTAAATCCTCTTTGCTTTAAATAGCTAAGACCAATATCCTGACCATCTTCGTTATTAAATAAATAATCACTAAAAAATTTTTGTGCAAAACCATTGATAATAAATAAACTGTCAGCGCTAAGTTGCTGAAGTTTTTGCTCAGGAGTAGTTTCTGTTTCCTCTATTTCTACATTGTACTTTTGGGCTAACCAGCGAAGTGCTTCTACATAGCTGTATTTTTCATGGTCCATTAAAAAACCAATGCTATTTCCGCTTCTACCACATCCAAAACATTTATATATCTCCTTTGCAGATGATACGGTGAATGAAGGACTTTTTTCATTGTGAAAAGGGCATAATCCTAGGTGACTGGTGCCTCTTTTTTTTAATTTAATAAAGGAGCCAATAATATCAACAATATCAATCCTTGCTTGGATCTGTTGTATGGTGTTTTGTGATATCAATTTATTTGTCTGTTAACTATTTGGGCAAATGTAACAAATGTTAATAGCCATAAGTAATCCTTTAGCTAAATTTTAGTTAATAGAGGTCTGTTTTTGTCATTTTCTAGGTGTTTTGTGAAATTTTATCGCGCAGTAGTTTTGAATTAACAACAAACTAATATCTTTGTCACTAAATTTTTATGATATGAAAAAGCTTTTCTTTTTGATTGTTTTGTTTAATATGGTATCGGGTATAAATGCTCAAGATATTAAAGACTTAAAAAACTACAGTCTGCTTGGTCAAACAAAAAAAGGTAAAGAGGCAGTAGATAAGTTTTTGTCTGTCCCTAAAAATGCCTTAAAAGCAGAGGGTTGGTTCTATAAAGGAGCAATATATGGAGAAGCATCTAGGGATTCTACAATGCCAGCTAGTCAAAGTGATGAGTTGAAAGCAACTGCTTTTGCTGCTTTAAAAAAATATAGAGAATTAGATCCTAAAGTGCCGCTATTAATAGAGCGTAACAATGGTCCTATATTTGATTTGTACATTGGGTATTTTTCCGAATTAGGTGTAAAATCTTACATGGCAAAAGATCCTGCTACTGCTGTTGAATTTTTCAAAAAAGCCTTGGATGTACATCAATATATTTCTTCAAACGATTTAGTTGGAAACAATGGATTTAAATTTTCTAACCTTGATACTACTCTAGTTTTATACACAGCAATTGCTGCTGGAGAAGCTAAACTACCTGATGAAGCGGCAGTTTTTTATAACAAATTAATTGATGCGAATGTTTCAGGAGAAGAGTATATTGATGCTTATCAAGTAATGGCTGAGCGCTACAAGACCAAAAAAGACAAGGCAGCTTTTGACAATCTAATTGCAAAGGCAAAAAAATTCTACCCAACAAATAATGAATATTGGATTGGTATGCAAATTGAAGAAGCTACTGATGGGGTAGGGAAACCAGAAATTTTTTCGAAATATGAAGAATTAGTGGCTAAGATTCCAGGAAATTACGCGTTGTGTTACAATTATGCAGTTGAACTTTACCGTTACATCTATTCTGATGAAATGCAGAAAGTAAATACCAATGACTTTAAAAACAAGTTACCTGAGGTTATGAAAGAGGCGATAAAAATTAAATCTACTATCGAAGCCAATTTTTTATTAGCCAATTTTTTTTATAACAATTCGATAGACATTTCAGAAGAAGCTAGAAACATAAAAGGGGTTAAACCAGAAGATTTAAAAAAGAAAAAGGAGCTACAAGCTCAATCAGACATTGCTATGACACAGGCGATTCCTTTTGCTGAGGCTACTGTTTCTATCTATGCAACCATTGCAAAACCTAAGAGTTCAGATAAAGTTAACTGTAAGCAATCTTTTTCAATATTAAAAAGTATCTACGAGATAAAGAAAGATGCTGAAAAAGTTGCGCTTTATGACGCTAAAGTAAAAGCATTTGAATAAATCTATTTGAACTATAAAAAAAGGCAGTCTGTAAAATTCAGGCTGCCTTTTTTTATATGTTAATTGGTATGGCTGTAATTTTTAAAAGAATTAGCAAATAATAAGTTGCTAAAATTCTTTTAATACCTTCACTAACTTATCAGCAATGATAGAATAACCTTTGTCAGAGGGATGTAACCCGTCGTAAGTGATATCGATCGCTTCTTTTGGATACGGGTATTCATCTGTTTCTGCATTAAATGGAATTCCAACAAAAGAAGGGTAGGGATAATTTTTGTAGTTTCCAGATTGAGGGTCTTTTAAGCGTTTGTATTTTACCATTTTCTCTACCCCCAAGCTTTTTGTATTGTAGAGATCTACGAGAGTGAATTTTTCATATTGAGCGATTGAATCAATGGCTTGTGCGAATTGAGCAAGGGTTTGACCTTTCTTTTCATTATAAGAACCATGTGCATTGTTTTTCATGTTGGTAATGTACACGAAATCGCCTCTTTGCATAGGGGTAATTAAAATAATTTTGGCATTGTTATTTAAGCTGCGAAGCTGATTGATTATAATGCGAAATGATCCATAAACTGTTTGGTTGCCGGTATTTTTTTTATAATCTGATAAATTTCCAATTGCTCTCCCTTGCCACCAATCGTTGGTGCCTAAAAAAATTGAATAAACATCCGCAGTGGGAATAGCAATTTTCTCAAGGTTTTCAGCAATGGCTCCCGAAGTCCAACCATTGTGCCCTTGGTTAATATAGTTGATATAGGGAAGCTTTTCCACTACCCGGGTCATATATCCCTTTGTTATTCTGTTGCCTGTTTCATTGGTATGATCATTTAAATAAGTGATGGAATCACCGATAGCTACCCAGGTAATATTTTTCCTTGAAAAAGAACAGATAAATAACAGAAGAGTAAATAAGATGAATATTTTTTTCATTTATTTTCAATTTAAGTGGAATTAATTTGATGGCTATAAAAATCAATTAAAAACTTAAGGAAGTATTTTTAGATGATTTTATTTAAATATCGGTATTTTATTTATTAACCTCATTAAAAAACATTGCTGTAATTTCGTAAGCGTATATTTATTTTATGGATTTTCATCTATCATTTACTCCTAAAAAACTCTCATCAGCAATACGTCATTTTGATAAATTATTGTTGATAGGATCTTGCTTTACTGAAAATATTGGAACAAAACTGAGACAGCATAAGTTTTCGGTATTAGAAAATCCAAATGGAATTTTATTTAATCCTGTAAGTATTTCAAAATCTGTACATTCCTATATTTCAAATCAACCTACTCTAGAAGAAGAGCTATTTTATCAAAATGAATGCTGGAATAGTTGGGATCACCACAGTCGTTTTTCACATCCTGATAAAAAGATCTGTTTAAAAGGGATTCATGATTCAACCCATGCTGCAAGTAATTTTATTTTAACGGCCGATTGGATTTTTATAACGGTAGGTTCAGCTTTTGTTTATGAGTTAGATAATCAGCAGGTGGTAGCTAATTGCCACAAGGTTCCTACGGATAGATTTCGAAAAAGATTATTAACTGCAGCCGAGGTTATTGAATCTTTTGAAAAGATGTTAGATGAAATTATAAAAGTGAATCCTATTGCAAAAATAATTTTCACTGTTAGTCCAGTTCGTCATCTTCGAGAAGGGTTTGTAGAAAACAATCGAAGCAAAGCAGTTTTGATCCAGTCGGTTCATCACTTAGCGGATACTAGGGAAAATGTATTTTATTTCCCAGCCTATGAACTAGTAGTAGATGATTTGAGAGATTATCGGTTTTATGCAGAAGATATGGTTCATCCTAATTACGCAGCTACTAATTATGTATGGGAAAAATTTGTACCTGCTTGTATTGATGAGGATGCTCAAATACTGATGAAAGAAATTAATACCATTAACGCTGCAATAAGTCATAAGCCATTTCATCCAACTTCCGAATTGCATAAAAAATTCTTAGATATCAATTTACAAAAATTGTTAGAGCTAAGTAAAGCCTATCCCCATATCAATTTTAAAGATGAGTTGGCTTATTTTAAATCATAGTTTTAATGAACCCTATCACCTCGTATTTCCATTTCATCCATTACTTTTTCTTCGTACTCTAGCCATTCTTTCCACCTATTTCTAACCTTTGTTTTTGGAAAGTAGGTATCGCAAAGATCAATAAATAGGGTATAATGTCCTGCCTCGCTTTCCATAAATTTCCTATAAAATCTCCTCATATAATCATCCTCTAATCCTTCACTTAATCTTTTAAAACGTTCGCAGCTTCTAGCTTCAATTAATGCCATCGTTAATAAATGGTCTAGCATTCGTTCCTCAGAACTCCCACCTTTTTTTTGAAATTCTAGGAGTTTGTTTACATAAATATCTTTTCTCTGTTTTCCCAATGTTAGTTTTCTTTTATGTAGTTCTGCAAGTACCATCCTAAAGTGCCCCCATTCTTCTGTTACAATGGGACTTAATGCGTTTACCAATTTGTCCTTGTCGGAGTACCTCTGAATTAAAGTAATGCAAGTAGTGGCTGCTTTTTGCTCACAATAAGCATGATCGGTCAATATTTCTTCTAATTGCATTTCGGCAAGATTTACCCATCGAGGATCAGAAGGTAATTGAAGACCAAGTATATTCTTTACATCCGTTTGCAGTTTTTCCATTGTACAAAAATATATGCAATGAAGGATAATTCAGCATACTTCATTGTTTATGCCAATTTTTACTCTTTTTTTTTAATCATCTAACTAATAACCTGACAGTATATTGGGATGGTAAGCAAGGTTTTATTAAATTACAGAATAATTTATTTCCAATGAGAATCTTGCCACTGATTATTTCAAGTATTGTTACAACCGGATTGGTTATTGCACTAAATACAACATTATTACTTCCTGCCCCTTTGGGTAAATTATTGAGTCCTCAGCATGGGGTTTGGCAAAATGCAGAAAGCAGCCAAGCTAGTTTTAGTGAGGAATTTAAATTACCTCAGCTTACTGGTAAGGTCCAGGTTTATCTCGATGACCGTTTGGTACCCCATGTTTTTGCTGAAACGGATAAAGATCTTTATTTTGTTCAAGGTTTTTTACATGCTAAATTTCGCTTGTGGCAAATGGAATTACAAACACATGCAGCAGCCGGACGGGCGAGCGAAATTGTTGGAAAAATTGCGCTTAAGCATGACCGTGAATTTAGACGATTGGGAATGGTTTATGCAGCAGAGTCTTCATTAAAAGAAATGGAGAAGGATCCACAAACTAAATTAGCTTGTGATGCATATACCGAGGGGGTAAATGCCTATATCGCCTCACTTACAGAAAGTTCACTTCCTTTGGAATATAAATTAATTGGGTACAAGCCCGAAAAGTGGAGTAATTTAAAATCTGCTTTGTTCTTGAAAAATATGTCTGAAAATTTAGCAGGTCATGACAATGATTTTGAAATGACCAATGCTAAAAATTATTTTAGCCAAGAGGATTTCTCCAAACTTTATCCATCTTATCAAGATTCATTGGATCCTATCATTCCAAAGGGTACTATTTACGAAAAGCCCTCGATTGAGCTTAAAGTCCCTGCAGATGCAGATTCAATTTATTTAAATAAATCAGATCTTGTAGTGACTACTCAGGAAGAAAAGCCGGATAGAAACAACGGTAGTAATAATTGGGCTGTAAGTGGAGCTAAAACTAAATCTGGCTCACCTATTTTATGTAATGATCCACATCTAGGTTTAAATCTTCCCTCTCTTTGGTACGAAATGCAATTGCATACTCCTCAGTTAAATGTTTATGGCGCCACCTTTCCTGGAGCTCCCTCTGTAATTATTGGATTCAATGATAGTTGTGCTTGGGGTGTAACTAATGGAGGTAGAGATGTAAGAGATTATTATGAAATAAAATTTAAGGATAAAAGTAAAAAGGAATATTGGTATGATAGTGCATGGAAAAAAACAGAATTTAGGTATGAAGCAATTTTCATAAAGGATTCCGCTACTTATATGGATACAGTTGCCTATACCGTTTTTGGTCCAGTGATGTATGACCTCTCTTTTAGTGGAGGCAGGGCTTCTAATTCAAGGTATTTTTCAGTCCGTTGGAAAGCGCATGACAAAAGCAATGAGTTGAAAACATTTATGCAATTAAATAGAGCGCATAATTACGAGGATTATTTATCAGCCATTAGTAATATGAAGACCCCTGGCCAAAATTTTGTATTTGCTAATAAGGCAGGTGATATTGCGTTGCGTACTCAGGGCGAGTGGCCTGCTAAGTGGAAGGGGCAGGGTGATTTTATCATGCCAGGCACAGATAATACTTATCAATGGCAAGCAATGATCCCCTTTGAAGAAACTCCTTTTCAATACAATCCTACTAGAAATTTTGTAAGTAGTGCAAATCAAGATCCCGCAGATTCAAGCTATCCCTACTATCTAGGAAGAGGGTACCCTTTGTATCGAGGAATTATAATTAATAGACGACTACAAAACATGAATGACATCACTCCAAAAGATATGATGGCATTACAAACCGATAACTACAATGTATTAGCTGAAATGGCTACGCCATTACTTCTAAACAATATCAATGAAAAAGGATTGGCAGTAAACGAAAAAAATCTTCTTCGTTTATTGAAGGCATGGGATTACAACAATGCACCTAATTCAAGAGGGGCCACAGTGTTTGATGTGTTATGGAAAAACTTTAGCAAACTAGTGTATGACGATGAATTTAAAAATGCTCCTGCTGTTATTTTGCGTCCTTACGAGAGCACTTTATTACAAGGTATTTTAAGTGATTCAGCCTATAAATTTCTAGACAATATTTCAACTCCAGAAATTGAAACCATGACAGATATTGCAACGGTTGCTTTTAAAAATTCAATACAGGAACTGGAAAAAGCTCAAATGGAAGGTAGCATTGAGTGGTCAAAATTTAAAGATACTCGAGTCAATCATTTGACAAAACTTGAACCGCTAAGCAGATTACATTTACCAATCGGAGGAGGAACGCACAGTATCAATGCCACTAAATCAAACAATGGTCCAAGTTGGAGAATGATTGTAAGTCTAACGTCAAAAACAGAAGCCTATGGAGTATATCCAGGTGGCCAGAATGGAAATCCTGGAAGTCGCTTTTATAATAATTTTATTGATCATTGGGCGGCTGGAAATTATTATCCTCTTTGGATGATGGCAGCTGATGAAGAATCTAGTAACAAAGTTCAATGGAAGATGTCATTTACTAATTAACAGAATGTGAATTCATCCATTTTGCAAAAAAATATTTTTATAATTACCTTTTAGATATTTAATTTTTTTTAGTTATGAAATTTATAGTTTCGGTTTTAGTAATCGCCTTACTTAGTCTAGCTGCTGGTTTATTTTTACCATGGTGGACAATTGCTGTAGTTGCTTTTGTAGTAACTAGCTTAATCCCTCAAAATCCACTCAGGTCTTTTTTGTCTGGCTTTACTGCACTTTTTTTATTGTGGGGAGCATTGTCATGGTTTATAAGTAGCAACAATGAACACTTGATGGCAAGTAAGGTTGCTTTGATACTTAAAATGGGTAATCCTATTATAATGATTGTTGCAACCGCATTGATTGGTGCATTAGTAGCTGGATTTGCTGCTCTTGCTGGAAGTTTTGTACGTCGAAAATAAAAAGGTATCATCTCGGTTCATTTAGGCGTCATCCAAAATTTTTTTATGCGGTTATTATTTTTTATTCTTTCTATTTTATTTTTTGAAAATATTGTTGCACAGAAAATTACTGGAACAATATTCAATGACAAAGGTGATTTACTTCCATTTTCTTCTATTACAGTTAAAGGAACCTCTATTGGTGTGAGTGCTAATAATCGGGCAAGATTTACTATTACACTTTCTCCGGGAAAATACATCTTAGTTTGTCAACATATTGGCTATGCATCCAGACAAGAAGAAATTACCATCAGTTCCCAAGACAAGGAAATGTCATTCGTATTGTCTGAGCAAAAACTTTTGATGAAGGAAGTGGTTATAAAAAATTCGGATGAAGATCCTGCATATGATATTATTCGTGCTGCCATTAAAAAAAGAGAATTTTATCAGCGTCAAATTAATGCTTTTACATGCGAGCTTTATACCAAGAATATGATAAAGCTTCGCAAGCTACCCAATAAAATTTTTGGAAAAAAACTACCAGAAGATCGTTTTCAAAATAGTTTGCTTGACACATCCGGACAGGGAGTTATTTATTTGTCAGAGTCAATTTCTTCAGTAGCTAGGCAGTTGCCAGATAAGTTCAAGATAGATGTAAAAAGTAGTAGGGTAAGTGGTAGTGGTGGATTTGGATTTACTTTCCCGACTTTTCTTTCTTTTTATCAAAATAATGTAACCGTCTTTGCAGAAAGATTAAATCCTCGCGGTTTTGTATCTCCTATTGCCGACGGAGCTATTGGTTATTATAGTTTTAAATACTTAGGTAGTTTTTGGGAAAATGGAAAAGAAATTAACACGATTCGGGTAAGGCCTCGCAGAAATTATGAGCCTTTATTTTCTGGCATTATAAATATTTCAGAGTCTGATTGGAGGATACATAGCGTAGACTTATTGTTGACAAAGAAAGCACAATTGGAAATCATGGACTCTCTTCAAATTACTCAACTCTATATACCTGTTGACAATGAAGTTTGGAGTGTTAAAAATCAATTGCTTCACTTTTCCTTTAATCAATTGGGTGTTGAAGCTGTGGCTAATTTTGTAAATGTTTATTCTGATTATAACCTTCAACCTTCTTTTCCAAAAAAGTATTTTGATAAAGTGATTATTAAATATGATACGGGTGTAAATAAAAAATCAAAAGCTTATTGGGATTCGGTTCGTCCAATGCCTCTTGAAAAGGAGGAATTAAAGGACTATCAGGTAAAAGATAGTTTATTTGAAGTGAGGAAATCAGCGACACTCACAAAATATTCGATTGACTCATTGAAAAAAAGGCAGGGTAAACTGCATCCCTTGAATGTATTTTGGAAAGGCATTAACCGAACGCATTACAGTCTTTCAGGTAACTTTCGCTGGGGCATTACACCACTGATTAAAAAACTGGAATACAATACAGCTGAAGGAGTTGTAATCAACTCGTCCGGTTTTATTGATAAGCTTATTCTGCACCAAAAACAAAGGCTAGCCATTCGCCCCAATATTCGATATGGTTTTTCTAATGGACATTTAAATGGCTGGATAGATTTAAGTTTACAAAACCGTAATCTTGATGTAAACAAAAAGCTGAGAAGACAATCCTGGAATTTTTCAGTAGGTAAAAGAGTTACTCAGTTCAACAAACAAAGTCCTGTTATCCCTTTAGTTAATTCGATTAATACGCTGATTTATGGCAATAATTATTTAAAAACCTACGAAAATATTTTTTCAAATATAGGTTTTAGTAAGAAATTTGAAAGTGGCTTACAAGCATCAGTAAATGCATTGTATGAAGATAGAATTCCTCTTTTAAATACTACTGATTTTACATTATTTAAAAAGAATTCCATCCGCTTTACTCCAAATTATCCATTTGAAAAAATTAATGAAGCCGATTTCCCAAGGCATCAAGCAGTTATTGTAAGTTTGGATTTAAGTATCAAGCCAGGACTTCATTTTATACAATATCCAAATAGAAAAGTACCCATTGATTCTAAATTACCCACCTTTAGTTTTAATTATACCAAAGGTTTTAAAGGTGCATTAGGAAGCGATGTAAATTTTGATAAGTGGCACTTTAATATTTTAGATAATAAAAATTTAAAATTGGTGGGTACATTGAATTATAAAATCGGCGTCGGTGGATTCATCAATCGAAAGAACGTTCTGATTCAAGATTATCAGCATTTTAATGGCAATCAGTCTTTGCTAGCGGGTGAATATTTAAACAGTTTTCAATTGGCTACATTTTATGGCAATAGCACCACTGCAAGTTTTTTCAGTATTGTTCATTTAGAGCATCATTTTAATGGATTGTTGACCAATAAAATCCCCTTTTTTAATCGCTTGAATTGGAATTTAGTAGCGGGTGGAAATTCTTTTTTTATTAACCAAAATGATAATTATTCAGAGCTATTTTTTGGTCTGGAGAATATATTGAAAGTGTTTAGAATTGATTTTGTTGCTGCTTATCAAGGTGGCAACAGAACCATTGCTGGTATTCGGATTGGAACAGCTGGTTTGATAGGGGATAATATTAAAATCAGAGGAAGGTAAAGTTGTTGACTTAGTCTATTCTCTTTTACTTTTTAAATCCCTCATTAGATTTTTTGTAATCAAAAATTATGTTCTTTTATTTATATTTGTAAAAATTTTTGGTTTGCCCTGCAAGCATCCAATTTATCTATCAATAAGCATTGTTGCTGGTTGAAAAATTAATTTCCTGTTGATACAGGATCAAAAAAAATACCATGGCACTACTTCATAACCGCGTATCCCAAGCGGAATTAAAAAGGTTATTGTACGAGGAAAAGGAGCAACGAACTACCATTTCATTTTATAAGTATTTTCCCATTTTGGAACCTCAAAAATTTCGGGATCAATTGTATGAGTCCCTCAATACATTATTTGTATTTGGTAGAATATATATTGCTAATGAAGGAATCAATGCCCAGATAAGCGTACCCGATAGTAAAGTGGAAGCTTTTAATCAATACATCAACTCTCTTGAACCTTTGAAAGAGGTTCGTTTAAATGTTGCAGTCGATCGTTCCAATCAAAATAGTGAAGAGTCAACCGATGGTAAATCCTTTTGGGTTTTGAAAATAAAAGTTAGAGATAAAATTGTTGCAGACGGAATTCAGGATCCTTCTTTTAGTATGGAGAATCTTGGAAGGTATGTAAGTGCAGAACAAATGAATCAATTGATGTTAGATAAAAATACCATCGTTGTTGATATGCGAAATCATTATGAGTATGAGGTAGGACATTTTGTAAAGGCAATTGAAATACCCAGTGATACTTTTCGAGAACAGTTACCAATGGCGGTAGAAATGATGAAGGATAATATGGACAAGAATATTATTATGTATTGTACTGGAGGAATAAGATGTGAAAAGGCAAGTGCTTACATGCTTCACAATGGATTTAAAAATGTTTTCCATCTAGAAGGAGGGATAATTAATTATGCTAAACAGGCTAAGGAACAAGGTTTAGAAAGTCAGTTTAAAGGTAAAAATTTTGTATTTGATGATCGGTTGGGTGAGCGTATAACAGAAGAGGTAATAGCTAAATGTCATCAGTGTAGTAACCCAGCGGATACACATACTAACTGTAAAAATGATGGTTGTCATTTGTTATTTATACAATGTTCAGCTTGTGCACAAAAAATGGATGGTTGCTGCACCATCGAATGCCAAAAGATATTTAATCTTCCTTTAGAGGCTCAAAAAGAATTAAGAAAAGGAATCGAAAAAGGAAGAATGGTATTTAATAAAAGTAAACAAAGGCTAAGACCTAGGTTAGACGTAATTAATAAGTCTTCGAAATAATCAATGAATGATTATTTAAATTTTATCCTTCATTATTACTTAATCCATTTAATACAAACAGGATTGGGAACATTTATTCTTTTATTGGTATCGGTAAGCAGTCCAGTTTTTTTATCAATTTTAAAAATTACAATATCATCACTTTGCTGATTGGCTACCAGTAGGAAATTACCTGTTGGGTCAAAGTTGAAATTCCTTGGAGTCTTACCCAAACAAGACTGTTCACCTACAACAGTAAGCTTACCAGTGTGTGAATCAATCTTAAAAATGGTAATGCTGTTGGAGCTACCACGGTTGCTACAATAAAGGAATTTACCATCCTTTGAAACATGAATATCTGCACTACCAATTGCTCCAGTAAAATTTTCTTTTAAAGCACTTATTCTTTGTATATTTTTTAGATTACCTGATTGATAGGTAAAGGCAACTACCGTTCCTGTCATTTCTTCAATTAAATAGGCAAAGCGATTGTTAGGATGAAAGTCAAGGTGCCGAGGTCCACTTCCTGGTATTGATTCTGCGAAAGCAGGTTTAGCAGCACTTAAAATCCCTTTGTTTTTATCAAAATGATAAATCATTACTTTGTCAGTTCCCAAATCGGGCGTAAACAAATAATTATTATCTGGTGAAAGCATGGTTGAATGTACATGGGGACTTTTTTGTCTTTGTATATTTGGCCCAGTACCTGTATCTTGTAAAACTTGTTTTACGCTACCTAGTGATCCATCCGTATTTACAGCAATCATTGCAGCAGTTCCGCTGGTATAGTTAGCAGCGAAAACCCATTTTCCCGAATGATCAACGGTAACATAACAAGGATGTAGTCCTCCTGAAAACTGTTGGTTTAAATAGGAGAGTGTTCCTTTCTGGTTATCAAATGAAAATGCCGAGATAGCCCCACCCACTCCAAATTTTGTACTGTCCGCATTTTCTGTTACTGAATATACTTTCTTATTATCAGATGATACTGCCAAAAAAGAGGGGTTGGCTACTTTGCAAGAACTTACAAAACTATTGTCGCCGGTAGTTGAGTTGAAATTGTATACGTAAATACCCTCGCTTTTTCCTGATGTGTAGGTACCAATTAATAGATAAGTGTTGCTTTGTGAAAAAGCTATAAAGGAGAGGGAATTCAATAAAATAACAATCAAGTATGTTTTTAACATAAATTAATTTTTAGGGTAATTAAATATTTTTTTCTATGAGATTAATGAACTTAGCCAGCAGGGTTAACTGTATTAAGAGCGCTGGCTATTTTTTCAAAATTTTCTTCCTCGCTTAAATTTTGCGGAAAGAATTTTTCACCAATTACTTTTTCATATAACTCAATGTATCTATTGCTAATTGTAGTAATCCATTCGTCGGTCATCTCGGGAACCGACTGTCCCTCTTTACCCATAAAATCATTTTTGATTAACCATTCCCTAACAAATTCTTTACTAAGCTGTTGTTGTTTTTCACCCGCTGTTTGCCTTTGTTCAAATCCTTCTGAGTAAAAATACCTCGAGCTATCTGGAGTATGAATCTCATCCATTAAATAAATGGTATTGTCAATTTTGCCAAATTCATATTTTGTGTCTACCAATATCAAGCCTTGTTTGGCTGCTAATTGTTTACCTCTTTCAAAAAGCTTGCGCGTATATTGTTCTATTATTTCATAATCCTCTCTAGCTACAATTGCTTTTTCTAAAATCTCTTCGCGGCTAATATCTTCATCATGACCTACGGATGCTTTAGTAGTGGGTGTAATAATGGGGCTGTCAAAATAATCATTTTCTTTTAAGCCATCCTGCATTGTTACTCCACACAGTGCCCTTTTACCAGATTGATAAGTCCTCCATGCATGGCCTGTTAAATTTCCCCGAATAACCATTTCAACCTTAAATGGGGAACATCTTTTTCCAATGGCACTAGTAGGTGATGGAGTGCTGATCAGCCAGTTTGGGCAAATATCTGCAGTGGCTTTGAGCATATAGGCAGCTATTTGGTTTAAAACCTGCCCCTTGTAAGGAATTGGTTTAGGTAAAATAACATCAAAAGCTGAAATGCGATTGCTGGCAATCATTACCAGTAATTGACTTCCTATCGAATATACATCCCTTACTTTGCCGCTATAGAAGCTAGTTTGATCGGGAAATTGGTAGTTTGACATTGCGCTAAATTACAGTCATACTGATAATTCACCCAAATAATGGCAGAGAAGATTTCAACAATCGGGAGTAAATAAAATTTTACAAAAAAATAACATTTCGTAATTTGTACTATATTTAACTTCTAAATATGTCTATATGAAAAAAATAACAGGTTATTTATTTGCTTTCTTTTTAGCAAATATTATTACAATGAGTGTCTTCGCTCAAAGTACAGTCATCAGTGGAAGCGTTGTAAATAGTCTTTCTAAAGAGACTGTTTCAGCAGTATCTGTTACTGTTAAAGGAGGCTCAGTTGGAACTTTTACAAGTGATAAAGGAAATTTTAAGTTATCGGTTTCACAAAAATTACCGGTTACTTTATTATTTTCATCAGTTGGATTCAATTCGCAAGAATTATTGATTTCTGGTGATAATAAATCTCTGAAAGTAATGTTGGTACCGTCAGAGGCTTTGGGCCAGGAGGTGGTGGTATCGGCTAGCAAAGTAGCTCAAAAGATTTTGGAATCTCCTGTATCTATTGAAAGAGTAAGTGCAGCCAATATCAGAAATTCTGCAGTTTCTTCTTACTATGACATTTTAAGTAGTCTTAAAGGAGTAGATTTTACTACCTCATCTCTAACTTTCAAAACGCCAACTACCCGCGGTTTTAGCGGAAGTGGTAATACAAGAGTTAATCAGATCGTAGATGGAATGGATAACCAGGCTCCTGGTCTTAATTTCGCTGCAGGTAGTGTTATTGGTCTTTCTGAACTAGACGTTGACAATATTGAATTGCTACCAGGTGCTTCCTCTGCCTTATACGGACCAGGAGGTATGAACGGAACTATATTGATCAATAGCAAAAATCCTTTTAAATATCAAGGCCTTTCTTATCAGATGAAACTAGGAGTTATGAATACAGATTCTCGTTACAGAGATCCTTCTCCTTATCACAACTGGGCTGTTCGCTGGGCAAATAAAGTATCTGAAAAATTTGCTTTTAAAATAGGTGCTGAAGTTATTCAAGCCAAGGATTGGTTGGGTCATGATAAAAATAATTATTCTCGTACTGGTACCCTAGGAAAAGTAGTTGCAGGTGATAGAGCTACAGATCCAAATTATGACGGTGTTAATGTATATGGTGATGAGACTACTATTGATATCAGATCGGCGGTATTAAATCCAATCGGTTCATCTGCTGCTCCTTTTTTGAAAAATTTCATTGATAATTTAAATGGAGGTCTTCCTATCAATGTTTCTAGAACTGGGTACAATGAAGATGAAGTTATTAACCATGATACTTATAATTATAAAGTGTCTGGTGCTTTACATTATAAAGTAACGCCTTCGGTAGAAGCTATTTTGTCTGGTTATTGGGGAACAGGTAATACTGTTTATACAGGCAGTGAGCGATATAGCCTTAAAGGATTAAAAATGGGTCAATACAAGTTAGAACTCAACAATAAAAATTGGTTGATTAGAGCGTATACGACCCAGGAGAATTCAGGTGAAAGTTTTAATGCAACGGTTACCTCTCGTTTGTTCAATGAAACTTGGAAGCCAAGTGGAGGTTCTACAGGATGGTTTTCGCAATATGCTCAGACTTATTTGGGAGCTCGCTTAAATGGAGCGATAGATATGGATGCCCATACTTTGGCAAGAAATTTTGCTGATGGTGGCAGACCTAATCCAGGAAGTGCTGCTTTTAATGATGGTTTTAATAAAATCAGAAGTATACCAATCGGTGCTGGTGGTGGTTTATTTGTAGATAGAACCGATCTATATATGGTTGAAGGTCAATATAACTTATCAGAACTTACTGGTAAAGTGGCGGATGTATTGGTTGGTGCTAATTATAAAAAGTACAATCTAAACAGTCAAGGTACTTTATTTGCTGATGGTGGGGGTACTATTGGAATAGATGAATATGGTGGATATGTTCAAGCATCAAGAAGTCTTTTTCAAGATTTCCTTAAATTATCATTAAGTGGCAGATATGATAAAAATGAAAATTTTGATGGACGCTTTACTCCAAGGGCGACTGCATTATTTAAGGTTGCAAAAAATCACAATGTGAGAGTAAGTTACCAAACAGCTTATCGTTTTCCTAGTACTCAACAACAATGGATCGACTTAGATGTGGGTTCTAGTACTAGATTATTAGGGGGTGTTCCTTATTTTCAAAATAAATATGGTCTAAATTCAAATACCTACCAGTTGTCTGCTTTACCTGGTGTAACTACTCCTTATAAGGTAAGTCCTTTCAAACCAGAGTCTGTTGGTACTTTCGAACTAGGCTATAAAGGTCTTGCATTACAAGATAAATTACTGATTGATATTTATGGATACTGGGGTCAATACCAAAACTTTTTGTCTCGTACTTTATTGGTACAACCCAAAGCTACCTATACATTGGCCAGTATAGCATCTGCAATCGCTACTAATGTGGCAGTAAGTAATGTTGCCAATATTTATTCTATTCCAGTTAATGCACCTTCAAAGGTTAAAACCTATGGTTTTGGTTTTGGTTTGGATTACAGACTTCCAGCTGGATTTATTATCAACTCTAACGTATCTTCTGATAATCTAACGGATGTTCCAGACGGTTTCATCGCATATTTTAGTACACCTAGATACAGAGCTAATCTTGGGTTTGGAAATACAGGCTTTGGAGATAAAAAAAGACTTGGATTTAATATTGCCTATCGCTGGCAGGATGCTTTCTATTACCAAGGTGATTTTGCAAATGCTGATTTACCTGCTATTCATACAGTGGATGCTCAGTTTAGTGTTAAACTACCTTCCATTAAGTCATTGGTAAAATTAGGAGCCAACAATTTACTAAATCAGTATTATGTAAATGGAGCTGGTAATTCTATCATAGGAGGTTTGTATTATATCAGTTTCGGATACAATGTATTCTAAAAATTTATTTATCTTTTTTAAAATTTATCAATATGAAAATATTTAATAAAATAAAAATAGCAAGCATTTTGGTTTTGTCCATTGGGCTGTTTTTTTCAGCCTGTAACAAAGCACCGCTTGACCCAACTCCTATTAAGGTTCCCACTCAGGACCAAGGTGTTACTTTGGCAGCCTTGCTTGATAATTCAGAATTCTCATTTTTAAAGGCAGCGGTAACAAGGGTAGGTTTATTACCTAATTTAGCCACAACTACAGCTAGGTATACCGTATTTGCACCTACTAATAATGCTTTTATCTTGTCGGGTATTCCAAGTGAGGCTGTCATTAATGCATTACCTATTGCTTCTGTTGCAGGATTGGTTAGTTATCATGTAATCCCACAAGTTATCAATGCGTCTAGCATTTCTACAAATTTTCCAAATTTTGAATATCCAACAATTTTAAACCCTACTGCTGGAACTCCAGCCTTTAATCCATTGGTACGCCTAACGACTTATCCTAGCCGTCGTGGTTCAGCTGCTTGGGTTAACAATATTCCTGTTACTGCGGCCGATGTAAAGGCTTCCAATGGGGTATTACACAAAATGTACACTTTAATAGCTCCACCGAGTAAATATATTTGGGATTCTATCTCAGCAAGTAGCGACTTGACTTATCTTAAAGCTGCCATTATAAGAGCAGATAGTGGAGTAGGAGCGGCTTCTCAATTGCAAACCGCATTGAAAAGTTTTGGAGTTAATTTAACTGTATTGGCCCCTACCAACCTTGCCTTTCAAACCTTATTGACTGGTGCAATTTATAAAGCATTGCTTTCACAAGGTATGCCAGCTGCAAGTGCTTTTCCAACTGCTCAGTTTTTAGCGTCTACTCCTGATGTTTTCAGTAACCCTGCTTTGTATGGGGCATTGTCTGCTCAAACAGTTAAAGGTATAGTTGTTTACCATGTTTTAGGTACATCCATTCCTGGAATAAGAGTATACTCAGTTAATTTACCTGCTACTGCAACAGCTATGAAAACGCTGTTAAACACAGCCGTAGCTGTGCATCCGGGTATTACAGCTCAAGCAACTTTTGTAGGTCCTTTTGTAGGTGCTGCCACTTTCAAAGGTTTAGCAAATAGCACCGCATCCAATGTTGTTATCAATCCGTTGAATCCTTTTGCTACGGATCAAAATTTTGTAAATGGGGTGATTATGAAAATTGACCAAGTACTTTTACCACAATAATTTATTGAAAATTAGTAAAATTAAACGGCTGGCTCTTTCAAGAGCCAGCCGTTTTTATTAGTTCCAACCTTGATAAAATGACTATTTTTAAATTAGTGAAGGATAATTGACTTTGGTAAATGATTATTTTCAACTGGTAATTAGGTAGTAATTTTAACTCAATTTGCTCATCTGACTTTGAAAGAATAAATTTGCATTCTATAATATTTTATTCCAAAATATATATCAATCCCAATTGGGTTTACATTAACCAAATAATCGTCAAAGTATATGCGACAAATTGCGTTTAGGGAAGCTTTAAGAGAAGCCATGCAGGAAGAAATGAGAAGAGATGAGCGGGTGTTTTTAATGGGGGAAGAAGTGGCAGAGTATAATGGAGCTTATAAAGTAAGCCAGGGGATGTTAGATGAATTTGGAGAAAAAAGAGTGATTGATACTCCTATTGCCGAACTGGGTTTTGCTGGTATCGCGGTAGGGGCTGCTCAAAATGGTTTACGTCCGATTGTTGAGTTTATGACCTGGAATTTTGCTGTTTTACCGCTTGATCAAATTTTAAATACGGCTTCTAAAATGTTGGCGATGAGTGGTGGACAAGTTGGTTGCCCAATAGTATTTCGCGGACCTGGTGGAAGCGCCGGCCAATTAGGTGCTCAACATTCTACTGCATTCGAAGCTTTGTATGCTAATATTCCAGGATTAAAAGTAATCTCTGTTAGCAATCCTTATGATGCAAAGGGTTTATTGAAAAGTGCTATTCGTGACGATGATCCTATTGTTTTTATGGAGTGTGAAGTTTTATATGGTGAAAAAGGAGAGGTTCCTGAAGAAGAATATTTATTGCCCATTGGCAAGGCTTTTGTAAAGCGCATAGGCAAGGATGTAACTATTGTATCCTTCAATAAAATGATGAAAGTTGCTTTGGGGGCAGCAGAAGAATTAGCAAAGGAAGGAATCGAGGCTGAGGTAATTGATCTTGCGACCATACGTCCACTAGATTGGTTTACTATTTTGGAAAGTGTTAAAAAAACCAATCGATTGGTAATTGTTGAGGAACAATGGCCTTTTGCCTCTGTATCTTCAGAAATTACCTATCGTATTCAAAAAGAAGGTTTTGATTACCTGGATGCACCCATTAGGAGAATTACTTCAGTAGATGCTCCGATGCACTATGCTCCTAATCTAGTGGCACTTTATCTACCTGATATTCCAAGAACGGTAAAACTAGTGAAGGAAGTGATGTATAT
>Ga0209550_10001399_pt1 | contig 23095 bp, 16 predicted proteins | sample LauGreSuBDMM15SN_2_FD_187567 | JGI IMG/M metagenome (GOLD analysis project Ga0209550, IMG submission 187567) | Freshwater lake microbial communities from Lake Michigan, USA - Su13.BD.MM15.SN (SPAdes) (version 5) | ecosystem: Environmental > Aquatic > Freshwater > Lake | place: Lake Michigan... | reverse complement strand
CGCCATGCAGATTTCTGCTTATTCGCTGAAAACTCTCGCTGATGCGTTTGCGCCATTGATGACTGCCGGTGGTTCATTTGTTGGGCTCGATTTTGATAACACCGTGGCATGGCCTGCATACAACTGGATGGGCGTCGCAAAGTCGGCACTCGAATCAACGAGCCGATATTTGGCGAAAGAGTTGGGCGGAAAAAAAATCCGATGCAATCTCGTGGCAGCAGGCCCGATCAAAACGATGGCCGCAAAATCAATTCCTGGATTCAAGACCTTTGAAGATGTTTGGGATGATCGCTCTCCTTTGGGCTGGGATGTCAACGACTCGACCGCAGTCGCACGGGCATGTGTGGCTCTGCTTTCAGACTGGTTCCCTGCCACTACCGCCGAAGTTGTTCATGTTGATGGCGGCTATCACGCGATGGGTGTCTAGTTGAACCGTGCACGTTTCGATTTTCGACGCAATGTAGTTCGTGCCTTTGCTGTAAGCACCATCTGCTTCGCCGCAGTAGGTACATCTGGCATTTCCGCTGCTGCCGCTACATCGCCTTCCGATCCATTCGCATCTCAGCAATGGGGCCTGACCACGATCGGTGCTCCACAGGTTTGGCAATTTTCACAGGGTGCCGGTGTAACCGTTGCTGTGGTCGACAGCGGAAGCGGGCCTCACCCCGACCTCACTGCAAATTTGGATGCGGGCCGAACCTTCTACTCGCTCATCGAAAGTGACGGGGCTACCGATGTCGACCTAAAAGATGGTCATGGTACGCATGTTGCAGGAATCATTGGCGCAGTTGCGGATAACGGCATTGGCATTGCCGGAGTGGCACCCAAAGTTCGAATCCTTCCTATTCACGTGCTGGATTCTGAGGGGTCAGGCGATTCACGAGACGTTGCTCGCGGCATCCGATACGCAACCGACAGTGGCGCGCGCGTCATCAATTTGTCGCTCGGCGGCTCGATCGAAAGCGCTTCGCTGACAAGCGCCATTCAATATGCGGTAGACAAAGGCGTTTTGGTCGTCGCAGCATCGGGAAACGGATTTGCAGACGCAGCCCCCAAATGGCCCGCGGCGTCCGACCTGACACTCGCAGTCACATCTACTGACATCAACAACAACGTGGGAATCTTCGCTCAGCGTGGCGACTACATCGACATTGCCGCGCCTGGCGTAAATATCCTCTCCACAGCAATCGGTGGATATAAGGCGCTCAGCGGCACCAGCATGTCGGCCGCCTACGTCAGCGGTGCTGCGGCACTCCTCTTCTCCGCACAACCAACAATTACTTCGGCGCAAGCTCGAGATATTTTGCTCCGTACAGCAACAGATTTAGGCACGGCTGGCCGAGACACAACATTCGGTGTGGGGCTCATTAATCTTTCCGCCGCATTTGCCGAGCTGTACAGGCTCTTCCCGCCGTCGGTGTCACCGACATTCATTTCAAGTGGACACATCGGAGATGTTGCGGTTGGAAACACTATGACGGCAGCAGCAAATGTCAGGATGCAGTGGTACCGATGCGTCGGCCAAGGGGCTGCAGCCACCGAAAAGCCGGCCGATTGCGTCGAAATCAAGAACGCTGTTGCCCTGGACTACCAGACCACAGTGCGTGAATTGCGCAAATTTCTTCGCTTCACGGTTGTGCTTCCGACTGGCACATATTTCTCTCCGACAACCGTTGCAGAATCGGGAGTTTGGGCAAAAACTTCTTCAGTTGCACCCGGCTCAAGGACGCCATTCAAATCGCTCATTGGGACTTCCTCAAAAGGAACAATCTCAATTTCTTCCTTAGACAGGAACTGCACAGTCAAGCAAAAGGTAATTGTTGCTTCAACTACCGCTACTAGCTGCAAACTGAAGGTGTCAGTGAAGGCCGCAGCACCGTTCCCCGCGCTTGGCTTCACGATGTTGCTTACAGTCAACTAAACATTTCTTTCGCGCAAAGGAAAAACTTATGACTAATCGTCTCGAAAATGAAACAAGCCCGTACCTGCGACAGCACCGCGATAACCCTGTCGACTGGTATGCGTGGGGCGAAGAGGCGTTCGAACTGGCCAAGCGTCGAAACGTTCCCATCCTGCTTTCCGTGGGTTACTCGGCTTGCCATTGGTGTCACGTCATGGCACATGAATGCTTTGAAGACGTAGAGACGGCAACCTTGATGAACACGCTTTTCGTCAACGTCAAGGTCGATCGCGAAGAGCGGCCCGATGTGGACGCCATCTACATGGATGCGGTGCAAGCAATGACTGGGCGTGGTGGCTGGCCAATGACCGTTTTTCTTACCCCAGAGGGCAAGCCCTTCTATGGGGGAACATACTTTCCTAAACCCACGTTTTTGCAACTCATGAATGCCATCAACGATGCATGGCGCGATCGCCGCAGTGACATCGAGAGCAATGTTCTTGCTCTAATGGAATCTCTCGAGCGAACCACAAAGATTGAGCAAGACACAGACATCCCTGGCATCGCTGTGTTCGATGGCGCAGTTGCTCAACTGAGAAAGAGTTTTGACCCGCACTGGGGCGGGTTCGGCTCGGCTCCCAAGTTTCCAAGCACAATGAGCCTTGAACTACTGCTTCGTGAAGTACTTAATAGCGAATCGGACGAGATTCAAACAATCATCACGACAACGCTCGACGCGATGGCGTCTGGCGGAATGTACGACCACATAGGCGGTGGATTCTCTCGGTACAGCGTCGATGAGAAATGGCTAGTACCGCACTTTGAAAAGATGCTCTACGACCAAGCGCTACTTGCAAGGATTTATCTGCACGCGGGCATCGTCTTTGGAAGAAAGAACTGGCTCGATGTCGCGTCAGAAATCATTGACTATGTACTTCGAGATTTGCGACACCCAGATGGAGGCTTCTTTAGTGCTGAAGACGCTGATTCTTTGGACGACGATGGACATAGCCACGAAGGACATTTCTATGTCTGGAGCAAACAACAGGTTGTTGACGTGCTGCCTTCCGATTTGGCCCAGCAAGCAATCGATTGGTACGAGATAACTGAAGAAGGAAACTTCGAGGGTTCAAACATTCCTTCCCGACTAAATCATCGGGGCGATATCACTCGCCCTACGGATGTCGAACAAGCACGCAGAATTATGTTTGATCACCGCAATTCCCGTACGAGACCAGGTCTCGACGACAAGGTGGTTACCGAGTGGAATGCAATGATGCTCTCAACGATTGCGGAGGCAGCATCGCTATTGGACCGAGCCGATTGGCTCGAGGCCGCACTGAAGAACGGTGAGTTCCTCGTGAGCAATTTGCGCGATCAAAACGGTGTTTGGAAAAGAAGCTGGCACGACAGTGGAAAGCCCAAGGCTCGTCATCATGCACTCGCAGCAGACATTGCCCACCTGATCGATGCATTCACACGTCTTTGCGAAGCGAGCGGGCAGGCAAAATGGATGTCATACGCTCGAGAAACCGCCGACAGTCTCTTGGAGAATTATTGGGACGATGAACGTGGTGGAGTCTTTACAACGCCGAAAACCGGAGAAGTTCTGATCGTACGTCAGAAAGACATCATGGATAACGCCACACCGTCGGCGAATTCGACATCCGCTAACGCCCTCTATCGCCTTGCTTCGCTCTCTGGAGAAGAAAGATACGCGCACCACGCCGACAGTATTTTGCGCCTTCTTTCCCATATATCCACAAGTGCTCCAACCGCATTTAGCAACCTCCTCAACGCAGTTCATCTACGACATGTTGGTGTTACAGAAGTTGTGATCACAGGATTACGAAACGATCTACTTCGAGAATTCAATAAGCGTTGGCTGCCAACAGCGGTAATTGCATGGGGGGAAACCTACGACTCCCCTCTCTTTGCCCACCGAAAACCCGACTTGGCCTATGTCTGCAAACAATATTCCTGCATGTCTCCAAGTAGTGACCCTGCAGAATTCGTCGAAGCATTGCGCGAGGCACTGAAGTAATTACTTCACCACTTGGAGTAGTGAATGATCTCGTCAGGATTTCGTCTTTGACGTTGAGCGCTAGCACCAACTGCCGATTCCTCGACCGATGGCCAACCAATTGCTACTGCACCTAATAGCTGCATATGTTCGGGAACTTCCAAACGAGCACGTAGCTCGCTTTCACCGTTGAATACAGCGAAGAACAATGCACCCAATCCCAAATCGTGCGCAGCGTGCAACAGTGTCATTACCGCGAACGAAGTATCAACTGTCCAGTATGGAGTAGGCCATGCATCCACACCAGCGCCAAGACCAGTTTGCTTTTTGTCTGGGAGTGAGTAACGCTCGACATATGCATTTGGATCGGCGAATGGGAGCGCGATAATCGGAGCATCCAAAAGTTTCTTAAAACGAAAAGCCTCTCGGCGAACAGTCGGGAGTGTGTCATCCCAGAATTTTGGGACATCACTTCCTTGCAGGACGACCAAATGCCAGCCCTGAGTTTTACCTGCTGAGGGGGCTCTGGAAGCAAGGTCTACCAATGAAGAGATGACCAAAGGGTCTACGCTTTGCGCTGAGAATGCCCGAGTCATTCGCCGGCTTCGCACTACGTCGGCAAACTGCACCGTTACTCGCTATTGCTTGTCGAGCTTGCCGAGTTTTGCCAGAACTTCGGCCATTGTCCAACCATGAACGATCAATGTTCCGCCCTTTGCCTTTGGCACTGGCTTGAACTGATCGGCAATGTCTTGGTGAACCTTCTCGGGCTTAGTCGACTCGTGGTCAAGAAAGCCACCGGTGCCGTTTGCTTTAACAACAAATGTTTGGTCGTCGTAAGCAGATTCGACACCGAAGCGCCGCGCTAAACGCTTGCCCCATGCGCGCTCCTCGCCCACAGCGCGATGCCCCGGCCTTGGAATGAGTTCAGTTAACGACTTAAATGCTTCAAGCGCATCGGCGCTAGCAAACCTTGACCCAACGACTACATCCTCATCCGGGAAAGCCATCAGCGCGCGGTGGTAGGCCTCAGACATGAGCCCTTTGAGCACAGAATCACGTTTTCCAGTTCGTTTGATGCTCATCATGCCGAGCAAGACACACGGCGTGCCGCCAATGCGCTCGAGCGTCGAGAACGTGAAACCATGCAATTTGCCATCGATATGAGCGCTGGTGAAAAGCACCCAGTCTTCTTTTGCCTTCGTTATGTGAGCGAGACCAAAGGCGCCTCCGAGGGCAGCTAATTCCTCTAGTTCGATTTCTGTAAGGGACGCACAATCTCGTGTATCTACCTCAACTGACATACCTCTATTCTGCCAGCAAAAAAAGGCTTTCGGACAGGTACATCAGGCGATGTACGCAGCATCACCAAACGTTGCTCGCAACTGGCCAATAACTCGGTCCAGGTTGACATCGAACTCACTACTGAGGCGAAGGGCTTTGTCGCCAGCAACATGAAGGAACACGGGCGAACTGCCTGGATGCTCGCTCAGTGTGGCCTTTAAGTCATCAATCATCGTCTCGGTAATAGCCTGCGCCGCAACCTTGATGTGTAAAGCCTCTTGAAGAACGCGAAGACCTTCGAGCACCGTGACGTCCATAGCCATGAAACCAACCCGAGAGTCGTCTCGTCGATCAAGTCGTCCCTTCACTGAGACAATGATGTCGTCAACTAACTGGTGCCCAAATTTTTCGAGCGTCTTCGGAAACACCGTAACTTCAATTGATCCCTGCAAATCCTCAAGATCAAACGTGGCCATTTGGTCGCCCTTACGCGTGTAGCGCCGTTTGAGATTATTGATGATCCCACCGATCACGACGAAGGCACCGTCAGCCGATTCGAGCGCATCTGGAATGGAACAATCCACTCTTCGTCGTAGTGCGCCTTCAATACCCATCAACGGGTGATCCGAAACGTACAAACCAAGCATCTCTTTTTCAAACTTCAACTGCTCCGCTTTATCAAATTGTAAATCCGGAATGACTTGTCGTTCCGAGAAACCTTCTGCAGTTTCTCCCAAATCACCGAACAAACTCATCACGCCCTGATCTCGTTCGCGACGCCTCGCCATCGTTGTGTCAATGACCGACTCGAACACCGCCAACAGACCCTTACGCGGATGACCCAAATTGTCGAACGCGCCCGCCTTGATGAGCGACTCGACCGCACGCTTGTTCAGCACCTGTTCGGGCACTCGTTCGGCGAAGTCATAAAAGGATTCAAATGGCCCATGTTCGTTTCGATACTGAACCACCAAACCAACTAGCGCTTCTCCGACGTTGCGAATACCGGAAAGGCCAAAGGCGATTTTGGTTACATCATCCACCACGACTGGTTCGAAGTTGACGCCGGATTTGTTGATGTCTGGTGTGAGCACGGTGATGTTGCTCGTGCGTGCATCCGAGAGATACGTAGCCGCTTTTTCGTAGTTGGTTTTTACGCTTGTTAACAAACACGCCATGTACTCGACAGGAAAATGAGCCTTCAGATAGGCAGTCTGATAGGAGATGAGGCCGTATCCATATGCGTGGCTCTTTGCGAACGCATAATCGGCGAATTTGACAATGACGTCGAAGAGCTCTTCGCCCAACTTTCGGCCGTAACCAAGTCGGTCACATCCAGTTTCAAACGTCTCGCGCTGCTCCTCCATTAATTTGGGTACCTTCTTCGCGCAAGCCTTACGAAGGTTGTCGGCCTCTGCCAACGAATACCCAGCAAACTTCTGAGCAACGCGCATGAGGCTTTCCTGGTAGATCATGAGCCCAAAGGTGTCGCCGAGGGTCTCTTCTGCATCGGGATGGAAATAGGTGTTCTTTTTCCGATTATTTTTGAAGTCTGCAAAATCGTTGTGCATGTTGGCACCCATTGGGCCCGGACGATACAGCGCCAACACTGCAGAGAGGTCTTCGAAACGTTCCGGAATCAACGAACGTAGAAGGGCCCGCATCGGCGGTGATTCCAGCTGGAACACACCGATGGTGTCACCACGCGAAAGGAGCGCATAAGTCGACTTGTCGTCCATAGGTATGTCGTCGATATCAAAATTGGGGTCTCGCTTAGCCCGAATCATCGCATTTGCGTCCGACAAAACATCCAAGTTGCGAAGACCCAAGATGTCCATCTTGAGGAGCCCCAGGGCTTCCACGCCGTGCATTTCGTATTGCGTGACTACCGGCGCGTCCTCCGGCTTTTGGCCCTGTTCCGGCTTGCGTTGGACTGGCAAATATTCGGTGAGCGGCTCTTTCGTGATCACCATTGCAGCCGCGTGGATTCCGACCGATCGCTTAAGACCCTCGAGCCCTCGAGCAACGTCCATGATCCGTTTAACGTCTTGGTCAACATCGCATAGATCACGGAGTTCGGCCGCAGCTTGAAAACCAGCACGGTGTTCTTTATCAAGCTTGTCCTCTTCGAAACAGTATTTCAAAGGAGTGTCACGGCCCATCACCACTGGCGGCATGAGCTTGGCAATCTTGTCGCCGAGAGCATACGGATAGCCCAAGACTCGAGCGGCATCGCGCACCGCGTTGCGTGACTTGATGGTGCCAAATGTAATGATTTGGGCAACGTGATCGCGGCCGTATTTGTCGGCTGCATATTTGATCATTTGATCGCGATAGCGCGAGTCAAAGTCCATGTCGATGTCGGGCATTGACACGCGGCTGGGATTCAAAAAACGTTCGAACAACAAATCGTATTTGATTGGATCCAGATTGGTTATTTGCAAACAGTAGGCAACGGCACAACCAGCGGCCGAGCCACGGCCTGGGCCAACTCGAATGTTTTGTTCACGCGCATAACGAATCAAGTCCCACACGATGAGAAAATACGAGCTGAAACCCATGTCTGAGATGACTTTGAGTTCGTAACCCAATCGTTCGACAACGGATGGCGGGATCGATGCACCCCATCGCTTAGATGCGCCTTCCATCGTCAACTGCTTGAGATATGCAGTCTCGTCCGCGAAACCTGCTGGCAACTCAAAGTTAGGAAGCACTGGCTTCCCAAACTCGATCTCCACGTTTGCACGCTCGGCGATCCACAGCGTGTTGTCGCATGCTGTCGGCTGCTCGCGAAAGAGGTAGCGCATTTCGTGCGCTGATTTCAGATAATGCTCGGTGCCTTCAAACTTGAATCGGTTCGGATCTGCAATGGTGCATCCGGTTTGTACGCAGAGCAAGGCATCATGGGCCTCATGATCATGCTTGTGCGTGTAGTGGGTGTCATTGGTGGCCAACAATGGCGCACCGATCTTTTTTGCAAGCTCTACCAGCTGCGGGTTGGTCTGGCGCTGTTCGGCAATGCCGTGGTCTTGTAATTCAATGAAGAAATTGTCTTTGCCGAAGATCTCTTGCAATCTTCCCGCACACTGCTGCGCCCCAGCCGTGTCACCCTTCATCAGGCGCTGCAGCACGTGCCCACCCAAGCAACCACTCGTTGCGATGAGCCCCTTGCTGTGTCGTGCGAGAAGCTCCCAGTCCATTCGGGGTTGGTAGTAATAGCCCTCCAAAAAAGCAAGACTGGACAACTTGATCAAGTTTTTGTAACCGTCGTTGTTTTCGGCGAGCAACGTCAGGTGGTAGTACACCTTCCCGCCAGTTTCGGTATCGCCACCAGAATCATCAATCTTCCCGCGACGACTAGGCCGCTCCGAGCGATGCTCGTGGGCCATGTAGGCCTCGGTGCCAATAATGGGCTTAATGCCGTGTTCATTACATTCGCGATAGAAGTCGAGAATTCCGTACATGTTGCCGTGGTCGGTGATGCCGAGTGCTGGCATGCCCTCTTCGCTCGCCTTGCCGACGAGTTCATTCAGACGTGAAGCGCCGTCCAACATGGAGAACTCCGTGTGCACGTGCAAATGGGTGAATGAATCCCCCAAGTCAAACTCCTTCAGGCTGGCGGAACGCCGACTTTAGCAGTGACCTGTTCGGTCAGGAGTGACTGCGAAGCGCCAACAGCGGCACATCAACTTCGGCCTCGGTAAGCGAGCCATGGCGACAAATGAGTTGAAATGGCCCGGTATCGCCGGCGTCTTCAAAACTGGTATCCGTGAATGGAAGGAGCGCCACGTCTCCGAGGCGTTTTCTTGCCGCATCGGTAACGCGGGGGCCGAACCATCCCCCGTCGATTGCCTCATCGCGCGAAACAATCCACGCGACATCTGCATAGTGGGATTTTGCTGCGGCCAGAACATCTTCGGTTGCCCCACCTTTTGTGTGCAACCACCTAAAGCGTCCTTCGCCTGATTGATAGGAAACCCCCGCTACAACATCTGAGTGCGGAACGATGGTGTTGCTACCCACATGCACTTGACCATGATCGGCAGTAACGAGCAGCACCGAATCTGGAGTGAGTTGTTCGGCTATGTCGCCAATTAAACGATCCACTGTTCGAAGTTCTGCTTCGTAGAACTCGCCGAAACCACGCTCGTGTGCAATTTTGTCAACTCCGTCGTAATACGCATACACAAATTTTTGTCCTGCACGGAGCAATGACCCGACCGTGACAGCAATGCTGGATGCAGCTCGCCACCCGAACGCCCGGGTTCCGCGCAGGTGCGCAGCCGTGAACGCAGTGTTCTCAAACTCGGCCTTGCTCACTACTGGCACCGACGACCCCATAAACGGAGGCGTAGGTTGCACGATCTCGGGAGGAAACGAGGCACGCAAGTCACCCTTGTCGTCTGCCCATCTCAGCATTTGTACAACTTGACGGCCCATGTCCATCCGGTAGCCCATCATTCCGTGTTCGCCCGGCGCCAAACCCGTGGTGATTGACGTGAGCGCGGTGACCGTTGTTGTAGGCGCGACGGTGGTTATGGCACCACCAACCATGGAAGCAAGCGTTGGCACGAACTGCTTGTGTGCCTGCAATTGATGCCACCCCAAGCCGTCGACAACAAGGAGCACCACACTTCGTGCGGCTTCAACCGGGGCAGGCATCCATGTGGGAATTACACGTGTGCCTTGCGGGCCAAGAAGCGCGGGAATAATTGCCGACACATTCCCTCCCGCATAGAGAGGGAGCCTTGGTTGAACCATTGTTCTACACTACATCTGTGCGTGTTTCTACAAGAGGCGATTATGCGTGTCGAGCCTTGCTTTCACTGGCCTTACATGCTGACGAAACAGGACCTACGTCCGTTCGTGACATCGCTGCTCGCACTGCGCTACCCCAACCATACTTAGAACAAATTTTGCTCGTGCTTAAAGGTGCCGGTCTCGTCAAATCTAAGCGTGGAGTCGGCGGTGGCTACGTGCTAGCCCGCCCTCCCGAGGAGATTTTGCTTTCCGAAATCATTGCGGCAGCCGACGGGCCGATCACTTTGGGCGACTTCGGACAACCGCACCAAGATGGTTCTTGTGATCACGAAGGTCACTGCGTTTTGCTAGCGATTTGGAATGTTGCTGGCGAGCACATGCGACACCACCTTGCCGACTATACGTTGGCGAAAATTGCAAGGGCTGCTCAGGGTTCCGACCCGTGGCCCGAACTTCATCACTAGACCTCTACGAGCAACGCCCAACGATCTGATTCATATCTTCTGGGATTGGCACCTCGAAACCCATCTCTTCTCCAGAATCAGGGTGAGCAAAACTCAATGCGGTTGCGTGCAGCATTGGCCGAGAGCACGAAAGCGAACTTCGAGCGCCGCCATATGTTGCGTCGCCCACAACGGGATGCCCAATGGAGTCCAGGTGAACACGAATCTGATGAGTTCGCCCAGTCTCTAATTGGCATTCGATGAGAGCGCATGGCTGCGGTAAATCGAAGATGCGAACTACGTCAAACTTCGTTCGAGCCGTTTTACCATCCACCATTACTGCCATTTTCGTCGGGTCTCTATGATCGCGACCAATTGGTGCATCGATGATGCCCTCCTGCACGCTTGGGTGACCCCACACCAAAGCAACATACTTACGCGTGACATCACGACGAGAGAGCGCATCTACCAAAAAATCGTAAGCCTTTTGTGATCGAGCCATCACCATTAATCCGGTTGTTCCCGCGTCCAAACGATGCACAACACCTGGCCTCAACGTGTCACCAACGGTGGCCATTTCGGGGAAAAGTGCAAGCGCGCCATTGACCATTGTTCCGGCAGGGTTGCCCGCACCTGGGTGCACCACCATTCCCGGCGCCTTATTGATTACCGCTACATCCGAATCTTGATACACGATGTCCAGAGAAATCGTTGGATCTGGCTGCGGTAATTCTTTACGCGGCAATAACGACGTATCAATTGCTACTTGCTGACCTTCACGAACCTTCACTTTGCCCGCGGTCGCGGTCACACCGTCAACTTGCACCCCACCAACCGAAATAAGAGTTGCTGTCGACGCGCGGCTGATGTCGGAGATGAGCGAGACCACCCGATCTAATCGTTGTTCGTGTAACGCCGCGGGAATAAGTTCAATCAACATGTTTTGCCTCTGCTTGTACTGCGGATGGTTCACGCTTTTCCATGATCAGCGAGAGCATCATCAGTATCGCACCCGAAACGATCGCTACATCGGCGACATTGAACACAGGCCACCATTGGAGATCGATGAAATCGATGACCGCGCCTCGCATCCATCCAGACCCCCTGAACGCTCTGTCCAAAACGTTTCCAGCCGCACCACCAATGATCAGCCCTGCCGCAATTCGGGAGGACCGAGTATCGGCACGCTTCAACGACAGCAACATGACCGCGATAATGATGAGTGCCAAAACCCCGATGACAGGCCCGACGCCGGTGCCCCGCGAAAATGCCATGCCCTGGTTATAGGTGAGCTTAAATCGCAACGAACCAACGAGGTCGGTAAATGATCCGTCATTGTATTTGTTGAGCGCCCAGTGCTTTGTTATCTGATCAAGCACCGCCACAACAACTGCGATGGAAATGCTCAATCGACGAATTCGCCGACTATCGGTCATTAACGACCAATGCCACCGACGCGCTCTTGCACCGATTCGGTCGTCCAGGGAATTGCTTTCAAGCGTTCGCGAGGAATAGGCATACCACTGTGAACCGAGTATCCGTACTCTCCCGTTTTCAAACGATCGAGTGCGGCATCAATTTCTTCGACTTCCTGTCGTGCCTGTGCGGACAACATCAAGTCGCGCTCGCGCTCGACAACCATGGTGTCGCCTTCGCCACCCTCTTCGTCGAACTGCACGTCTCCCATTTCGACGTCTTCAATCATCGCATTCGCCTCGTCTTCTAACCGCACCGCCTGACGCGTAAGCAGCCCACGCTTCTCCAACAACATCTCACGCTGGGATGTGAGGAACTTGAGATCAAACTCTTTTGTTGCTTGCAGACCGTCTACAAACTCGGTTTTGATAATTGGCGGACGTGGCGGCGGCTCTGGCTTCCTTTTAGCGCGAAGCGCTGCTTCTCGAGCTGCTTCCTTTTCTGCCAACGCCAACAAACGTGCAGCCTCTTTAGCCTCACGTGCTGCATTGCGCTCTGCCTCAAGAGCAGCTTTGGCGGCTAGTCGCTCCGCTTCGACCCGAGCCTTTTCCTTGGCCTTTTCCTTGGCTGCAAGAACCTTTTCTTTTTGAGCGATGATCTGTTGTTTCTTTCGCTCGGCAGCAAGTTTCTTTTTGGCAATCTCGGCCTCGCGCTTCGCCTTCTTCTTGGCGGCTTCGGCGGCCTTCTTGGCTATTGCCAATTTCTGAGCCTCGATCTTTTTCTTGGCAGCTTCCTTCTTATTGGCGGCCAACTTCTTGGCCAGCTCGGCCTTCTTTTTTGCCGCAGCTTTCAGGGCATCAGCCTTCTTCTTCGCAGCCAACTTCTTGGCCAACTCGGCCTTCTTCTTGGCTGCAGCTTTCTTGGCTGCGAGTACGTTTTTCGGCGCCGGCTTTTTCTTGGCTACCGGCTTCTTTTTAACGATCTTCTTTTTTGATGTAGGCATCACACTCTCCCTGACTTGGCGCTTTACCGTAGTCGCTCGACCCCGACATAGATGGGAGTTCCGTCCAAATCGGTAGCCCGTACCGCATTGGAGTCCATCAGTGTGTGCTCCGCAAGCGTCTCCGTAGCGATGTACGACATGAATGGGGCAATCTGCTGGGCGAGATCTTCCGGAAGACCAAGGGTGAGGGTGATCCTGTCGGACACCAAAAGCTTGGCTTCTCGGCGGGCTTGCTGCACAGCGCGCACCACGTCGCGAGCCGCCCCCTCTGCCAGAAGCGCGGGAGACAGCTGAATATCCAGCAGCACAATCCCCTTGCCATCCTGCAACGCAGCACTTGCAACAGACTCTGCGTCACCTACTGCAGCCATCAGTTTTAACTGGAATTCGTGCGGCTGTAATTCGACACCGCCAGCAACAATCGTTTCTCCGGTTTGCTTCCAATCGCCCTTCTTGACAGCGACTATCACCTTTTGTGTGTTCGAACCGAGTCTCGGCCCGAGTGCGGCTGGAATAACTTGCAATTCGTGCCGCGCAACACCGGCAACGTCCGTGGACAGCACTACTTCCTGAACATTGACTTCGTCGGTAATGATGGAAACAAATGGTCGCAAACCTTCGGCTAGCGGTGATGCGACCGTCAACTTTGATAGCGGCAGACGAACCCGACGGGAGTGCACTTTGCGAAGCGAAAGGGTGCTGCTACAAACATCTCGAACTTGGTCCATCACTGTTACCAAATCATTGTTGCAAGGGATCTCGTTAGGTGTTGGCCACGACTGCAAATGAACACTTCGTTCGCCAGTTAGGCCTCGAAATATCTTTTCACTCGTAAGCGGCAACAGCGGAGCAATCACCCGTGTCAAAACTTGAAGCGTTGTGTGCAAGGTATCGATTGCTTCTTGTTCACCCGCCCAAAAGCGGTCACGGCTGCGACGGATGTACCAGTTGGTCAGAGCATCGAGGAACGAACGCACTTGCTGGCATGCCTCGAATAGATCGTATGAGTCCATCAGCTTTGTTGTCTCTTCAACCAGATTGTGCAGTTTGGAAAAGATGTATACATCCAAGACATTTGTTGACGAGTAATTGATCGAGCCAGTTTTTGCCTCGGCGTTTGCGTACAGCGAAAGGAAGTACCAACTGTTCCAAAGTGGCAACATCACTTGTCGAACGGTGTCACGAATGCCCTCTTCGGTGACGGCAAAGTCGGAACCGCGCAAAATAGATGAAGACAAGAGATACCAGCGCATTGCATCAGCGCCGTAGGTGTCAAAAACATTCATTGGGTCTGGGTAGTTACGCAGACTCTTGGACATCTTGGCCCCATCCGCGCCGAGGACAATGCCATGGCTGACACAGGTGGAAAATGCGGGTCGATCAAACAATGCCGTCGCCAAGACATGCAACGTGTAGAACCATCCACGTGTTTGACCAATGTATTCAACAATGAAATCGCCTGGGTTGTGCTTCTCAAACCATTCTTGGTTTTCGAACGGATAATGCACTTGAGCAAACGGCATGGACCCGCTTTCAAACCAGCAATCCAACACTTCTGGCACCCGACGCATCATTGATTTGCCTGTTGGATCATCTGGGTTTGGCCGAACCAAGTCATCAACGATCGGGCGATGCAAATCAGCAACTTTGACACCAAAGTCGCGTTCTAATTCGACCACGCTCCCGTACACATCAATGCGCGGGTACGTTGGATCGTCGCTTCTCCAAACAGGAATTGGGGAACCCCAAAAGCGGTTGCGGCTAATGGTCCAATCACGAGCATTCTCAAGCCACTTACCGAAACTTCCCTGCTGCAAGTGTTCGGGCACCCATGTAATGGTGTTGTTGAGTTCGACCATTCGATCCTTGATCATGGTCACGTTGACGAACCAAGAACTTACGGCCTTATAAATGAGTGGTTTGCCCGTACGCCAACAATGGGGGTATGCGTGATCGTACGTTTCGTGACGCAACACCACTCCACGGTCTTTCAGAACACGAATAATCAAAGGGTTTGCATCAAAAACCAGTTGCCCCTGGAAGTCGGGCACCTCGCTAGTGAATTGCCCCCTGCTGTCGACCGGGACTACGAGCTCTATTCCATTTTCCTTACATACGCGTTGGTCGTCTTCACCGAAACCGGGAGCCATATGCACAACACCCGTTCCGTCTTCTGTGGTTACAAAATCACCCGACAACACCCGGAACGCATCCGCATGATCTGCGAAATACCGGAACAACGGCGTGTAGCGCATACCGACAAGTGTTGAACCCAATACTGATTCGAGAACCTCTGCACCCTCCAGCTCTTTGGCATAGGCCTCTAGTCGAGACTGTGCAATGACAAATATCTTGCCTTCATGCGACACGCGAACGTATTCAACATCGGGTGAAATGGCAAGGGCCAAGTTGCTTGGCAATGTCCAGGGCGTGGTTGTCCATGCCAAAAGCGAGTCACCATTTTCTAAGACAAACCCAACGGTCAAGGCTGGATCTTGCACCTGCTTGTACGCATCGTCCATGCGTGTTTCGGTGTTAGAAAGCGGCGTTTCAAGAGCCCATGAGTATGGCAAAACGCGGAAGCCTTCATAAATAAGCCCCTTGTCCCAAAGGGTTTTGAATGCCCACATCACACTCTCCATGTAAGGCATATCAAGAGTCTTGTAATCGTTGGCGAAGTCAACCCAACGGGCTTGACGCGTTACGTAACGCTCCCAATCACTGGTGTATTGCAAAACCGAAACTTTGCAATAGTCGTTGAATTTCTCAATTCCAAAATCTGTGATTGCTTGTGTACCCGAAATACCCAATTGTCTTTCAGCCTCTGCTTCTGCAGGCAAACCATGACAATCCCAGCCAAATCGACGCTCTACACGCTTGCCACGCATGGTCTGATAGCGAGGCACGGCATCCTTGACGAAACCCGTCAGCAAGTGACCGTAGTGAGGAAGTCCGTTCGCAAATGGTGGACCATCGTAGAAGACGTACTCGTTTTCGCCGTTTGCGCCAGCCTCGTGTTGCGCGATAGATGCCTCAAACGTTTTGTCACTCGCCCAATATGCAAGTGTCTCGTTTTCAAGCGCCGGAAACTTTGGCTGCGGCTCTACCGATGGATACGTCACGGTGCGTCAGTGTACGGCTTTGGCACTCGTGGTGCAGGAACTAGCAGCCGAGAATGAATTGTTGAACGACGATATTGAGAAATAGCACAACAATGATTGGCGACAAATCGAGTGGACCAGCAAATGGCACCGCGCGCCGAACTGGCAGCAAGACAGGATCTGTTGCGCGAAAGACCAAGCGAATGATCTGACCAAATGGGCCATTTGGGTTGGCTGGAAACCATGAACTAATTACCCGAATGATGATGAGCAACACATAAAAGCTAACTAACTGGCAAAGCAACTCTCTGATCATGAGTGATGTCGTTTCGTTAGCCGCGTGTGACGCGGACTCCGGAAGGCTTAATTAAAAATGCACCTGGTGAAACTTTTTCGATCTGACCTTCGAGCCCATAGACAAGCCCTGACACGAAATCGATGAGACGGCGCGCGGTTTCTTCATCGGCGCCGGAGATGTTCATGACAACAGGTTGACCGGACTTCAACAAGTCTGCAATATCTTTGGCTTGGTCGTAGCGAGTTGGGCGAACAGTTACTGCTTCGGCCGTTGAAACTGAAAGTGGACGCACCGTTGGTACCGAACGATTTGAGGAAGGACGCAGCTGCACGCTGGAGTCGTCACGGACTTGTGGCTGCCTTGCTCGCACCGCTCGTGGTTCTGGCATTGGTTCGTCGTACTCTTCTTCGTAATCGTCGTATTCTTGAGCGACGGGGCGCGTAGAACGACCTTGTGGGGCGCGAGATTGTCGCTGGCGCTCCGGGCGAACTTGCGCCACGGAAGCGTCGTAATCGTCATATGCATCATCTGGCCCGAGACCCAGGTAATCCATTGCTTTTCGAAACATTGACATCCCCGAAAGACTAGCCCAACACGCATATTCGTGCGCGTTATTCGTGTCTATTCCGTGCGTTAGCGGCTGCCAAAAATGGCCGAGCCAACGCGAACCAATGTCGAACCCTCTTCCACGGCAATCTCAAGGTCGTTTGTCATCCCCATGCTCAACCCATGGAGACCGAGATCGCGCGCCATGGATCGTAACAAACGGAAAGCCATCCGAGTTTTGACCGCGTCACCGTCGGTTGGGCCCACCGTCATCAGGCCTTCCACAACTGCCCCACTCCTTGTCGCGTGGGCCACTAAGTCCGCCACAGAATCAGGCTCGCAACCACCCTTACCAAGCTCATTTGTCGTGTTGACCTGCACATACAAGCGGGCAGTTTTGTAAGGGCTTCGACGAATGATCTCATCGACAATCGAGGCCCGATCCACAGATTGCCACACGTCGACGATCCCGACCAGCGACCTCACTTTGTTACTTTGCAACTGTCCAATGAAGTGCACAGGCGGTCGAAGTTCGGCTGGAACCTGCTGGGCTTTAGCTACGAGCTCTTGTGCATAGTTTTCGCCGATTCCGTCAGCGCCTGCTTCTCGAGCCGCATGCCACGAAGATTCGTCAAACGTCTTTGTCACCGCAACGAGCGATACATGCATGCCGCCAGAATCCACAATGCGCTGACGCACTATTGCAACGCGCTGTGCTACCTCTGCGGCGTTCACGCCCGATTGAAAGGAGTTATTTCAAGAACGAAGGTACGTCGAGGCCGTCGCTGTCATCACGCAACGGATCTTCTCCGGAACCAAACAACTCTTTCAAACGGCTGCCCTTATTTTCCCCTGGACGCCCGTCGCCTGACCGCTGGTCACGAGCTGCGGCACGCGAGCCCGATGACTCGGTTCGATCGAACCCTGCTGCGATCACCGTGACACGAACTTCATCTTCAAGTTCATCGTCGATAACGGTTCCAAAAATGATGTTGGCGTCTTGATGCGCAACGCCATGAACAATTTCGGCAGCCGAGTTCAACTCGAACAAGCCCATGTCGGACGGGCCGGTGATATTGAGCAGAATGCCGCGTGCTCCCTCAATTGAGGATTCGAGCAAGGGTGAGTTAATCGCTGCGTTTGCGGCATTTATTGCTCGGTTATCGCCAGTTGCTTTACCGGTGCCCATGAGTGCACTGCCCGCGTTTGTCAAAATCATTTTGACGTCGGCGAAGTCGGTGTTGATCAGGCCAGGCGTAGTGATCAGGTTGGTAATACCTGCGACACCTTGCAACAACACATCATCTGCTTTGCGGAAGGCATCGAGCAGGCTCGTCTTGTCGGTAGCAACGGAGAGCAACCGTTCGTTCGGAATGATGATCAACGTGTCTACTTTGTCTTTCAGTTTGTTGATTCCGGACTCGGCTTGCAGCGAGCGACGTCGACCTTCGAAACCAAAAGGGCGTGTAACGATGCCCACAGTCAGCGCGCCAGCAGCGCGTGCGATCTCGGCAATGATCGGCGCGGCCCCCGTGCCGGTGCCACCACCCTCGCCTGCAGTAATGAATACCATGTCGGCGCCACTCACAAGCTCTTCAATGTCTGCGCGCGAAGTCTCTGCGGCTTCACGACCGATTTCCGGATCGCTGCCAGCACCTAAACCGCGAGTGAGCTCGCGACCAATATCGATTTTGAAGTCGGCATCACTCATCAACAGGGCCTGGGCGTCGGTATTCACCGCAACGAACTCGACTCCTCGCAAACCTGCGTCGATCATTCGGTTGATGGCATTAACGCCACCACCGCCGACACCGATCACTTTGATCACTGCGAGATAGTTCTGTGGGGCACCAGCCATAATTATTTTCCTCCTGCGATCGATGGGAAGCATCGAAAAAACCGTATGTACTTTTTTAACTTGCCCTTCAGCCTTACATAAAACGAGGGTTGCCCCGAGCCATACCGCATTCAATCCCACCGAAAAGCACCACCTTTATGCGGATTTAACGACCGGGGTCCCTCCAGAAACATCGATTTCAAGGATCCCATTGGGGTCTTGCCGGCGCAGTAGGACGACCACATTGACCAGCTTGTTGCGCATATCTACAGGTTCGCCAAACTTCACGAGAGTTCCCGTAGTCAGGGTCATCGTGACAGAGTCGGACCCACCAACCCCCAGGTTCTTGACGAGCGTTTGGATCTCTACGGGAATCGACTGCGCAAGTTGGGCTGCGGCACGGTACTCCGGCGCAGTCGTTGCACCAGCAATGAGATTTGGGCCGACACCATCGATCAGCATGTACCTAGTTGGCCTTCCATCGAGCACTGCCAAGACCAGGCCATCGACATCAATTACGCGCGCACGATTGTCGACACCGACGAACCACGCGGCGGGAATTCTTTCGTTGATCTCAATTACGGCAGTACTTGGCAAATACGTTTTGATCCGAGAGGACTCGATCCATGGGTCGCTTTCCAAACGGTCCTGCAGCACATTGGTATCCACGGTCAACACAGATTCGCCCTTGAGCGAAGAGATAACGCTCTCAACTAACTCAGAATTGGCATAACGGACACCCTCAACTTTTACGTTGCGAACCGAAAAAATTGGCGACGCCAGAAGGACGATCATCAAGGACAGAAAACCGACAATGGAAGCACCCGCGATAAGCAACTGTTTACGCCGATTTTTGGTTGCCGTACCGTCGCGCTTGAACAATTTCACTAATCGGTTGCGAATGGATCCTGAGGCACCCCACTGCGCAGGTTCGACTATTTCCGCGAGCGAAACATCCGAACCGTCTTCGTCGAAAATCCGCACCCGAGTACTTGTGGGAGCGTGATGAACCGTTTGCGATGCGGTGTCGGCCGGAAAGTCGACGTCCGTTGATTGGCGCAAGTCCTCGTCGACAATGACCACTCTGGTTGATGTTGAACCCGTTCCTCTCGTGGTTGGATCTATTTCCTCCACCGGTTCCATCTCCACAATCGAAGGATCTACGATCACCACTCGCGAGGTTTCTGGCTGTGCGATTCCACCAGTGGGATCTTTAGCAAACGCTTCCCGCAACTCCTCCAACACTTCCGGTGAAAGGTCTGCTTCTTGAGCAGGAAGTTGTGAACCACTGAGCACCGACAGCGGAATTGAGGCGTCTGGACGAGACTCGCTGGTAACGATGCGCTCAATGATCTGTTCCAAACGAATGGTTGCAACGCTGGTGTCGGATTCGCTCGACAGCACATCTGCGAACTGCGGGTTGGCTTCAGCATCAAAACCGACGAGGCGAATTTCGCTTCGTAGTTGATGTCCGTGCTGTTCATACACACGACGACGGACTTCGGCCATCACCGCGACCACATCGTGGGACAAGCCGCCTTCATCTGCTTGGATGAAATTTGCGTGCTTCTCCGACACCTGCGCAGTACCAACACGGAAACCACGCAGGCCGCACTCGTCGATTAATGCCCCTGCTGACACTTCTCCTGGAATTGGGTTGACGAACACGGAACCCGCGTTCTGCCCACCCGGCTGATTCTCTCGACGCCAGCGCACGATTTCGGTCAGCCGATCCTCCCCTGAATCGCCTTCCGACAGCCAACCCAATCGCAGCGTCGCGCTCAACACCACGTGATGATCAGTGAGTGCAGAGCCCCTGAAGCGCAAACCAAGATCATCTGTTTCGAGGTCGAACTCTCTTCCTTTGCGCAAATGAAACACACGCACCGATTCGAGCGACGATGCCATGTCCGACCCATGACCGCCAGCATTCATTCGTACAGCGCCACCGATAGATCCGGGCACTCCCACGCCCCACTCCAATCCCGTCAAACCGCGCTTCACGCTTTGGCGAGCGGCTACCGGAAGAGTTACTGAGCCACCAAACAATGCAAGCGGCGCAGAACCTGGATAGTCATCTTTTTGCGGTAAGTCGATGTAGTCGGCGAACGCACCAAAGGTGAGCGCAATCCCAGTAAACCCTGCATCGGAGATGAGCATGTTGCTGCCTCGACCGATCACGAGCACATCCATATCGATCTCTGCCAATGCTTCGCTCACTCGATACAAGTCGTCCATTGACGAAACATGAACATGCAAGGAAGCCGAACCGCCCACTCGGTAAGTCGTAAACGGCGCAAGTGAAACTTCGCGGCGGACTCGATCCCCCAAGATTTTTGATGCTCGTTCGAGGTCTTCGGCGGAAACCGGTCTTTTTGCAGCTCGCGGTGTACTCACAGGCCACCTCTTTGGGCTCTTCGGTGCGCAATCACTTCGTCGGGCAGCGATTCGATATCGCCGCAACCCATGGAAATACACACGTCGCCAGCCGAAAGTTCGCTGGAAAGAAATTGGACAAGGCCGCTTCTCGAAGGTTGCCAGACGACGTTTACTTGTGGATGCGCTTGTCGCACTGCATCGACAACAAGGTGCCCGGTTACGCCCTCTATCGGCGTCGTGCCAGAGGCATAGATTTCTGTGATCACCACGAGGTCGGCACCTACAAACGAATCGGCATATTGGGGCGACAACACATTCATTCGGTTGTATCGGTTGGGCTGGAACACAGCTACGACACGTTCCCACTTGTCGGTTTCATCACGCGAAGCCTTGAGCACCGCTGCGATTTCGGTTGGAAGATGTGCATAATCGTCAATGAATGTCACACCCGCGTCCATTCCCCGAATATCAAATCGGCGCACAACGCCGCCAAAAGTGGCAAGCGCTACGCGGCACTCCTCGAAAGTAATGCCAAATTGCAACGCCATAGCAACAGCAGCGAGGGCGTTCAAGACATTGTGTTGGCCTCTCAATGGAACCGATACTTCGCCAAGTGGTACATACACATTGTTTTCTAAGTGCTGCACGGTGAACAACGACGCGCCATGAGCAAATGAAATTTGGGAAGCCCGAAAATCTGCCTCGGAAACAATGCCGTAGGTAGTTGCTCCGTATCTTTGAGCAAGTGCGGCAACCGCCACGTCGTCCGAGCACAACACTTTTGGGCCAGCAATTTTTGCTACATACTCGTCAAAACTAGAAACGATATTTTCGAACGACGCATATCGATCGAGGTGGTCGATATCGATGTTGGTCAAGATTGTTGCGTGTATTGGCAGCGCAAGATGCGTTCCATCGCTTTCATCTGCTTCAACTACGAACAAGTCGCCATCTTGCCAACCGGCCCCAGTCTCAACCGACCTCACGTCGCCTCCAATAACGAAACTTGGCCTGCGTCCCGCGTGCTCCAAGACATGCATGAACAGCGAAGTGGTTGTTGTCTTACCGTGCGTTCCCGCAACTGCAACCGTTTGCCGCTGCTGGCAAATGGCAGCCAGCATCTCTGCCCTCGTGAGTACTGCAGTCGTTGGCGTCTCCCCAGCTGCTTTTACCTCGATATTCGTAAGTGGAATTGCGCTCGAAAACGTGACAGCGTCGCAACCCGATACCAAAGCCGCATCATGCCCAATAGAAACCTTTACCCCCAATCGTTTGAGACGATCAGTTGCAGGAGACTCGACGATGTCGCTACCGGACACGATGTGTCCCATCTCGAGTAACACTTGCGCAATGGCACTCATGCCAGGCCCACCGACACCGACAACATGAATACGGCGCGCGCTGTCCAAATTGAACGTGCTGCTCATCGCCATCATGCCACCGACTCTACGATCGTGGCGATTGTGCAGTTGCGATGCACCTCACCCAGCGCAAACGATTTCGATTCATATTCTGTGATTGACGAATGATTTCTCACCAAACCACCGACAACATCAATAAAGTTCGCGGCAGTTAACGAAACTTCGTCAAGCAAAACTGCCGCGCCAACGTCTGTGAGCCACTGTGCATTTGTTAGTTGATGATTATCTGCCGCGTCCTTCCATGGAATGATGACAGCGGCGATACCCACTGTTGCGATCTCGGCAATGGTGCTGGCACCCGCGCGGCATACCACCACAGTCGCTGCACTGTACGCCCCTGCCATGTCATCGCAATATGCGACCCTTTTATACCGCAACGACCCGTCGGTTCGATAGAAACTCTCGGGCGAAGCGTCATTGTTCATGTTGCGCGCACCAGCAATATGCAATATCGCAATCTCGTTGTCATTTTCAAAATGCTGCTCGAGCAAACTAATCATTTGGTTGATCAGCTGAGAGCCAAGCGAACCACCCATTGCCAGTACGACACGATCAGTACTTCTGAAACCAAGTTTTACCAATGCATCTTCGCGTTGCTCATGGCGCACGCAATGACGAATGCTTGCCCTTACTGGAGCACCAGACAGCTGTGCATTACGTAAAGAGCTTGGTATATACGCAAC
>Ga0209550_10001398_pt1 | contig 23104 bp, 20 predicted proteins | sample LauGreSuBDMM15SN_2_FD_187567 | JGI IMG/M metagenome (GOLD analysis project Ga0209550, IMG submission 187567) | Freshwater lake microbial communities from Lake Michigan, USA - Su13.BD.MM15.SN (SPAdes) (version 5) | ecosystem: Environmental > Aquatic > Freshwater > Lake | place: Lake Michigan... | reverse complement strand
TTCATCGTTACTTGCCGAAGTGGCGAAATGGCAGACGCGGAGCACTCAAAATGCTTTGCTCGAAAGGGCGTGTGGGTTCGACTCCCACCTTCGGCACCATAAAAAGAAAACCCCCAAAATACTTTGGGGGTATTTCTCTATCTAGCGTAAGCCGGAGCTGCTCCGTTGATGGCATCGCCAACACGGTGAACTCTAAGCGAATTAGTTGAACCTGGAATGCCTGGAGGTGTTCCAGCTACAACAACTACTTCGTCACCAACCTTGGCTATACCTTTACCAATCAGGATTTCATCAACTTGGTGCATCATCTCATCGGTGTGAGTAACTTCCTCGACCAAGTGCACATTTGATCCCCAAACTAGGGAGAGACGTCGTTGAGTCTCTTCTGACGGGGTGAAAGCAATTGTAGGTATCTCGTGACGAAGACGAGATACGCGTCTAAGTGAATCTCCACTTTCCGTAAAGACACAGATGAACTTAGAGCCTAGAAGTTCGGCAATCTCGGCTGCAGCTAGTGTCACTGCTCCACCATGAGTATGTGGCTTTGTCCCAAGAGGTGGGATTCTGCTCAATCCGTTTTCCTCTGTTGATTCAATGATGCTCGCCATTGCTGCAACTGTCTCAACTGGGAACTCACCCACAGATGTTTCTCCAGACAGCATTAGGCAGTCAGCACCGTCAAGCACCGCGTTAGCAACGTCGCTTGCTTCCGCTCTCGTTGGTCTAGAAGCGGTAATCATTGACTCAAGCATCTGAGTTGCAACGATTACAGGCTTTGCCCACCTTCTTGACAACTCGATTGCACGCTTTTGAACTAGAGGAACCTGCCAGAACGGAAGCTCTACACCTAGATCACCTCGAGCAACCATGACACCATCAAAGGCGTCAATGATTTCTTCAAGAGCTGCAACAGCCTGAGGCTTCTCAATCTTTGCAATTACCGGAAGGAACTTTCCTTCTTCTTTCATGATCTCGTGAACACGAACGATATCTGATGCATTTCTCACGAATGAAAGGGCAATCATGTCGACACCTAGGCGGATACCCCAACGCAGATCATCTTCGTCTTTCTCGCTTAGGGCAGGAACGTTCACAGCAACACCAGGTAGGTTGATTCCCTTGTTGTTGCTGATAACACCAGCTACTTCCACAACTGTTGTTACAGACTTGTCATCCACAGCAGTTGCACGCAGACCAACTTTTCCATCGTCAATTAGCAGAACGTCGCCAACCTTGACATCTCCTGGCAAACCCTTGAAGGTAGTTGAACAGATGTTTACATCGCCCTGAATGTCTTCAATGGTGATTGTGAAGGTTGCACCTTTTACAAGAGTCACAGGACCATCAGCAAATCTTCCCAAACGAATCTTTGGACCTTGAAGGTCGACGAAGATACCAATTGGCTTGTTGAGATCCGCAGCCACCTTGCGAACAAGGTTGTAGACGCCTTCGTGAACGTCATAGCTTCCATGGCTTAGGTTCATACGAGCTACATCTACACCCGCTTCAACAATTGCTCTAATCGATTCATAAGTTGAAACTGCTGGTCCTAGGGTCGCAATGATTTTCGCGCGTCTCATATTTTCCTTTTTGTTATTGCTTGATATTGACAAGCCTACCGAAGGGTTAGGCGTGAATTCCTGTGTCTGTTGGTTTGACTGGTGCTGGCAGGGATGTTGACCCCTCTAGGTACTCATCGATTGCAGCTGCCGCGGCTCTACCCTCAGCAATAGCCCAAACAATGAGGCTTGCTCCTCTACCTGCGTCTCCTGCTACGAACACTCCATCGATGTTTGTTGAGTATTTCTGGTTTCTAGCCAAGTTGGACTTTTCATCTGTTTCAACTGAAGTTGAATCAACAGAGATGTTTGACTCAGGACCGGTAAAGCCTAGAGCAAGTAGGACTAGATCTGCCTCGATGATGGTCTCTGTTCCTGGCTTCGGAACTCTTCTGCCATCAATGAACTCTGTCTCTGCTACTTCAATGCCCTTAACCTTGCCGTTCTCACCAACGAAACGAACGGTGTTGGCTAGGTACTTTCGCTCACCGAACTCTTCATGAGCGCTAGCAACTTCAAACAGGTTTGGGAAAGTTGGCCAAGGCTGATTCTCTGATCTTTCAGCTGGCGGCTGATTTCCAATGGCAAGGGTCGTTACAGATATAGCCCCTTGACGAGTAGCGGTTCCTAGACAGTCCGCTCCGGTGTCACCACCGCCAAGGATGATTACTTTCTTACCAGTGGCTAGTGTTTGGTTCTCTACATCGAATCCTGATACAACTTTGTTTGCCTGAGTCAGGTAATCCATCGCAAAGTGAACTCCATCCAAGTCTCGACCCTCAACTTGAAGATCTCTAGGTCTAGGAGCTCCTGTGGCTACAAGGACAGCCTCGTATCTTCTGAATAGGTCATCCCAGCTGATGTCAGTGCCGATAGAAACACCCGTTCTGAATCTGGTCCCCTCAGCTTCCATCTGCTCCAAACGGCGATCGATGTGATACTTCTCCATCTTGAAATCAGGAATACCGTAGCGAAGTAAACCACCGATTTGATCGTCTTTTTCATAGACAGCTACGGTGTGACCAGCTCTCGTTAACTGCTGGGCAGCAGCAAGTCCAGCAGGGCCAGAACCAACAATTGCAACAGTCTTACCAGTCATGCGCTCTGGTGCGTGAGCTTCTACCCAACCTTTATCAAAAGCTTGTTCAATGATTGAAGCTTCAATCTCTTTGATTGTTACGGCCGGTTGATTAATGCCAAGTACACAAGAACTCTCACACGGAGCAGGACAAAGCTTTCCAGTAAATTCTGGGAAGTTGTTTGTCGCGTGCAATCTTTCAATTGCAGCCTTCCCATCCTGACGCCAAGTTAGATCGTTCCATTCCGGAATGAGATTTCCCAGTGGACATCCGTGGTGACAGAAAGCGATACCGCAGTCCATACATCTGCCTGCTTGGTTCTTTAGAACCGCAGGGTCAGTAGGCTCGTAAACTTCTTTCCAGTCCTTGATACGAACTTCAATAGGTCTTCTCTTAGCTGTCTCACGCTCAGTGACTTTCAGAAAGCCTCTAGGATCTGCCATTTACGCTCACCTCCAAAATTCTCTTCCAAACTTCGCTGCCATCGAGGTCTTCACCATTTAAAGTTGCAGCTGCCTGAATCTTCTTAACATTGGCATAGTCTCTTGGCAAAACCTTTGTGAAGTGCTTCTGAGACTCACTGAAACCTTCTAGCAATGTTGAAGCTAACTTCGAACCTGTCTCTAGTAGATGTCTCTCTAGTAGGGCTTGCACTGCGGCTGAGTCTGCTTCATCGAGAGGCAGAAGGTCGAGTTCACCATCAGTCAAAGCGCTGTGGTTTACAAGATCTGCTCTTAGCTTGTAGACATAAGCTACTCCACCTGACATACCTGCGGCAAAGTTCTTTCCAGTTCTTCCTAGAATCACTGCTGTTCCACCAGTCATGTATTCAAGACCGTGGTCACCGACACCTTCAACTACTGCTGTCGCTCCAGAGTTTCTTACCAGGAATCGCTCTCCCACAATTCCACTCAAGAACATGCTTCCGCTTGTAGCTCCGTAACCGATTACGTTACCTGCGATAACGTTCTGATCTGCTTGGAATACAGAACTCTCCGACGGCTTCACAACAATCAAACCGCCTGATAATCCTTTTCCTACGTAGTCGTTAGAGTCCCCGGAGATAGTGAGCTTAATTCCACTAGGAATGAAGGCACCGAAGGATTGACCAGCTGATCCAGAAACCCGAATGTCGATGGTTGCTTCAGGTAATCCTGCCGCACCGTATCTCTTTGTAACTTCATGACCAAGCATGGCACCAACGGCTTGAGCGGTGTTGTTGATTGGAAGATTAATGATGACCTGCTGAGCGTCTTCAAGTGCTGAAGTGCTCAACTTTATTAGCTGGTGGTCAAAGTGCTTCTCCAACTCGTGGTCTTGGTAAGTGAATCGACGAAGTGGTCCAGTGTTTGGCTTCGGTGCAGACAGTATTGGAGTTAGGTCTAATCCGTCAGCCTTCCAGTGGCTAATAGCGCGGTTGGCATCCAATAGTTCAGAATGACCAATTGCCTCATCTAGAGATCTGAAACCTAATGCAGCTAGATACTCTCTAACTTCTTCAGCTAAGAACATGAAGAAGTTAACTACGTGCTCAGCTTGACCTGTGAACCTTGCTCTCAGGTCAGGATTCTGTGTTGCAACACCAACTGGGCAGGTATCTAAATGACAGACACGCATCATTACACAGCCGGAAACAACTAGCGGTGCGGTTGCAAATCCAAATTCTTCGGCACCAAGTAGTGCTGCAATAACAACATCGCGTCCAGTCTTCATCTGACCGTCAACCTGGACAGAAACTCTATCTCTCAGACCATTGACCATTAGTGTCTGCTGAGTTTCAGCAAGACCTAGTTCCCAAGGTGTTCCAGCATGCTTTAGAGAGTTCAATGGAGAAGCGCCTGTGCCACCATCATGTCCCGAAACAAGAATCACGTCAGCCTTGGCTTTGGCCACACCTGCAGCTACTGTTCCGATACCAACTTGGCTGACGAGCTTTACATGCACTCGTGCACTCGAGTTAGCTCGCTTTAGATCAAAGATGAGCTGCTTGAGGTCTTCAATTGAGTAGATGTCGTGATGAGGTGGTGGGGAAATCAGTCCAACACCAGGAGTTGAATGTCTTATGTTTGCAATCCATGGGTAAACCTTGTTAGGGGGTAGTTGCCCACCTTCACCAGGCTTTGCTCCTTGAGCCATCTTGATCTGAATGTCGTCTGCATGAGTTAGATACATGCTTGTCACACCAAAACGACCAGAAGCAACCTGCTTGATAGCGCTTCGTCTTGCTGGGTCAAGTAATCTGCCGACCTCTTCCCCACCTTCACCCGTGTTTGATTTAGCACCGATCATGTTCATGGCGATAGCTAGAGTTTCGTGAGCCTCAGGCGAGATAGAGCCATATGACATAGCCCCTGTCGAGAATCTTTTTACAATTTCTGTTGCTGGTTCAACTTCACTGATTGGAACAGCAGGTCTAACACCTTCTCTAAGAAGGAAAAGTCCTCTAAGAGTCATAAGTTGCTCTGCTTGGTCATCAATTAGTTTTGTGTACTGTCTGAAGATGTCGAAGCGCTTTGTCTTAGTTGCGTGTTGCAACTTGAAGATTGTTTCAGGGTTGAAAAGGTGCGGTGGACCTTCTCTACGCCATTGATACTCGCCACCAACCTCTAGTTGCTCGTGTGGTCTTATTGCTCGTTCAATTGGGTACGCACTTGAGTGCCGAGTTGTAATCTCATCAACGATTACTTCAATACCAATACCGCCCAGCTGGCTTGTAGTTCCTGTGAAGTAAGCGTCAACAAATTCTTGACTCAGTCCAATAGCTTCAAAACACTGAGCACCCGAGTAAGAGGAGACTGTTGAGATGCCCATCTTCGACATGATCTTGAGGACACCTTTACCAAGACCCTTGATGATGTTCTTGGTTGCCTGCTCAATAGTCACACCCTGAATAGTCCCGTTACGAACCATAAGTTCAACAGATTCGATAGCAAGGTATGGGTTTATAGCAGCCGCTCCGTAGCCAATCAAAGCTGCGACGTGATGCACTTCTCTCACATCACCTGCTTCGACAACTAGGCCTACCTTGGTTCTGTTGCCTGTGCGAATCAAATGATGGTGAACTGCTGAAGTGAGAAGTAACGAAGGAATTGGAGCAAGCTCTCTGTTGCTGTCTCTGTCAGAAACAACGACGAATCTACAACCAGCATCTACCGCTTCATCTAGTTCACTACAGATGTCCTTGAGTCTTTGAACAAGAGCTTCGGCACCTTCGTCGACCCTGAAGAGTCCTTTAACGATGTGCGATTTTCCGATACCGGAATCCTCAGCAAATTTGATCTTTGAAATTTCATCATTGGTAAGTACTGGGAAATCTAGAACTACCATCTGAGCATGCTCAGGTGTTGCAGAGAGCAGGTTCTGCTCTGGACCGATTCCAACTCCTAGTGAGGTGACTATCTCTTCTCGGATGCTGTCTAGAGGAGGGTTGGTTACCTGGGCGAACTGTTGGACAAAGTAGTCGAATAGCAGTCTTGGTCTGTCGCTCAGAGCAGCGATTGGAGTGTCGGAACCCATGGCACCTAGAGGCTCAGCTCCAGCTTTGGCAATTGGCGCTACAAGAATTCTTAGGTCTTCTTCTGTGTAACCGAAAGTTCTCTGGCGTCTGCCAACGGAACTCTTTGTGTAAGCCACGTGCTCACGCTCAGGAAGATCTTTCAGGTTGATACGGTTCTCTTCTAGCCACTTGCCCCAAGGCTCTGCAGCAGCAATTTCCGCTTTGATTTCTGAGTCGTCAATCAGCCGACCGGTAGCTGTGTCGGCCAAGAACATGCGGCCTGGTTGCAATCTTCCCTTGCGAACAATTCGACTAGGTTCAATGTCAACAACACCAATTTCAGAAGCTAGAACAACGAGCCCATCTTCGGTGACTATGTATCTACCAGGACGAAGTCCATTTCGGTCCAGAGTTGCTCCAACTAGATTTCCGTCAGTGAAGATAACGGCAGCCGGTCCATCCCATGGTTCCATGAGCATGGAGTGATACTCATAGAAATCCCTAAGTTGAGGATCCATGTCGGTCTGCTTTTCCCAAGCTTCAGGAATCATCATCATCATGGCGTGCGGCAATGAACGGCCCGACTGAACTAGAAGTTCAAGTACTTCGTCGAAAGATGCAGAGTCGCTACCGGCAGGAGTAATGATTGGCTTGAGTTGCTCAATGTCCTTCAGTGCTGGAGATTCAAGACGTGACTCTCTAGCCTTCATCCAGTTTCTGTTTCCCTTGACAGTGTTGATTTCACCGTTGTGTGCGATCATCCTGTACGGATGAGCAAGGGGCCATGAGGGGAACGTGTTAGTTGAGAATCTTGAGTGGACCAAAGCTAATTTTGATTCGAACTTCACGTCGCTTAGGTCTGGGAAGAACGGTTCCAGCTGAAGAGTGGTCACCATGCCTTTGTAGACGATTGTCTTGGCGGATAGTGATGGATGATAAACAGAAAGCTCGCGCTCAGATCTTTTTCTTAGGAAATAGAGTTCACGCTCTAAATCTTCTGTACTCAATCTATCTTCAGCAGAAACAAACACTTGAACAATCTGAGGCATGGCATCTCTAGCCAGATCACCGAGTACATCTGGTTGAGTTGGAACGTTTCGCAAACCAAGGAGCTTCAATCCCCTAGCAGCTGCCATCTTGGCAAATGAAGCTTCAAAACTCCTAGAGTCGTCATCAATACCGAGAAAAACCAATCCAGCACCATAAGAACCCTGAGCTGGAAGCTCAAAATCAACAACAGATCTAAAGAATGAATCTGGAATCTGAGTGATAATTCCAGCACCATCACCAGTTCCAGCATCTGAGCCAACAGCACCGCGATGTTCTAGATTTCTAAGTGCGTTAAGAGCAGTTTCGATAATGTCGTGACCGGCGGTTCCTCGCAAGGTCGCCACCATTGCCAAGCCACATGCATCCTTGTCGCGGGCAGGGTCGTATAGTCCAGATGCTGCTGGAGCGGTATTAAACCGCTCAAACGGCGACTGACCAGACATGACGTACTCCATTCAAAAGTGGGATGGGGACGGCAATGGCCCTAGGGGTGGAAAGAGTCTATTTCTTTTCCGTTGACTGGGTCAATCCTACTTCAGTCCCCTGAACATCGCTGTTTTGCTCAACTTTGTCCAAATCTTTAGGCTCCTCAACGCTTGCTTCTTGGGCTAGCTGCTTGTTGAAACGGCCTGGGAGATAGCCAGTAGTTTCGACTCCTGTGTGTCTGGCTCGCTGAATCATGAACAGGGCCAAACCGACCAAAATACCGGCTAGAGCAGAGATTTGGTTGGTTCTAAGCCCAAAGAAGACATCGCTTGGATCTAGGCGGATAGATTCCACAAAGAAACGACCGAATGAGTACCACATGAGGTAAGCGGCAAACATACGACCCCAACGAAGGTTGAATCTTCTCTCGAGAAGAAGTAGGACCGCAATGCCCAGAAGAGACCACAGAGACTCATACAAGAAAGTCGGATGGAACGCTAGACCGTCTGGAAGCCCCGCTGGGTAGCTCTCGTTGATCGAAGGAATAAGAATTCCCCAAGGCAAGTCAGTGGGTGCACCAAACAATTCATTGTTGAAGTAATTACCCCAACGTCCAAGAGCTTGAGCAGCTAGCAAACCAGGAACTAATGCATCTGCAAAACTAAGGAATCTAATTCCGGCAGATTCAATCCTTAGAGGTTTGATATCTACCTGACATGCAATGTAGGCACCGACGGAACCAAGAATGATCGCTCCATAGATAGCAAGCCCACCTTCCCAAAGCCTGAACATCGCAGTCCAGTCCTTGCCTTCACCGAAGTAATCATTCAAATGTGTAGCAACATGGAATAGTCGTCCACCGATGATTCCCATTGGCACAGCCCAAATAGCAATGTCTATAGCTAGACCTGGCTCCATGCCTCTAGCTTTCATTCGACCTGCAGTTAGAACAACAGCGACAATAATTCCAGCAAGGATAAAAAGTGCGTAGAAGTGTATTACTAGTGGTCCTAACTGGAATGTTGAAATCGTTGGTGAAGGAATTGCATTGAGGAACGACACTTAGTTACCACCTTTTAGTTGTTTGACTGTTCTCTTTAGTTCTTCTATACCGCCATCGCGGTAAGCCTTAATGAATACGCTTCCAACAATTGCACCATCAGCGTAGGAATTGACCTCGGTCACTTGTTCTGCTGTTGAGATGCCAATACCAACGCAAACAGGAACTTCGGTCTTTGTGCTCTTTATTCCAGAAACAACACCTCGAGCTTTCGCATCAAGATCTTCTCTTGCTCCAGTGATACCCATAGTTGATACTGCGTAGATAAAACCTCTACTTAGTCTTGCTACTTGATCTAGACGAGCTTGAGAAGAGGAAGGAGTAGCCATGAATACTCGATCTAATTCCAATTCATCGGAATAGCGAATCCAATCCGCAGCTTCATCAGGAATAAGATCTGGAGTAATTAAGCCAGCTCCGCCCGCAGCTTTCAAATCTCTAGCAAATCTTTCAACACCGTATTGCATGATCGGGTTCCAGTAACTCATGACAAGAACTGGTGTGGATACTCTAGAAGTAATCTGCTTCAGTAAATCAAAGAACATACTGAGCTTAAATCCGTTAGTTAGAGCTTGTTCAGTGGCAACCTGAATTACCAATCCGTCCATAACTGGATCACTGTAAGGAACACCAAGTTCTAGAATGTCGATTCCTGATTCACACATCGCAACACAGGCTTCAACAGAATCAGCGACGGTTGGGTAACCAGCTGGGAAGTAACCGATTAAGGCAGGCTTATCCTCTAGTTCAAGGGTGTTTAGGAGTTCTTCGGTCTTGCTCATCTGTTTACTCTAAGAATCCAAAGTACTTGCCAACAGTTTCCATATCTTTATCTCCACGGCCGCTCAAATTTAGAAGAACAGTAGAACCAGGAGCGAGAGTAGAACCGTACTTGATGACTCCAGCAAGTGCGTGAGCAGTTTCAATGGCAGGAATAATTGCTTCAGTCTGTGACAGTGCCTTGAGTGCCTGCATAGCTTCATCATCACTGATTCCGAAGTATTGAGCTCTGTTTAGATCTTTCAACCAAGAGTGTTCTGGACCAACACCTGGGTAATCAAGTCCAGCTGAGATTGAATGGCTCTCGATGGTTTGACCATCTTCATCTTGAAGCATGTAACTCTTGGCTCCGTGAAGAACTCCCACTTTGCCCTTGCTTAAGGTGGCAGCGTGTCTAATGGTGTCCATGCCTTCGCCTGCAGCCTCGAATCCCCAGAGGGCAACATCTTCGTCATCTAAGAATGAGTGAAACAGTCCAATGGCATTAGATCCGCCACCAACACAAGCTGTCACTACATCAGGTAGGAACCCATAATCGTCAAGCATTTGTTGACGAGCTTCTCTACCAATTACAGAGTGAAAATCTCTAACGATTGTTGGGAATGGATGAGGACCGGCGACTGTGCCGAGTAAGTAGTGCGTGTCATCAACATTGGCAACCCAGTCTCTAAGTGCCTCGTTGATTGCATCCTTCAGTGTTCGAGAACCTGTAGTTACTGGAACAACCTCAGCCCCCAACAACTTCATTCGAGCAACGTTTAGTGCCTGTCTTTGAGTATCGACCTCGCCCATGTAAACAACACATTCAAGGCCGAAAAGAGCTGCTGCTGTTGCGCTTGCCACTCCATGCTGGCCAGCTCCAGTTTCAGCGATGATTCTCTTCTTACCCATTCGCTTAGCTAGAAGTGCCTGACCAATAACGTTGTTAATTTTGTGAGAACCAGTGTGATTTAGATCTTCGCGCTTTAGAAATACTCGAATGTCACCTGCCAAGGCGGCGAACTTTGGAGCCTCGGTAATGATTGATGGACGACCAACGTAAGTTTTGTTAAGTTCATCTAGTTCCAGAGCAAATGTTGGGTCTGCTTTCGCCTTTGCGTAAGTCTCTTCAAGTTGGTCAAGAGCGGCAATGAGTGACTCAGGTACGAAACGACCCCCATACTCACCAAAGTATGGGCCGTTCTGGTCTTGAAGATGGGTTTTCTCAGTCATCTTCTAAAGTCTAATCTTTTTGACGGATGTAAACTCTCCCAGTAGCTGAGCGGCATCACCCGTAACTAATGCCTCGCCAACAAGTACCATGTTCGCTCCAGCCTTTGCATAGGCTGCGACATCTTCAGTATTCCGGACAGCTGACTCCGCAACTGCGATGCAATCGCTAGGCAGTGATTGCGCTAGTTCTTCAAACAAATTGCGATCAGTTTCGAATGTAGAGAGGTCCCTCGCGTTGATTCCAATCAACTTGGCACCACAGTCAACTGCTCTAGCGACTTCTTCGCTTGAGTGGGTTTCTATAAATGGAGTCATGCCGAAACTCTCAACAAACCTTGCTAACTTCATTAAGCTGTTCTGATCTAACCCTGCAACGATGAGCAAAACAAGGTCTGCTCCATACGCTCTAGCCTCAAGAACCTGTTGTTCCATTGAAACAAAGTCTTTGCGAAGAACTGGAATAGTGACTGCTGCTCTTACTGCAACTAAGTCAGCTAAAGAACCCTTGAACTTTCTCTCTTCAGTCAAAACGCTAATTGCAGATGCTCCTGCGGATTCATAGGTGGCTGCAAGGGTGGCTGGGTCTGGAATCGGAGCTAGATCTCCCTTGGATGGGCTCGCCCGCTTTATCTCAGCGATTACTTGAATTGTTTGGCTCTTACCAAAAGAACTAAGACAATCAATTGGCGTTGCTGCCTTGCTGATTAGAGACTCGAGCTGGAATATAGAAACTTGCTCTAGCCGGGCAAGAGCATCTGCCTCTGCTCCAGCGTAGAGATCCTCAAGCATTATTTCTTTGGAGTCGTTTGGTTAACGCCGTAGCCAAGCTTGGCCAGAACCGGTCCCATAGGGATTGAAAGGACAGTAAGTACAGAACCAATCACGACTAGCGTTCCTTGAGGTAGCACTACACCAAGAGTTGCGATGGTAACTCCTACGATTGCTGTGATTACTGCAGACCAAGCTGCTACTGAGTTGCCGTGTCCTGGTTCGTTGTCGTGATTGCTCATAAATACCCTTCCGAGTTCAATCTTAACAAGACTTGTCTAGCCTTGTAGCGTTTGACCTACTTATTGCCAAACAAAGCGTTCGCACGGTCAATAGAAGCCACAACTGCAGACATTTTGGCTATCGTTTCCTGATATTCAGACTCTGGAACTGAGTCCAATACGATTCCGGCTCCAGCTTGAACACGAGCAATTCCATCCCGGATGAAAGCAGTCCTAATTGCAATTGCTAGATCAGCATTACCCTCGAAGTCCAAATACCCCACAACTCCGCCGAAGATACCCCTGTTTGATGACTCAAGGTCGTCGATAATTTCAAGAGCCCTAGGCTTAGGAGCTCCAGAGAGTGTGCCTGCCGGGAAAGTGGCCTTGAACACATCAATAGGTGTCTCACCACTTGCCAATAGTCCTTCAACGGTTGAAACCAGGTGCATGATGTGGCTGAATCTTTCAATTTTCATGAACTGTGTAACCGAAACCGAAGAAGGTTTACAAACCTTCAACAAGTCGTTGCGAGCAAGATCCACAAGCATCAAGTGCTCAGCTCTCTCTTTGTGGTCTGCAAGCAGAGATTCAGCAAAAGCTTCGTCCTGACCTTGATCTACCCCTCTAGGTCTTGAACCTGCAATGGGATGCATCACAACTTTCTGTCCAGATACCTTCACTAGTGCTTCGGGTGAAGAACCAACAACAGCGTAAACCCCTTTGTTATCTGAGTAGTTCAGAAGATACATGTAAGGCGATGGGTTAAGCGCTCGCAGCACTCGATAAACATCTAGTGGACGAGCTGTAACCTCGATGTCCATTCTTTGAGATAACACCACCTGAAAAACATCCCCGGCACGAACATGATTTTTTGCAACATCAATAGCAGAAAGAAAATCCTCATGCTTTGTTCTAGAGGTTCTAGACGTAAACTCAGCATCGGATAGAGATGAGAGTACCTGTGGACTAGGTTCCTGAAGTTTTGTAAGCAGACTCTGAATACGAGTTGTCGCTTCATCATAGGCAAGTTCGTAATTTGTCTTACTGTCGCAATAGATGTTTGAGACAACCAGAATGCTACTAGTCAAATGATCTAGCACGATGATGTCTTGAACCATCTCTAAGTGAATCTTCGGTCGGTCATAATCCTGTTCTGGAACCGAAGGTAAATTCTCGATGTCTCGAATGACATCCCAAGAAAAGAGACCGACTAGACCTGAAGTCAAAGGTGGAAGTTCTGGAAGCTCGACAGTCTTCCAAGAAGACTGAATTAGCCGAGTTGCTTCAAGAGGCGAGGCCGGAAGCTCACCGGCATCCGGCAACGCTAACTCTCTATTGGCAACTATGAATTCAGAATCTGTCTCAATGAGACTTGTTCTACTGGAAACCCCGATGAAACTGTACCTGGACCAAACTCCTTGTTCAGCAGACTCAAGAAGAAACGTTCCAGATCTTCCAGCTGAGAGCTTCTCGTAAATACCTACCGGTGTGTCAGTACCACCAAAAACCTTTACGAACACTGGTACTACTTGACCAATCTTGGAAAGAGATAAGAAGTCGGCCTTAGAAATGTTGTAGGGACTAGTCATCTCGACCCTCATCAATTTCTAGCAAGTGCGAATCGAAGCATGACTCAGTGCCAGTGTGGCAACTTGGCCCAGCTGGTTTAGCTTGAATCAGTATTGAGTCGCTATCGCAATCAAGTTCCATAGACACAACCACAAGTAGATTTCCTGAAGTTTCACCTTTTTTCCAGATCTCTTGCCTTGATCTAGACCAGAAGTGACAAACCCCTGAACTTTTAGTCAGTTCAAAGGACTCTGAATTCATGTAAGCAAGCATTAGAACTCGACCCGTTGCCTCGTTCTGGACAATGGCGGGTATCAAGTTGTTCTTCTCGAAGTCTGGACTAAACATGTTGCTACATTCTAACTTTCACACCACTGGCAGTTAGTTCTTGCTTGACTGACGCTATTGATACTTGACCGCTGTGGAAGATAGAAGCTGCCAACACAGCATTAGCTCCAGCTTGAACTGCAGGCAAGAAATCTGAGGCAACCCCCGCTCCTCCACTGGCGATTAGAGGAAGTGAGGTCACCTTCCTAACAGCTGCTATGAGTTCATTGTTGAAGCCCGATTTTGTTCCATCAGCGTCGACACTATTGATGAGGATCTCACCGATGCCTTTGTCTTGGTTTGAAGTTATCCAGGAAAGAGCATCAACGCCAGTTCTCTTGGTTCCACCGTAGGTGGTAAGCGAGTAGCCAGAAGGTGCATCAACATCCTCCACAATGTCTAGAGATACGACCACGATCTGATCTCCATACTTCTTGGATATCTCTTCAATCAATTCGGGATTAGAAATGGCAGCTGTTCCAATACTTACCTTGTCAGCGCCTGCATCTAGGTAACTGGCCACGTCCTCGATCTGCCTAACTCCACCACCAACGGTGAGCGGTATGAAGATTGATTCTGCAGTTCTGGAGATCACATCGAGCATTGCTTTGCGGCCTTCGAGGCTAGCTGAAACATCGAGGAAAGTAATCTCGTCTGCTCCAGCCTCGTAGTAACTAATTGAAAGCTCGACTGGATCACCAATGTCTTTCAACCCTTGGAACTGAACGCCTTTAACTACCCTGCCATCTTTAACATCTAAGCAAGGGATGATGCGTACTGAGAGAGCCAAAACTATATTCTTGCTGCGTGAATAGCGCTTACGAGAATTGCTCTGGCACCTAGATCGTAAAGTTCGTCCATCTTCGAATTAGTCTCACTGCGAAGTACCAAAGCTCTAACAGCTAACCAGTTTGGATCTTTAGTTGGTGAAACTGTAGGTGACTCAATACCTGGAGTAACTAGCGATGCCTTGTCAATTAACTCAGCTGGGCAGTCGTAATCAAAAATGACGTACTCTCTAGCAACCACAACACCGTTTAGTCGTCGTAGAAGCGCAGAGTGTTTATCAACACTCGAAGAGTTTGCAATCAGGTATGCAGACGAGTCAAGTATTACTTCACCGAATGGTTCCAAGCCCGCTTGTCTCAAAGTATTACCTGTTGAAACTACGTCTGCAATTAGATCTGCGACACCAAGACTGACTGCTGTTTCAACAGCACCATCAAGACGGATAACGAAAGCTTTGATGTTCTTATCTCTTAGGTAATCTTCAACAATGTTGCCGTAAGCGGTTGCCACTCTCTTTCCGGCAATCTGATCAATGGACTTGAATTCTCCGATAACGCCAGCAAAAGTGAATGTAGATTGACCGAAGTTAAGATTCGCTACACGGACAGCGGTTGAGCGACTGTCCATCAGCAAATCAAGGCCTGTGATTCCTATGTCAAGAGCACCTGTGCCAACATATGTGGCAATGTCTCTTGGTCTTAGGTAGAAGAACTCGATGTTGTTGTTTGAATCAACTACACGCAAGGTCTTGCTGTCTTTGCGGACAGCATATCCAGCTTCAGCAAGCATCTCTGTTGCAAATTCAGCAAGTATTCCCTTATTAGGCACAGCAACTCTGAGCATCGACATTAGAAACGCTCCTCTAGATCTGCAATAGAGAGATCTTTAGCAACCATAAGCACCTGAAGGTGGTAGATGAGTTGACTGATCTCGAGGGCCAAATCTTCCTTTGATTGATACTCCGCGGCCATCCAAACTTCAGCAGCCTCTTCAACAACCTTCTTCCCGATCTCATGAACGCCCTGTTCCAGGAGGTTGCGAGTATTGGATTCAACAGCTTGTGAGCTGGCTTTGATTTGTATCTCAGCAAATAGAGATTCGAAGGTCTTCATTTATGTATTTTACAAGTGAAACTAGAAAGAAGGAACAGCAGATTCAGCAGCACTTCGTAGCTGGTCAATCATTGCGTTCCTATCAGAGCTACTGAAGACAGAGCTGCCTGCCACGAAAGTGTCCGCTCCAGCAGAGGCAGCCAATTCAATAGTGGCTAAATCTATGCCTCCATCTACCTGTATCCAAGTAGAAAGGTTCTTAGAGTCGACAAGCTTACGAAGAGTGGAAATCTTCTCAAGAGCAGCGGGTATGAAAGCTTGTCCCCCGAAACCAGGCTCTACAGACATCACCAAAACCTGATCAAAGTGCTCTAGAAGGTCTTCAATCTCGGAAACTGGTGTGTTTGGCTTGATAGATAGACCAGCCCTTGATCCAGTCGACTTGATCGCTTTAGCTGTTCCTAAAGGATCAGAAGAGGCCTCGAAGTGAATAGTTGTTGAGAAAACACCAGTTCCGGCATACAACAAAGCCCAATGTTCTGGATTCTCAATCATTAGGTGAACATCAAGCGGCAAAGTGCTGATCTCCTGCATTCTTTTGACCATACCTAGACCAAAAGTCATGTTTGGCACAAAATGTCCATCCATAACATCTACGTGTATTCCATCGGCTGCCGAGATAGTCGAGAACTCGCTCTCGAAGTTGACGAAGTCAGCGCTCAGAATGCTCGGTTGAATTCTCATTGTCATGAGTTAAGCCTATTCCCTACTAGTCCTTGGTGAGCATTGCCATGAACATACAATCTGTATTGTCACGATGGGTGTAAAGCTGAACTGTCTTACGCCCAGTAGGCAAAGTATTGTCCATAATCTTGCTGTTCAACTGGGTTGTAAGGTCTAGTACCTTGAGTCCAAGAGCTCTTTGTGCCTTGTCGATGATTGCTGTTGTTTCAGATAAATGTGGTGAACATGTCACATAGAGCAATGCACCGCCCTTTTTCAAGGCCTTACTAGCGCTCTCAAGTAGTTCGAACTGAAGCTGAGTCAAGGTTTTCAAGTCTTCAGAGGACTTTCTCCAACGAGCTTCAGGGCGTCGCCTTAGAGCACCTAAACCACTGCATGGCGCGTCAACAATAATTCGGTCGTAAGTCTCAGGCTGAAGATCTCCGATAGTTCTTCCGTCTATAACACTCACTTCAAGATCGCTAAATGGTCTCAGTGCATTAGTGACAAGCTTTGCTCTATGCTCTTGCACTTCGTTTGCAACTAGATGAGCCTCAGCCTCGCTGGCTAGAGCTGCAAGCAGTGCCGCCTTACCGCCAGGTCCTGCACACATGTCTAGCCACTTCTCGTTAGGCTCAACGTCTTTGAACGCAACCAATGCCATAGCTGCAATTTGCGAACCTTCATCCTGCACTCGGGCCAATCCAGTTCTAACCTCAACTATGTCGCCAGGATTGCCAGACTCAATTGAGAACCCAAATGGACTGAAGGTGTTTGCGCGTACGTGTTCATCTGTGAAATCGGATACTTCAGATAGACCAGGAAGTGCGACAAGATTCACAAAAGCTGGATGGTTATCGGCTGCAAGCAAATCCTCAATCTGATCAGCCATCCCATCAACGGTGAGCGATTGAGTAAGCGCTCTAACAATCCATTCAGGATGGCTGTATTGGACGGAGAGAAACTCAGTTTTGGACTTCGCTTTCTGCTCCGCAATGCCTATCCATTGATCAAAGGACTTCTCACTGACTCTTCTTAAACATCCGTTAGCGAAACCAACCGCCTTTTCACCAACAACTGCCCTAATTAGGTTTACCGTTTCATTAATTGCGGCGTGTGGAGGGATTCGCATCTTGAGAAGTTGATGACAACCCAAGCGAAGTGCGTTCAAAACGATCGCGTCAATCTCATTTACAGGTCGAGAACTAACCTGTCCCAAAATGAAGTCATAGGTCAGTTGCCACCTGATTGTTGAAAATGCTAACTCTTGAGCTAAAGCAGAGTCTCTTGTGTTGAGTTTCGCCTCTTCTAAAAGAGACGGCATAACTAGATTGGCGTAACTATCTTCGAAAGTTACTTTGTTGAGTAAATCGAGCGCAACACTTCTGGACGATATTGGTACTCTCACTCAAGTACCACTTTTGCCGATTGCCCATTCATCCATGACTTTGCTGACATAGGTGTCTTCGACGCGGGCTGAACCTGAATTAGCTCAAGAGCAGATTCAGACCCACAACCTACGAGAACCAGGTCGTCTTTAACCAGCACTTCGCCAGGTTCAATGGCAAAAACACCTTGCACTGCTCGTGCTCGTGAAACACGTAGAGGATCTCCTGATAGTTCGCACCAGGCCATTGGCTCTGGATTCATGGCTCTGACTAAATTCTCAACTTCCTTAGACGATAAGGTGAAGTTGATTCGAGCATCCACGCGCTGAATTTTTGGAGCTAAAGATACTGCACCTTGCTGCTCGGACAAGTTGAATGTTCCTGCGTAAATCTTGGGTAACTCCTGATTAAGTAATGTAACGCCAATAGAGCTAAGACGCCCTAGAAGCTCTCCTGAGGTTTCGTCTGGTTCAATGACGGTCTCCGCAAATCCGAGTACATGTCCGGTATCAAGCCCCTCGTCTATTTTGAATAGGGTTACTGCAGTTTCCTTGTCCCCCGACCAAATGGCATGCTGGACCGGTGCTGCCCCTCGCCACCGCGGAAGTTTGCTGAAGTGAAGATTGAACCAACCCTTAGGGACAGCGTCCAAGGCATCCCTTCGCAGGATAACTCCGTAAGCCACAACAATCGCTAGATCGATTTGGTGCTTAGAGATACCAGCTAACACTTCAGAATTGACTTTGTTGGCTTTGATAGTTGGCAAGCCATGTGCTTCGGCAACCTCAGCAACGGCAGAAGGAGTAAGAATCTTCTTTCGCCCTACTGGTGAATCTTCTCGAGTTAGAACAGCGACGATCTCGTGACCTGATGAGATAAGGCCTTCAAGGACATCAGCCGCAGTTGAAGGTGTTCCAGCAAAAAGTATTCTCATCGCCTTCTAGATTACTTTGCCATCATCCATGTTGATGCGATAAACGCGTTCCCCAGGCTTCTTGGACTTGCTCGATGCAGAAAGCTTCAGGGTCAGATCTTTCAACAAGTCGGCTAACTCCGAGCCAATTGAATAGGAATAATCAAGTACCAAGGTGTTCTCTTGAGTAACCCCTAGTTCCCTGACCTTTTCCAAGTCCAATTTGCTTCTGACAAGTTCAATAAGTCGATGGTGATCAGTTGGATTGGTGGAAGTTATCGAAGCTATGCGAGTTATTGGAGGTAAACCTAGGTCTTTTCGATCATTGAAATCCTCGGCTACAGCATTGTAGAAACCTAACTGTTTCATTTGCTCTGCCAGGTCTCCTTTTAGCCCAGTAAAAACGATTGAGGCAGAATGATGAGCTAGGGAAATTGCGTTCGCCCACTTTCCAAGACTCTGTTCTAAAGCTCTAAGCCTCGGTGAACCAACCATGCTAGGGGCGTCAGCAATAACTACACATTCGTAGCCACCCTCCACTTCCGGTTCAGCCCCTGGTGTAGCAACTAGCAAGAGAGGTCCACTCTTTAAATTGAGAAGGCGGTTCTCACCATTGGAGTGAACAACATTCGCATCCGGAAAGCTTCGAACCATTTGACTGGTGAAAGCAGAAGCACCGAGCTTGGTCGGTCTCGTCGATGTTTTGCCACAAGTGCAAGCAGTTGTCTCAATGTTTGACTTGCAAGATCTGCATCGCATTTTTCCGGAAGGGTCTACCCAGATTGAAGAGGAACAGTTAGAACATGTTCTAAGTTCCTTACAACCAACACAAACTAATGCACTCGCCCATCCCGCATTTGCGATTTGAACTAGAACAGGTTTACTGTCCTTGAGAGTATTGCTGATTAGCGCGAAGGTTTGTGAATCTAAGCGATCTATAAGCTCAGTTATCAGAACAGAAGGTACATTAGTTTCGCTTATGAGAGGTACAAGATGTTTGATCTCTATAAGACGGATAACTTCAGTGCTTGGTGAGTGTGAAGCTAGGACAATCTTTACTTTCTCCAATTCAGCTCTCTGCAGAAGAACCTCTCGCGAATTCCAGTATGGAGATGACTGTTCAATGTGCGATTCGTCACCGTCATCCCAGAGCATGATGAGTCCTAGATTCTTAGCTGGAGAGAATGCTGCACTGCGAAGACCATAATTAATCGAGATTGAACTAATCGCCCTTAAGTGGTTTGCGTACCGAACGGAACCAGTGTCCGAACTTGAATGCCTAGTAGCAGTTTGCATCAACCCAAGCTGCGTGAGTGCACGCTCGAATTTTGCCAATTCTGAGTAGTCCGGCAATACCACTAGCGAACTCTTGCCTTGACCTAGTTCCGCATAACAAGCTGCGACGAAATTAGCAGCCCAATCAGGCAGCGCTTCGCCACCATCAAAGAGTTGGGGCTGAAAGTAGAGTCTTGAATTACTCTTGAGAGCTTCAGCAAAGGCATACGACTCAAGTCCAGATTTATTAGGAATGTTTGCATCTTTGACTAGAGACTTTGATTCCACTCTTACAAATCTCTTAGGAACGGCGGTAGCAATCAGTTCACCAACAGTTCCTGCTTGCCTATGAGATACAGCTTTACAAAGTGCCAATTGCTCTTCTGTGAAGACAACTAGAGGAGAAACTATTGAACTGATCGAAAGCAATTTCTCTCTTGGGTGCTCTACAGAACTTACTTCACAAACAATGCCCGTCTTGGCTTTGCCACCTGGACCAAAAGGAACTTCGACAAGTTGACCAAAACGTATTGCTGCTATTAGGTCATCGGGTACCAAGTAATCAAACTCTTTGTCCAACTGAGGAAGTGGAGAGCTGAATCTAACTTTGGCGACTACAGGCATTACATACCTGCGAATGAGAGTAAATCAGCAACCTTGTTGGTTCTCTCCCAAGTGAAGTTAGGCAAGTCTCGGCCGAAGTGGCCGTACGTTGAGGTCAACCCATAAATTGGTCTTAGAAGTTCTAGTGAGTCGATAATTGCTCGAGGTCTTAGATCGAACACCTCCGACACAGCCTTTTCTATAAGAGCGTTATCAATTGTGTTGGTTCCAAAACACTCAACATAAACTCCAACAGGTCTTGCCACACCAATGGCGTAGGCAACCTGGACTTCTGCTTTAGTAGCAAGACCAGCCGCAACTAGATTCTTAGCGACCCAGCGCATCGCGTATGCAGCAGATCGATCCACCTTTGATGGGTCTTTTCCACTGAAAGCACCACCGCCGTGACGGCTATAACCACCATATGTATCAATGATGATTTTTCTACCAGTTAGGCCAGCGTCCCCCTGAGGTCCTCCAATAACGAAGTTACCTGTTGGGTTAATCAACAGTTTGCTCTCTGAGGCATCAAAACCGAATGACTCAAGCACCGGAGAGATAACGAACTGTTCAACAGCAGAACTGATATCGCTTTGTGAAACACCAGGATTGTGTTGGGTGCTAACCACGACAGTTTGGACAGAAACTGGACGGTCACCTTCATAACCTATAGTTACCTGCGTCTTTCCATCAGGTCGAAGGAAATCAACTAAACCTTCGTGTCTAACCTTTGCCAGACGCTCTGATAGTGAATGAGCTATTTTGATTGGTAGTGGCATCAAATCATTAGTTTCATCACAGGCAAAACCAAACATGATGCCTTGGTCGCCAGCACCTTGTTTGTCATAGTTGTCTTCAGCGTTTCCCGACACAGCTTCAAGTGATGAATCTACCCCTAGAGCAATGTCAGCAGATTGCTTACCAATGGACACACTCACTCCACAGGAATTACCATCAAAACCAATGTCGGATGAGTTGTAGCCGATTTCAAGGAGTTTGCTACGAACAATGTCCGGAATCTCTGCGTAACCTTCTGTATTGATTTCACCGGCAACGTGTACCAAACCGGTAGTTACTAAAGTTTCAACTGCGACTCGAGATGCAGGGTCCTGAGCAATGAGGTTATCGAGAATAGCATCGCTGATTTGATCACAAATTTTGTCTGGGTGACCCTCGGTTACGGATTCAGATGTGAAGTACCTTGTGTTATTCATATGTTGCCAAGTTTATCTCTGCTCTCCGACACAAGATGGAGAACTACTTCAAGAACGTGTGGAGAAGGTCGAGAATGCCGTTGGCCACAGTCAATTTGGAGCCAGATGACAAATGCTGCTCTTCCTTGGTGATGATGACGACTGAGTTATCTTCTGCTTCAAAGACCTGACCATTTGAGACATCATTGGCAACAACCATGTCAATACCCTTTTTAGCAAGCTTTTCTTTGGCTCTCTCAATCAACTCGTTAGAACCTTGACCGGGTTCCAAGACTTCAGCCGCAAAGCCAACAAGTGCGACATTCAGTTTTGAGTCCATACGAAGTCTTGAGAGTCCTGCCAACAAATCAGGGTTGACGACGAGTTCTAAGTTCTTTGTCTCAGAATCCTCGCGATGCATTTTCCCGATAAGAGGGTTAGACATTCTGAAATCACTGACGGCCGCTGGCATCAATATGGCGTCTGCAGTTGATGAAGCTGCGTTCAATGCAGCACTTAGTTCCTCAGTGCTGGAGACTCTAACTACATTCGAGAATCTAGATAGGTCAGAGTCGATGTTGATGGCAATCAAGGTAACTGTCGCTCCGCGAGAAGATGCAGCATCAGCTAGAGCAATACCTTGCTTACCTGAAGATCTGTTACCAATGAACCGAACTGAATCGATTGGTTCTCTTGTTCCACCCGCTGCGATGGTTATTCTCTTGCCAGCGAAGTCCTGGTTGGTTACTGAACTAAGAGCTTGAGAGACAATTACCTCAGGCTCAGGCAATCTACCTGCTCCAGAGTCTTCTCCGGTGAGCCTTCCTACTGCTGGCTCAATGACTACTACTCCCCTAGCTCTCAGCAATTGAACATTGGCAACAGTTGCTGGGTGAATCCACATCTCGGTGTGCATTGCTGGAGCGATGACAACTTTGGCTTTGGTTGCAAGTAAAACGTTTAGTAGAAGATCATCTGCGATACCAGATGCATATCGAGCCAAGAACGCTGCAGTCGCAGGAGCAACAACGATTAGATCAGCTTCTTGAGCCAAGGCAATGTGCTTTACAGAATCAACGTCTGTATATAGATCTGGATCAACTGCATTGTGTGAAAGGGCTTCTAATGTTGTCGCGCCAATAAATCTCAAAGCGTTTTGCGTTGGGAGAACTTTGACTGAGTGCCCGAGTTCAGTGAACCCGCGAATCACACCGGCAGCTTTATACGCTGCGATGCCTCCGGTTACCCCTACGAGAATACGCAAGGTTACTCAGATTAGTTTTTGGCTTCTGAAGCGACTACTGCACCCTCTACGATTTCGCGCATTGCGATAGAAAGTGGCTTGTCGTCAACAGCTGCATCAACAAGTGGACCTACGTTGTCAAACAATGAACCCTCGTGAAGTGCAGAGTAGTAATCATTGATCTGACGTGCACGCTTGGCTGCGAAGATTACCAAACCGTACTTGGAGTCGCTCTTAGACATAAGTGCGTCGATTGATGGAGATACGATACCTTCAAGTTTTTCAGACATTTTTGTACTACTTTTCCTTTGATTACATGTGAACCAGATGGGTTCACGAAGACTGCATTAAGTCTAAGACCTCTTGGGCACATTG
>Ga0209550_10001396_pt1 | contig 23118 bp, 19 predicted proteins | sample LauGreSuBDMM15SN_2_FD_187567 | JGI IMG/M metagenome (GOLD analysis project Ga0209550, IMG submission 187567) | Freshwater lake microbial communities from Lake Michigan, USA - Su13.BD.MM15.SN (SPAdes) (version 5) | ecosystem: Environmental > Aquatic > Freshwater > Lake | place: Lake Michigan... | reverse complement strand
TAGAAGAGGATGACGACGAAACGGAGAACTTATAGGTTTCTCTTTAATGTCTGACCGTATGGATTAAAAATCCATATGGTGAGCATCATGCTGTTTGTATGGACTATGATGCCCCGGGGCATCAGTCCACTCAACCAGACATTAATGTCTGACCATATGGATTTTTAATCCACACGACCAGTCTTGAAAATAGTGGCTAAAATACATCCGGTTCCTATTATTTTTTTTACGGTAATCATTTCGCCATTAAAAAAGAACCCGTATACATAGGCCATAACAATACCTACATAGGATAATGGTGCGTATATTGCAGGAGATAATCGTGTAGCTGCATAGAACCGCAATAAGTATCCACATAATCCTATGACTGCATTGATAAGAAGTGATACCGAGAGTGTACCGGTCAACGTAATTTTTGCGATTTCTTTGAAACCAATAAAGGAGAACACGAATGTACCAATAAAATAAGACAAAAACAGGTGGTTCCAGTTGTTTGTTGTTTTAATAGAACGTACAATAAAATAAATAATAGCCTCTGTAAAAGCCGCCAATGCAATCATCACATATCCTTCATATGGAAACATGGGTGTATTATCAAAGGCCTCCACCGGGTTTTCCTTTTTAGGCTCTTCTTCTGCTGCTTTTTTACTGGGTTCTTTAGGAGAACTATTATCATTTGATAGTAAAATAACCCCTATTATGGCCAAAAGCATAATCATGTGGATAGGTTCTCTCGCTAACAATAAAATCATAAGAGGATAGGTATAAAAAAGCGAATAGGCAACGCCACTTTCCAATAATTGAAACCCTCTATAGGATGTATATACGTGTATAATAGTTATGATAGATAATAATAAACCATTTTTGGAGAACAAGGATGAGGAAATAAACCCCCAATCCACGAAAAACCCGGTTATAGCAATATAGGTAATAAACCGGCTCCATAATTGCAAATGAATAGGAATATTTATATTTTTGACAAATACTGGATATAAACTGAGTAATGACTCGGAAAATAGTTTACTTATTACTTCGAGATACATACAATAATATAATCGGGATATATTATTGTAAAGACAATATATGGTTAATGTCTGACCATATGGATTTTTAATCCATCCGACTAGTCATTAATCCAATTGCACGGATATTTCCGGCTCACTTTTGTTTTTAGAAACCGGAACAGGTATCTGAACCGGTGCGGAAACCGGCGACGGCACAGGAGTGAAATACATTTCCGTATTTAGTCTACCGTGAGTTTGGAGTTGCATAGTTAATTCTTGTATCTTCATGTCTTTTTCATTGATTGTATTAAGTAAATGTTTTATATGTTCCTGTTGGGTTTGCATAATTTTTACTACATCTTCCACTGATAACTCGGTAGGTGGTTCTCCTGGTCGTTGTAACATAATTTTTTGAGGGGGTATTTGTCCTTGTTGTACCATTTGTTCCATTTGTTTAGCTCTGGTTTCATTCATTTGTTGGAGTTGTTTTAATACATCGGGTTTGTTTTTTGGGTCACCGGGTTCATACTTTTTCAACTTTTCATCAATGTCCTTTAGGAAAAAATCCAAAATCGGTTTTTCATCTTTTGTCCGAATAAACATGGGAACTGTTTTAGGCGATTCTTTGAATGTCGGGTTTTGTCCAATTTCCAATAGTGTCTTTTTGTCGAAACTATTTTGGTCATGGGAAAATACTAAGATTGTTTTTAATGGGTCTAGTTGAGCCATAGGAACAGTATAATTTTTTAGAAATACTTTTTCTTCTGCTAAAGATGCAGCATCGTCATATTTTGTATCTTTCAACAATTCGGCGCGAAATGCAAATGTAGCCGCGGTTGCATGATTTGGTCCAAATGGTCCACTCTGATACATTTTATTGATATGTTTGTAATACACATACATTTCACTAGAGCCTGCAATCATTGCTTTCGGATGGGACTGTAATGTTTCCACTGCGTGATACACCCGTTCTGGTGGGTAATAATCGTCATCGTCCATATAGACAATGATAGAACCAGTAGAATGTTTGTGCATCAAATTGCGCTTTTCGCCTAAAGTAATCTTTTGCGGAAGCGAAATGTATTTTATTTGGGGAATATTATAACTTTTTATTAGGTCTTCGACCTTATCTGTGCCATCGTCTACTATAATCCATTCCATACGTTCACGTGGATATGTTTGATTTAAAAAACATTTTACAATCATAGGTATAAAGGGTCTGCGGTTGAATGTGGGTGTACACACACTCACCAATGGTGTCTTGGTCTTTTTATTGTTTTTCCCCATTGTGCAAATAGTAATAGTATATGTTTATACAGATTGTTTATATCTTTTGTCCATATGAAATATATTTAATGTCTGACCGTATGGATTAATGTCTGACCGTATGGATTAAAAATCCATACGGTCAGCATCATGCTGGTTGTGTGGACTGATGCCCGGGGACATCATAGTCCATACAACCAGACATTAAAAATCCATATGGACAGCATCATGCTATATGTATGGACTATGATGCCCCGGGACATCACCCCACACATCTAGACATTATATATCTATATCACCCTTTTGTACACTGGTCTTGTTTTTCATATATTGGCTAATATATATAATCATTCCTAATATTACAGCAACCAATGCCAATGCCGTTCCCAAAATAGTTTTCGCGGAAGCCGATTTCATATCACTCAATACCCAAATCGAACTATAACACAATACAATTATATACAAAATAATATTTATGTTCTCATATATAGCATTCAATGCAGTCAGTATTATTTTTTCCCACTTCCCTTTAGGGCAAGTATTTTCATTATTTGAAATGGATGTTTTCATAGCTGATTTTATGCTTTTAATTCCCGCACTCACTCCACCCTTATCGAATATAGGTAATGCAAAATAGGACATAATATACAAATACAATATCATGAATATACCAGCAAATCGTATTGCAAGATGCGAAAAAATGACAATAACCAGAAACCAAAACAACGCCATAAATGGATTAGCAATTATTGATATCGTACTTGCGGCCATACCAAGGATACTAATAGATGCAACGCCAATAATATAATCATATGCAATAATTCCATGTAAATAACCTTCATATGGTACTTTTGCGTCATTTATATAGGAATACAATGCGTTTGATATAATACCTGAATATTTGCAAGTATTGAATAGAATAATTAATGTAAGTATAATAAATATAAAAATGGGGTTTGATAATATTTTTCCGATAAATGAAATATCGAGTGTTTCGCCAGAAGTCACTTTGAAAAAATTACAAACTGCATAATAACCTTTTGGAATAACTCCGCAAATAAATGCATTCAGTATTATCATAGGTTGAACTAAGCATTTGAAAAATCGTATTAATAATCCTTTGAGACAGGACATTACCTTATTTGTAAAGTTCATTTTTATAGGTTTATCTGTCTCATCTCTATAAAAAGTAATATAAAACCAATTGTATGCAAACCAAATAGAAAGTGGTATCATTATCAAATAATGTAATATGTCAACTATAATATCTACATCAGCCTTGCTATTACTAGGAGGACCTTGGATTTTTCCATCAGTAGATTTATAAATCAAAGTGGATATATAGGTGAGAACTTGCGAATATAAATCCAAAAGTTCTTTGAGATATTTAATTAATTGTTTACCATATTCTATAATATTTTGCGAAGAACCGCCACAGTTTTTTTCAAATGGACCACATTTAGGTCCATCTTCTGTTTTAGGACTAGTTTTTGTCCAGTCAATACCACTCCACTTCAAAGACAATGCGGATAAGCCATTATATTGGTCATCGGTTATTTTTCCAGAATTTCGCAATTCCTTTAATTCTGTAGTAGACAATTCTCCGTTTTTTGCTAGACTAACCAATTTTTTAAGGTTTGGGTCGGTGTCGTCTTCGTCGAACTCATACTCAGGTGTGTATACATTTTCATTCGAAGAACTATTACTAAACCCCTCTTCACTTGTTTTGGATATTGATTTGTCACCTTTTTTAGTTGTTTTGGATGTGGATTTGTCACCTTTTTTATTTGTTTTAGATGTGGAGTTTTCATTGTATTTGGTAGTTGATTTAGTTTTGGGACTTTTACCAACAATATTATTCCACATATTTTTAAAACTGTCAACCCCAGTTTGGAACTTTTCCAATGATGATTTTATTTTTACAATGGTATTATCAAATGCATCATCATCATCATCATCATTATCCGATACAGATTTTTTATTTTTTTTTGGTTCAGGTTCGGATGATATTTCGTATATATTTTCGAGCTCTTCAATATTCTTATAATTATTTTTCTTTTTTTTGGATATAGTGCTCTTCATCTTATTTATAAAAATATCGGGGGAATCCGGTTCATCTGATATCCCCTGTTCATTTTTGGTATTGTCTATTCTAAATGATTGCATATTTGATGTATTTCCAGACATATTCTAATATATAGCTATATATAGTTATATAGAACAAAATATAGATTATTTCGCATATAACATGCCACAGTTACCACCAATAATAGATAATATGTTGTATCTTTCTTCGAATAATACCAGATCATACGTATAATCAAAGAGTTTCCAGTTCTGTTTGCGAACACCGATAACATTTCCACTATTATCACATATAAACCCATATAGTATGTTATTGCTTAAATCTGTTGTAGCAAGAGTGGGTGTATAGGTAGTTATTTCTAGTTCAATTGTTTTGAACTTGCTCATATTAATAGCACCAGACGGTTGGTATTCAAATGGGCTCGTATTCAAACAAAAGTTATAACAATATAGTCCTTCTTTTGCAAACCCCTGTGTTCTCGTATATTTCTCAATATAATCGTATACCCCTCGTGTTAGTATATTTTCCCTATACTCTCCATTTAATACTACTCCCATGGTTTCGAGTATTTCTTTATGGTTATCACTTGAGTAATCCCCAGTTATAAAATAACCCGTATTTGAACCAGCTACGGCATTATCAAGTAAAGGCGGGTTTTTTGCAGGGCCATAATATTGCCCATTCCATGATTGGAAGGCAGATGAGCTGGGTGCATTTCTCACATTGTTTGGCAATGTTTTATATGGCCAATTTGTATAATTATTCCATTGGTTTCTTAAATATGCATCATTTCTTCTGAAAAACCACATCCAATTCGAAATCATTCCATTTGAGTTTAGTAATTTCACCTTTTTAGAGCCAGTTATATCATTGAACCTATATTCTTGTACATCTTTTACTAAATATACTTGTTCTTGGGCTGCAAATAGTTCTCTTTCTTCTTTAGATAGAAAACAATAAGTGGAAATTAAATGGACATCTGATTTCCACGTACTATTTTTATTACCATAATCACTTTGTGCTATATTTATAGTAGGGGGTGTTTGTAAAAATCTATACATTTGAAACTCTTGACGGGTAAAATCGGGTTGCACATAAGGGAAGTTATTCGTCGGGTCAAACACATCTCTTACACAAAATAGCTCTTGTATAGGCCGTATGGTAATAGAAATCACCAATTCATTGTATTGCAATGACACGAGAGGAAAAGCGCATCTACTATCCAATGTGAACCATGTATTAATAGGAACATATAGTGTTCTCCCACGTATAGATGGTTCAGCTCCAGCCAGATTTGTGGTATAAAATGTACTTGGATATATATCACTTCGTTCAAATGCACCAGATGGATTATATAGCTCATCTATATTTCCGGTCATAGTATTATATAGTCTTTTTTTCTCTGCATTGAAATCGCGGTCTACGAGTGCCGCCAAATATTCCCCCGAATATTTCTGTAAAGTAAGATTACCGCATGTAATAGTAATCTCTTCTATCATCAATGTGCCTATATTTTCAATCCATTTAAAATCATATGGTGCCCATTGTCCATTTGTATTGTAGCTTGAATCTTCGTCTGGACGAACCGGTGGATATATAGGGCTCCATATGTCAGGCAATGATAATACTAAATAGGTATCCATCAGAAGTTCAGCATATCTCGGTATTTTAAATGTGAAGGTAGATGAATCGGTCAACCTGAGTTCTCTTAAACCATCATAATCAATACGAAACTTTTGTAATCCAAAATTGGTATATTTAGAATAAACGCAGCGGAAAAATGTTTTAGTTGGATTACCTGTAAGTATTACATTAGCATTTCCAACAGACACAATATTAAATAATCCACCTGCCATTAGTACAATAATATATACTATGGTTTTATTTTGTTTTTTATGAGAATACTTTATTGTATAGCCCATGTAGGCCAAAAATACGTATGCCCATACAATATACCAGCAAAATCCCTGAGAAAATGAATGGGGTGCTATTCCCATATGTCCAGTTTACGTGGGACATTTTCTGTTTTAAGTATATATGGGAGTAATAAGAATATTGTTAATTATATTGGTATTGATTGCATTTTCATTTGTAATGTATATATTATTGAAAGATAGGGCAATTATAACAGCGGAGTCCAATACTCCTATAATAGAGGGGATGAGTGTAGAAGATGAAATAAAAAAATTGTTTACGAAAACCCCACCCATTAATATGGAAAATATAAATAAAAAACGGTTAAACTTACCATTAAGAGAATATTGTATTAAGGCATCCTATAATTCTGCTTATTCTGGTTCAGAAATAAGTGAGAAAATGATTAGATATGTTATCTCGCGAGGATGTCGATTTTTAGATTTGCAAATCTTTTTATCGGAAAAAGATAATATTCCATATGTAGTCAACATAACCGACCCCACTAGAAAAGAAATGACTAGTGAAAATATGGTTTTGCTGGATACTATTTTAAATACCATAGCGGCAAATGCATTTGCAACAGTTCAAGGTAATAGTGGATGTCCAAATCCTACTGACCCTCTGTTTATTCATTTGCGCATAATACCAGATAAGAAGATGTTAGTTTATGACAAAGTCGCAGACTATATCACCAAAAACTTTTCAACCAATTCACGAGCTATCAATAATATAGGAAATGCTACATTAATAGACCAATATACGCAAATCGTAGGAGATGATACAATAATGAAAAAAACATTCTTTTTGATAGATAAAAGCTACAATCCAAAATATGCAGTTTTTAGTCAGAAAATAGCAAATCTGATGAATGGGGAAACCGGGGGTGAAAAGTTTCAAGTTCTGGACTATAGCAAAATGATAAACCGGAAAACAACTCCACCAATAATAAAGGATGATTACAGAACTACGGATGTTATAAATGAAACCATTGTTATGCCCGAGATATTGGAAAAGTATCCAAGTCCTAGTATTATAAACATGGTTGTCAATTACGGTGTACAAATTACCATGTACCCATTTTATAAATCGAGCGATGAATTAGTGCAATATGAGTTGTTATTCAATGAATACAAAAGTGCATTTATTCCTATGGCATATGCTATAAAATATTTAGACCAATTAAAATCGGAATTAGAATCGAAAAATATACAATTGGGTGCGCTATAATGTATGACCGTATGGACTATGATGCCCCCCTCGGGCATAATAGTCTAGACAAAAACATATTACAAAAACCACTCTTTCGTCCAGATATTATATATCACTATCAATATATAATATGAGAAAAACAAAAAACAAATACAATAACAAAGAATGTGACGATAGTATGACATTTCAAGATTGTGAATTGGCCATTTTACGTCAGGCAGTGGACGAGAACGAATCCGCAATAGGTCAAAAAATCGCAAATAGTGATGATATAAAGGCTATTATTTCCATATTGGAAAAGTTTTTAATACATAAAAAGTGTATTTGCTATGGAGGGACTGCAATTAACAACATTTTACCTAAATATGCCCAATTCTACAATAGGGACATAGAAATCCCCGATTACGATTTTTTTTCTGCAAATGCACTAGATCATGCGAAAGAATTGGCCGATATTTATTACAGACATGGCTATACAGAAGTGGAAGCCAAAGCGGGGATGCATCATGGGACATTCAAAGTGTTTGTCAATTTTATACCCGTGGCAGATATCACTTATTTAGAGGAAGATATTTTCAAGTGTCTTCAAAAAGAAGCCATCGTTCGTGCAGGAATACGATATGCCCCACCTAATTACCTGCGTATGAGTATGTATATAGAATTATCTCGTCCACAGGGGGATGTTTCCAGATGGGAAAAGGTATTCAAACGCCTGACTTTATTGAATAAATATTATCCCCTAAAAACCGATACTGCATGCAATACGATTGATTTTCAACGAGACATGAACAGTAAATCGCCGAATAACGAACATTTGTATTTTTTGACGCGGGATACATTGATAGAACAAGGTGTTATTTTTTTCGGAGGATACGGGAGTGTTTTGTATTCCAAATATATTTCCGATAAAAAAAAGCATATGATACGCAATATCCCCGATTTCGATGTTTTATCTGAGGACCCTCAAACTACTGCGCTCATATTGACAGAACGATTGCAAGATGCCGGGTTTGCTAAAGTAAAAACAGTTCATCATCCGGCAATAGGTGAAATTATCCCTAGTCGTATAGAAGTATTACAAGGAAAGGATACTATTGCATTCATTTTTAAACCGATTGCGTGTCATAGTTATAATACTATTACTATGGGGGATAAGGAAATAAATGTGGCGACAATAGATACCATTTTGAGTTTTTATTTAGCATTTATTTATACGAATAAACCGTATTTCAATAGAGATCGTATTTTATGTATGGCACAATTTCTATTTCACGTAGAAGAACAAAATCGGTTGCAACAAACCGGGCTATTAAAGAGATTTACTATGAACTGTTATGGCAAACAAGATACATTGGAAAGTATACGTGCAGAAAAAACCGAAATGTATAAAAAACTGGCCGATAAAAGAGGTACACGAGAATATGATATGTGGTTTTTAAAATATAGTCCGGGTATGACAAATCAATCGGTGCAAGATACTTTCAAAAAAATGAACAAAACGAGAACACGAAAGAATAAAATGATGAAAACGCGAAAGAACCAAAAGTCAGCACCTCTTATACCATTCCATATTTAATGTCTGGTCGTATGGATTGAAAATCCATATGTTCAGCATCATACTGGTTGGGTGGACTGATGCCCGATAACATCCTAAATGGAAATAATATTTAGGTTTATAATAACTTAAATATTACGTGTCGTATCATCTATAACCAATACAATGAAAATATCATTTATAACCGGTATTACTGGCCAGGATGGGTCCTATTTAGCAGAATTGCTATTAGAAAAAGGATATATTGTGCATGGATTAATCCGGCGATCATCCAATATCAATACACAGCGCATTGACCATATTTTTAATAACAAGAACCTGATATTGCATTATGGGGATATCACTGACGGTGCGAGTTTATATAAAATATTGCATGATATCAATCAGTTATATCCCAATATGGAAAGGTTAGAGATTTATAATTTGGCCGCACAATCACATGTCAAAATATCGTTCGAAATGCCCGAATATACTGCCGATGCAGACGCATTTGGTACATTGAAGTTATTGGAAGCCGTAATTAATGTCTGGTCGGATGGATTGAAAATCCATACAGACCAGCATGATGCTAAATGTATGGAACGTGATGCCCAGGGGCATCACACCACACATCTAGACATTAATAATAATTTGAAGGATAAGGTCCGATTTTATCAAGCGTCTACCTCTGAATTGTATGGGTTGGTACAAGAAGTCCCACAAAAAGAAACCACACCTTTTTATCCGAGGTCGCCTTACGGAGTTGCCAAATTATATGCATATTGGATAGTGAAAAATTATCGCGAATCATATGGATTATATGCATGTAATGGTATTTTGTTCAATCACGGGGGGGTCCGAAGGGGTCATAATTTCGTAGAAAGAAAAATTACATTAGGTTTAGGGAAAATCGTGAGAGGTGAAACAGATGTTCTCATTATGGGTAATATCGATTCTCAAAGAGATATAGGAAGTTCGAAAGATTATGTGGAAGGAATGTGGATGATGTTACAACAAGACCAGTCAGATGATTTCGTTTTGGCAACAGGTAAAACGTATACTATTAAACAACTCATTGAAAAATCATTTGCTTTCAAGGGATTTGATATAAAGTGGAAGGGTAAAGGAGTAAATGAAGTGGGGTATGACGCAATAACTGGGCGAGAACTTATATTTATTGACCCAAAATATTTCAGACCAGCCGAAGTAGATTTACTATTAGGGGACCCTACAAAAGCGAGGGAAAAACTAGGATGGGTTGCGAAAACAACAATTGATGAATTATTGGGTGAAATGGTAGAGCACGATTGTAAAAACTGATAACCATATAAATGTATGGTTATGTATATATATATGCTTATAGATATACATAAAATAATAATTATAGAGAACTTACAAACTCTAGTACACGGGTTAATATAGAATAACTGCACCCAAACAAAATACTTTTCAAAAATAAACCATAAAAATTGAAATTACCGTCGGTATTATAAAGACGCATAAAGGAGAACCGTTTGAAAATAAGGGCGTCCACTAGTGGCATTTGAAATATAAAAAACATTATACCGATGAAAATGGGCACTTGTATTTCAGTTAACAGAGTGTCCATCAAACGTTCTCTATGTTTTTTTACTTTATGTGATTTTATGGCTACTTCTTCATCCTCTTGGAAATCGCGGATATAATCTGACGTAAGCTTTGGTGCAGGAATATAGTTTGCAGTAATCTCTATGTCCTGGGTATAACCATCTGTATCACGAGGTATATCGCGAGATGGTAGACGATATTGTGGCGCATTCTGGTTCATTTGTTGTGGCGGAAGTTGAGGCAAATATCCTTGCTGAGAACCCACGTTTGGCTGTTGTGGCAATGGCATTGTACCCGGTTGCATAGGGTTTCCATAAGGGTTTGGGTGCACATTCATTTGTGTGTATGTAAGATTGTTTTCTCCATTATTCATGTCTAATGGTTGGCGAGTATTTATGGGTTGTTGTATATATTGCGGTGGTTGCTGAACTGGTCCACCCATTTGCATAGTTATATTTTCGGGTAAATCCGCAATACGCGTAGTGTATTGTTTTTCTGCCATAAAATCTATATATTATATTGTGGCTAAAGATATGATTGTTTAACGAATTACAGAGAAACACTCATATACCTATGTAAGTATATCCACTCAAACAGACATTAATGACTGGTTGTAGGGATTGAAAATCCATATGGTCAGCATCATGCTGGTTGTATGGACTATGATGCCCCTGGGCATCACCCCACTCAACCAGTCATTAAAATATACCCAACATTTTCGGTTTTGCAATATCCGTTCTCTTTTCTATGTCTATTGTTTTTTTAGCATTATCGCACGAGGTAGATTCCATCGAATATTGCAGGCATTTCTCATCATGTTTGTATATATCTGTTTCGGATATAACTGGTCCGTTGAACACTAGGCAATTTTTATCGGTGCATACTTTTCGGAATAATGTTGCTAAACCAAATCCCAAAATAATGGACAGGGCGACTTTTCCCATTCTACTATTTAGCAATCTTTGAAGATACATAGTTTATATACTATTACGCTAAAAAACTATATAAACTATTTATGCTTGAACGGGTATTTTCGCTATTTTACTGGGATTTGTTGGGCAAGTAACCTCTTTTTCTTTATAGGAAAAACAATTTCCAGCCTTGTCCTTGTATTGCAACAAGTCTACGTTCTCGGGTGTAGGATATACATATATTTTTCGTAAATCGGGCATTGTGTAATACATAATCAACAGCCCTGCGATTAAACTCACTATAAAAATGGGCACATCAATGTATTTGGAAATCATTCTTATATATTATGTAGTCATTTATTTCTTTGCTTTGTTTTTCTTCTTTTTTGGGACAGACTTTGTTTGGTTCGTCTCAATCATGTCATTTGTTAGATTAAACTCCTCCATAAGCTTGTCTACATCGGGGTTAGCGGCCGATGACTTTTCTTGTGCCTCTTGACCTTCCATTTTAAAGACAAAATTGTTTGGATTTTCAGTAGCCTGTAGTTTCGCCTCTTTCATTTTCTCCAGTTTTGCAGCCATTCGTTCTTTTGTGCTATTTTTATTAAGCATCCGGTTCATTGCATTCATGTCTATTTTTGTATTTTTTCCTAAACCTCCCATATTTTTCGCCATATTTTTGAAGACTTCTCCAAATTGGTCCGCGCCTCCCATATCCTTCATTTTGCCCATCCATTCACTGGCTTCGCGCATCAAATCCTCTTGTGATATATCACCACTCTTCATTTTGTCGTTGATTTTACCACTTACAGTCTTCATCAATTCCATCAGTTTTTTCGGATTTCGTATCATTTTTTTCAAAAAATCTTGGGTGCTTTTGATATTTTCCCCATCTTCTCCTAAAAAACTTCCTAAATCTTTTGCGATTTCTTCGGCCATTTCTTTTGCTAAAGAACCGATTTTGCCATCAAACAACCCTTTTAGATGCCCATGTAAATCTTCTGCGCTACCAGACATGTTTTCAAAATTGAATGATTTAGCGAAATTATCGAAATCCGGCATGGCGTCATCGTTTCCAGTTTCTTCCGACCCATAGAGAGGAACTCCTTCAGGGGCTTCATCGTCATCGTCATTGTCATCTTTGTCTAATCCAGATGCTTTAAAAAAAGAGCCTAAACTATCAATCGTATCTTTGAGTTTATCTTGCAGGTCTTCTTCCGATACTCCGTCAAATAAGTTCATAGCATCTCCAAAATTGTTTTTGTCTTTCACAGAACCTACTGCCGACAATAGTAATACCTGCAGATATTTCCAAATAGATTGTTGTATAGTGTCACTCACGTTATTGCAATTGAAAAGTAATTTGAAATCGATACCAGGCAGGAAAAAGGTGTTTACGTTACTATCCGGCTTGAAAATATCCTCATTTTGATATAATATATCGAAGAATCGTTCTGGCAATATAGTAATACAATATTCAAATACATGTCTTACTTCTACTTCTGGCATTTCTAAAGTAGTCCATTTTTCCCACAAGTGTTTATATTCTGGAAAAGTAATCGATAGGTCGCGAGTGAAATCCACCAGTAAATTGGCAAAATCTTCGGGCACTTTTATTACTTCTGGTTCCTTTTGCGGTTTCGGTTGCTGTTTTTGTGCGGGTTTTGCTGTTTTTTTTGACTTAGCTGGCATAATAAATATATATTATGTATATTTTTATATCATGTTACGCATAAATATTATTTATGGCGGAAATCAATCTATTGTAAGAACCCCAAAGAAAATTGAAATACTTTATTTCATTTAAATTGTAAGCATTTAAAAACCACCAAATTATTATATACCATTTCAATCTGCATATTTATAATGTCCTGTTTTGAGAAGCAAATTGTTTTACACGGATTATATTTACCAAAAGATGTCATCCAAGTCATAAAAGACTTTGCTTTCACGGATACATCATCAAGCACCAGAAAAAAGAAGAACGCCATCATGCGACACATCATTAATTCACTTTGGTGTGGAAGAGCAAGACCCAGAGACGTGGATGACGGGCGATTGATATTATGGTTTGAAGATGATGGGTTTTGTCCACAATTTGCAATTGAGTTTTGCAAAAAGTGCGGAAACTACAATCAATCGCATACCAATTACCCACATTCAGGAAGAGCGATGAAGGTATTATGCACATGTCTAGATAGACAATTCTTATTCATGTGGTAGGTATACAATTCAACCATGTTTTTCGGATTATCCTGTTTATAATCATATTATATTTATTGTATTACCCTGTATGCCTATTTTGCCCTGTAATATAAGTACTTTTTTATGATATGATAGAACGTATATGTGAAAAATAACACGCTCGTGCGCCTTCTTCTGGAACGAATATCAAAGATGTTGGAAAATTGAAATACTTTTTTTATATATACTGTATACTATTCACAAATAACCCTGATAATCTCTATTACTCTCAACCCTAGTATTTTCAAACCCTTTTACTTTCAAAATGTCTATTGTTAAATTATTTATTCCCCGTATTCTCGGTAATATTACCATCTCACAAATGCGTAAGACATTTGTCGATAAAGACATAGGTAAGGTAACTTATATTCAATTTCATCGTCGTAAAAACGAACACAAACATTTGTATAGCTTTGCATTCTTGAACATCAAGTTATTTGAAACTGCAACTGCCGAGGCGTTCAATAATGATATTAAGGAAAATGGCGTTTACCAACTATTTTACGACAAAAAAAACTATTGGGAAGTCAAGAAACATGCCTCCAAAAAAGACCGCGACCAAACCGCCGATGAAGCTGACGCTGAAAATGATGAAATTGCTGCATTATGCGACACATTGGTCACTCAACCACTACTCGACCCTGCATATGTCGAGTTGAAGAAAACAATGCATTTGGAGCTATTACGCAAACATGAAATGACCAGTATGGACAGGTTGTTTTGCTACAATTGTGGAAATAGCTATGTGGATTTTATCTCCAACGTATTATGGAAAACGCATGCGTTTTGCAGTGGATGGTGCCAATATATTGTTGCTGACCCCAATATGTGCAAAAATGTATCGCGTTGGAAAAGACATACTATGACAGATGATGTATCGTCGTCCAAGCTTATCCCTATGTTTCAACGTATTCAAGCCGAAAATGACAAAGAACTGCAAAATATCAAACAGTTATGCAGAGTTCTTTCCAGACGCCCATCGGCGTTTACTGACAAAGACAAGGAAGCAATGGAATATGAGTTTGATGAACTCGCTGCGGAAATCTCTGTTTCAAACATATATGTATAATTGATTTGTACCGTATAGTTGTATGACCCTTGTATGACCCATATAATTACATATTACTCTCATATTACTCCCCTTTTTTTTGTAAAAAATATAGACATGATATATAAGATGTCGCATTTGAATGATTTGAACATAGACACATTAAAAACCGGATTTCATAAAATAACATGTCTGTGTGCCGATTTGTTTGAAAAAAAACAATCGTCAGAAGAGGAATTGATTAAATTGAAGAACACCTATAACGAACTAATCAAAATGCACAACCAACATATATATCTTTTTTGTTTGGATTCATTTTATTTCAAGTATAGAGTTCTCCATAAAGAAATGGAGGGTATATCTGAACTGGTAGTTTTTATACATAATAGAATGTATGGAGAATACTATAAACTATATAATATTATGACAGCACAATTGAAGGAACATCATATTTATTTGCCTACAATCATAGAATATAAAAAATATCCAGTATATAAAGATTTAGAATTATTGAAAGAATATTCTATTGAAAACATAAAAGAGATTTACAGTTCTATTTTTGCTATTATTAGCGAATTATATGATTACTATAACAGTAAACAGGCTATAATACAAGAATATGTGAAACAAAATAACAAAACTATTTCCAGTTTCATCCATACTTTGGAATATGAAAATGTATTAAGACGAGAACTATTATTATTGTATATCAGTTATGTCGAGTTTTTCCATTCTACGCAAACAAAATACTTGGAGAAATTGATATACCGCATGTATATATTCCAACAGGATATTTCGGAAGACATGGCTTCTTCTAAAAATCCCCCCTTTATAGACAATACCAAGAAAATGGCATCTATAGAGACTGCTCATCCCATTTCTGTATGCATTCCATCAACTGCAAATGTTTCTATTACACCTCCTGTAGACATCGTCGTGGAACCCCTAGTAGATACTAATGAGAACATTTCTATAACAGGTATTATTCCTTCTGAGTTACCTGAATTATACGAGATGTTTGATGCAAATGAGTTGGCAATAAATGAACTGGGAAATGAATTGGTAAATAATTTGGGAAATAATGGTTCGGAATAAATTGTGCAATAATGATATAGGTAATGAAGAACAAACAAGAAGACGAAAAAACAGATACTGATAGTAGTAATACAATTGTAAAACCGCTTGATTGGACAGTAGAAAATGAAAATATCATGGTTGAATGGTGTGATGTTGCTCAGTGTTATAAATGGTTGAATACACGCGCCCATCAAAAATATTCGCATAGACATGCCTGGTTTACTATACCGGCTATTGTTCTTTCTACCGTAACCGGAACGGCGTCATTTGCACAGACTAGTTTACCTATTAAATATCAAGCATATGCTCCAATGGTATTGGGAACTATCAATATTTGCATTGGAATACTAACAACTATACAACAATATTTAAAAATATCCGAATTGAATGAAGCCCATAGAGTTGCAGCTATTGCTTGGGATAAGTTTGCGCGCAATATTCGTATTGAATTGGCTAAATCTCCTTTAGAGAGAACTGAATGTGGACATTTTTTGAAACATCATAGACAAGAGTATGACCGTTTGATGGAGACATCCCCGTCTATACCTACTGATATATTACAACAATTCAAATCCACATTGCCAGGTAAGAAAGGTTCTGAAGAAAATAAAAAGTTCAACGAACTCAAGAAACCGGATATATGTGATACTATTACATCTGCAAAGGATACATTGTATGACCGTTCAAAAGACATTTTAAAAACAACCGAGTTCTCCGAAAATATATACACCGATTTGGAACAAAAGGATAGAGAACTATATATTTATAAAAAAGCAGAAGAAATTAGAAACCAAGAACTTATTGAAAAACAAAAGGAACAGTTAAGGTCGGAATCTAGAGCAAAACTCACTAAAATTGCATCAGAATTGAACAATAAGATAAAAATGGAATATAAAAAAATAGACGATTATATAGCATCGTTTTTAGCAATATATGGTAGAAAACCCATTGTAGATGAAATTAAAAATAATTTCAAAGATGAAATAGACATAGAAATGTTAAATAAGTACCTGTCTACATATGTAGTAGTTGATGCATCTGACAATGTGTAGTTTATGCCTGACCATATGGACTATGATGCCCCCTGGGCATCAGTACACCCAACCAGTCATTCATATATACATATTATTTTTCGGATTTTTTTACTTTTTTGATAATTTTCACAGGTTCTCCTATAACTATTTTTGGTTTAGCGACTTTTATAGATACCTTTTTACCTAATACTAACGGGGCTGGAGGTTTGGGAAGTTCTTCTATTTCCAGTTCAGGTTCAGGTTCTATTTCCTTGCCAGGTTCTGCTTCGGCTTCGGGCACATTTATTATAGCAGATAAGGATGCCGATACTTCAGCCAATTTTTCCGGTAAAATATCTCCCATTGAATCATAATCCAAAACTGGTGAATATTTGTCAGTATCTATAACCAGTTTCGTCGTTGTTTTCCGTATCTTTTTCTTGCTTTCTTCTTTTGCGACTTTATTTGCCAATTCCAATGCATCTTCCGCTTCTTCCATTTCCTTCTCCATATCAGTTATCATTTTTCTAGATACGAATTGTTTGTATATCCGTTCTGCGTCCACGTGATGCGTTTTCTTAAACACAAAATAACGGTTCATAAAGGATATCCATTTTTCATCCTCATTCATATATGGTGCACGTTTATAGTCCGCTTGTTTTTTGGGAGTTTCATCCAATTCCTTTTCCATTTCTGTAAACAAATCACTAAACATACCTGTCCCATTTGGCAATCCCATAGGAACAGCCTCTTCTTTTTTAACCAAAGTGAACCCATAATTACTGAGCATCTGAACAAAGTATTCGAAATTGACTAAATATTCTGGGAAAGTTTTATTGATGGAATCTTGATATACATGTATCATATAACTCACACAGGTTTCATCATCCGGAAACCCCGTTTCATCATACATTTTTACTATTTCATACAACTTGCGGTCATGTTTCATTATAGCAATACCTTCCCCCTTTATTTTTTGCTGCAATCGCTTGAATACCGTTTTTCCATCATAACATGTTCCAATGAAATACCCACCCATTGCAGTACACTCGGCTAAATTGCGAATAAACTCGTGCAATACTACATTGTTTTCAAAGAAATAGTGTAGAGCAAACTGACACGATGAAATATTAAATCCTTCTTGACCAACTCCATATTGTTTGTATACAGCTTCTTTGAGAACTTGACGGTCTTTTGGCCCATTTCCAAAAATGGCGCGCGCAATTTGTTTGTCTTTTTCTGTTTTGAATGCCTTGCCTGAACGAATGTTATTCCCACTATTACCCTCTAGAAATATAGCCTTTGGATAGTCTTTCGTATGGTCTTTGGCAGATTTGATATATCTTGCACAAGCGCCATCTAAATTGTCAAATATATTATTGTTCGCCTTGTCAATTCCAAATACAAATCCTAAATGAGCACGAACCCATTTATTCAAATCCCCCGCCTTTCCAACCGCATAATCAATCATGGTGTTTTTTCGTTGAGCCACCCCCATTATCAATTTCGTCTTCACATACCTATTATGGAAATCACGCAAACTATTCGTATTTATTTCACTATCGTCTCGGTTGTAATAAATATCGTCAGTGTCATCCGTTTCTGGTATACCTTGCCCAGTCATAATCATGTCTTTTGTAATAGGGTTATGAATAGAATGCCAATTGTTATTGGCGACATGATATGCATTTCCATATTGCGGAACCCCGCTATTTAGTTCGGCGGTTTTGTCATACCGAACGCGCAGTGGAACCCATTTCCAAGCACCGGATAAATTGATATCGTATCGAAACTCTACAATCATATTTTCTCTAAATACTTCGTGTTCTTCCGTTCGCATTTCATCCATTTTTAGTTCCACATTACAATAGCATGCATTTTCATCATATGGTTCAGTAGGACGGAATGGAACCGGGGAGTATTTTTCCTCATTGTCGTATTTCACATTTGGTAAATTATCCGAAATCATGGATTCAAACGGATTGATATAGCGATGTTTTTCCTTGTCAAATCCGCAACACAAAATAAGGGTTTTGTATTGTTTTATAGACTGGATATTTACCAGATTTTTGCCCTGTTGGAAAATATTGTGCACCTCGTCTTGTCCATTTTTGTCTTTTTTTACTCTCACTAAGAAATCGATTGTATTATATTCCGCCGGTTTCCATTTAAACGATTGTTCCCATAATGGTTTATTCAGATTTCCAGCTGAACCAACTGATGTACTTGCCACACCGGTATTAATCGGTGTAAATATGAGACCATCTGTATTATATTCATATATCCCTTGATCAATATCGGAAAGTATCGTAGCGCAGGCATCGAAAATCGAATAATTTACTGTGGCAACGCGAAATTGCTTGCATTTTACTCTGAAACTGCAGGTATCCTTCGGTTTCCCAGTAGAAGCCGATTTGACAATGGATTTTGGTTTCATAAATGCAGTAGCTTGTATGAGCAATATTCGTCTAAACTTATTTTCCGGGGTTTCATCATCCTCATCATCATAGTCTGACTTATCAAACGCATATTCACGTACACTTTTACCTTGTATGTAATAGATATCGAATGCTGCGAATAAATTGATATAGTCTCCCTTTTTATTGTATTTGATATGTTCTCCATCCAACAATGAGTTATAGACCGTTTTTTCTTCCGTAAAAGACCCAGTAAACAATACATTCATATTACTATCAATCAAATATATACGTCCATTGTCACTAATATATAAAAGACTACGACTACCATCCGCCTTATCCGTCACACAATAATTTTTCAATATGGTAGGCGTGGTTTTGTTATCCGTTTCTATGATATTTTTGAGCTGCAGTGTCACCGAGGATGGGCCGCAAAAGTCACCGGACCTTATAGCACGCATTTCAAAGTCCGGTCCATGCAATAATTTCATATAAGACAAGAGAACTTGGTCTTTCTCCGAATAGGCAATAGGATAATTCGTACCTTGTATTCCACTGAGAACAAGCCGAATACCTTTTCGCAAATCTTCCAATAGAGGCTCCGATGAATCATATCTCGTCGCGATCCCAACCTTGGAATTATCCACTTCTAGTTCTATCTCATATGATACAGGATTATCAAATACCCCTGCATCTTGTATTGTATATTGTGGAATAGATATTTTTCCACTTTTTTTAGAAGATTTTATAATACTAATATCCAGAAAGAATGGCAATGTGGGATGTTCAAACCGAACCCTGTTCATATACCGAAATGTTTTCTTTTGGTTTGTCCATTCGCGTATAATATTTTTACTGAGGTTTGAATCCTTGGAGAAGTCTTCTTCTTTTTTGAACGCAACACGGAAATTGAAATCCGCAAAATCAACGGGGAAAATATTGGTGTGGTCACTTTTTTGCGTTAATGATTTTTTGGTAAACTTGAACTTATTGTCGACGGAATGAATTATTTTAGGCATATCCAATACTTTTTGAATATTATTCGTTTTACAGTATTCTTGTATTATGTCAATACCAATTAGCTCTGCACGAATATTAGACATGACATTTTTATGTTTTCTAGCATCATAATATTCATTATTAATACGTAACATATGAATACCTTCGGGTTCTCTAGTGTAAAACCCAGCAGATAGAAATTGTTTTACTACGTTGTCATAATCAATTTTTGTTATAGGGCGCGATTTTTTCGGATTTGTCCCGAATGAAATTTCTAACTCACTTGTTTTGACATTTGTTTTTATAGGATTACTTGCTAAATATGCATTAACCATTTCCTCAAATGCTTTCGTGCTATCGACTGAGTTCAATTTCGCTTCTGCACTTGCAATAGCGATATTTTGTTCTTTATCAGCAGAGGTTTCTTCTATTTCGCCCGATTCCATATCAGATTTATACGGGTTAACGACCTCTTTCTCTTTTGCCACTTCGATAGCCTTCTTCTTGTATTTCTGTATTATTTCTGGTATCATGGTTTATATAGTATTTTAACATATTATTTCTATATGTTTCTTTCAATTTTGTATTTCCATAAATGATATTTTTGTGTAATATCATCACCGCCCGGTCGGGCGGCGGACGCCCAAGGCACCACACCACACAGCCAGACGCCAACCACTACGGTCAGACATTATACCCATAAACAAGAATGCCATATCTTACCATACAATTCCGGTTTAGATAGTTTCGTTTCTTTAGCCAATTCTGATATATTACTTGCAATAGATACTAATTCGCCCATTTTATATGTAGATATTCCCTTTAGTGGTTTATCGTAGGTTTCAATACGAATATATGTATTTATATAGTTTGATATATCTGTCGTTTCTTCTGCAAAAAACCCGTATTTTTTATTTTCCATATATTCAATCACGAGCCATTTCATGTTTGTGGGTTCCAGGTCCGAATTGGGGGATTGGTCTTTATCAAACAAATATTCGATACATGTTTTATTATTCTTATTTAGCAATAAAATATTCTTTTTATAAAAAACGGAAAGTGCCGCTACTGTTTGCAAAGAGGTTTTCGTATTAGTCATTAAATCGGACATAATTTCTTGGGCCGCACCCAATGTTATTTTTCGGTTGACATTCTTTAGCGCATTTTTATTTGATTTCAAAAACTCCATTATTTTCTGTTTTTCCGAAATCTCGGCATTCCCATATTTATTACCTATTGCTAAATACTTTTCCTCTCCGTAATGATACATATATATGCACCAAAATAATGTATCTACCTTGTCTGGTATAATAACCCGTTTTTTAGCTGGCTCAGATGGAGGTATATGGGAGGGAGGAGATTGTACACTCGGTGCGGGTGCCGGTGTTACCGGCTTTGCGATACATTCATTTAATAGAGATAATACATTTTTTGATAACATCCATGTAGATAAATGGCGTATATCATTTACATCATCAAACTTGTTATACGGATAAAAAGTTTGATATAATACGGAATACATTTTGGGTTTTGATATAGATATAGAGTATGGTTTGATTAGGTTCAAAGGAGTAGATACATATTATATCATCTATTCTTTATCTTTTTTACTGAAAAATGTATTTTGGAAGTCGCGTTTTTGGGTTTCAGTAGACGACAATACAGCTTCTTGTTCTTCTATGTAATTCACGTAATTGGATATATCATTGATAGATTGCTCCGGTAAAAACGCAATATTCACATATACACCACTTTTGTTCTCGTTAAGCACAATAGATGGGGTTTTTTTCAAGATTTTTAGTATCTCAATATGATGATGTTTACTCATCTGTTCTATTTTTGTTTTTAGTTCTTCAATCATTTGCATCAAAAATATATGGTATGTGCAATACTAATAATAGTACTATTATTCTGTTTATATATTGTTTTTTATAAATAAATTACATCATACAAAATCATCTATAGTTCTCCGCTATAGTTATCAGGGTAGGTCTTCATTGTCGCTCGACATATAATCATCACCACCGCTATAACTACTACTGTCAGGAACCGATTCGACAAAATGATTATCTAAATATCCACCGATTTTCAATGCCTTTTTAGGTTGTTTTTGTGTAGTAGTAGTTGGTTCAACTACTTTACCGATAATATCAATACATGGGTCATTCAATTCAAACCGAACGCCAATGACTTTCACCAATATTTCATTGTTTTCTTTTACGTTATTGAACCGCAAATCATTGTAATTGTGGTCCCTGGCAATATGTGCAGTAATAGGTACTTCTCCATGTTTTCCCCTATATTCCGCATGAATACCTGCCTTTGTAATAGTCTTTACCATACACTTAATCAACATTCCTTCCACTGGCCTGCAAACCATACATTCAAATACTACTTGAAACTCCACGAACCCTGTATTTACTAGCCCATTTGAATATGTTTTTACATTTACTGACTTTGGTTGAATAAAACCTTCTATACTACATTTCCCTTCCACTTTTGCGCTAATCTTTTTCTCTAGGTTTTGTTTTATATTTTGCCCCACTTCGTTGATGGCAAGAACCACTTTTGTAGTAAGGAGAGATTTGATATAAGGACCGTATACTTTTTGGTCAGAACGTGGTTTATTTTCAGCCATTGTAATAATATAATATGGATATATTTATGTCATTACAAGAAACAAATATATCGGTTTCAATTTTCCGCATTTAATGTCTGACCGTATGGATTAAAAATCCATATGGTCAGCATCATGCTGTTTGTATGGACTATGATGCCCCGGGGCATCAGTCCACTCAACCAGACA
>Ga0209550_10001394_pt1 | contig 23127 bp, 9 predicted proteins | sample LauGreSuBDMM15SN_2_FD_187567 | JGI IMG/M metagenome (GOLD analysis project Ga0209550, IMG submission 187567) | Freshwater lake microbial communities from Lake Michigan, USA - Su13.BD.MM15.SN (SPAdes) (version 5) | ecosystem: Environmental > Aquatic > Freshwater > Lake | place: Lake Michigan, USA... | reverse complement strand
CCTCCTGAAGAGGAAGAGCCGGTACTATTCTCCAATAACCATTTCTTGTATTCTCCTTCATTATAAAACACGCGGACTTCTTTGCCCTTAGTCGCACGCAAAATCGGAGTATTCATAAACGAAATGAAACCGGGGATTTTATAGAGAGATGGCCACATACTATGAAACAAATTAATACACAGACCTTTGATATGGGATCCATCTAAATCTTGATCGGTCATAATCATGATTTTTCCATAACGTAATTTCTTTTGGATTTCTCCTAAATCGGAATAATTCTTCCCAATTTCCAATCCGAGAATCTTAATCAAATCCGTCAATTCACGATTCTTTTCTAGTACATCTCTCGTTGCTCCACGAACATTTAGCACCTTTCCTTTCAAAGGATAAATACCAATCACATTCCGATCTTCACTTTTCAATCCACTCACGATTCCCGCCATCGCACTGAGCCCTTCCGCAAGAATCAAAATACATTTCGATGATTGTTCGGTTCCTGCGAAATTAGCATCGACTAAATTCGGAATTCCACGAACACTTTTCGTTTTAGTTCCATCCATTTTCTTCTTGGATTTCCCCGCTTCTTTGGTTTCCGTGAGCTGACACGCCATATCCATCACTCCCATTTTCGCGACCTTCTCTACAAAGGCATCCGAAACGGTACATTCCGATCCGAATTTCGAAACTAAGGTATTTAGGCAATCTTTAGTCTGACTGTCAAATGTCGGGTTTTCAATATCACAACGCAAGAATAAAATCAACTGTTCTTTAATCGTATTGGCATTCACTTTCACCTTTTTCTTTTTTTCAATATATTCCGATATCTTACGGGTAAGTTGCCCCATAATATAATCGACGTGTTTGCCACCTTTATAAGTACAAATACCATTGACAAACGAAACATTCGCGAATTCGCCGGTGGGAGAAAGTGCGACGGCATATTCCCATCTCTCGGATACCGATTCGTAAATACGCGGTGTTTCGGTTTTCGATCCTAAATACAAATCGACATACGTCTGGAAATTCTTCACCGGAACGGTTACACCATTATAATCGATTTTGATTTTCTTGGCACTATGGTCGGTAACGGCACCAATATCATACACGCGTTTTTTCAAGAGAGCTATCATATCGTGGGACAATCCGGGTACTCCGAAACGCGCATAATCTGGAATAAAAGTGACGCGAGTATAAGGTTTGGCTTTTGATTTGGTTATATTTGTAATAATCGGCTCATCTATTTTCTCTAGATTATTATGGAATGTTTGTTCGTATTTTAGACCACGATGATGATCGACGGTTTCGATTTTCGCATATTTCGACCAAATGAACACGGCTTTCGATCCAACACCATTCGATCCTCCGACGACTTTTTTCTCGGTTTTATCATAATTCGTCGAAGAACGTAAATTGGCGAAAATCAATTCCGGAATCCAGATTTTCTCTACGGGATGTTGTACGACATCGACACCATTTCCATCATTCGAAACAGAAATGGCACCAGTTTCTTGGTCGATGACTACTTCAATAGAAGTTACGAGTTTTTTATCGGGAGAATCGAGATGAATCATACGCACAACATGATCGCGCGCATTGACGATGATTTCATCGAATAATTTATATAGTGCGGGAATATACGTAATTTTCTTTCTACAAATCTCCATCTTGGAACCTTCGACCTCGACCTCACCCACCTTCTCTAGAGAAAATACCCATAAATGCGCATCGGTTTGTTCCGTAGAACCAATATACATGCCCGGGTTATCCAAGACATGTTGTTTATCGGTTTTACGTTGATACTTTTGCGCAAGTTCAGAGTTTGAAGCAGACATCTTTTCTTTAGTAAATAAAAGTTTCGAAATAAGAATAATAATAATAAGTTTGTTCTGGTTTGGTGTTATTATAAGACGGGAATCTTTCATATTCTTTCCATCAATTTTTTTAACAAACCCAAAATATATTTTTCTTACCAACCATTTGAGAGAAATAAAATTCGAGAGAAATAAAAATCGTGAGAGAAATAAAAATCGAGAGATAAAATAAGAAAACAAAATAAACATGTCATCCAATTGGTCTCTCGCTTTTCAAACTAGAGGATATTCCGTCACGAATTCGAGATTATACAATCATGCTCCCAATACCAATACTAGACTAAGTAAAGTATGTACTTCTTGCAACAACGGCAAGACAATCACTTATGTTCCATTGAAAACAACACGATATAATGCCAATCTCTCACAGAAAATGAAACAGGCCGTATTTCTAAGAAGAGCACAAGAAAACACAATATCCAAACACGATACTATTCAATATGACTATCGCAATCTATAACTACCAGTTTAGCCAGAAGGCATAAAATTGTAAAAAGATACCTAAAATATATATCTTTTTATCTTGCAAGTAAGTAAGTAAGCTAGAGAGAGATACAGATAGAATGTCAAGTAATGTACCTCAACCAAATACAAATAAACCAAGTGATTCAAGTGCTACACAAGCTTCGAAATTCTCTAGTTATGTGAATAATGGAAGATACGTTACTATTCTAGAGGGTCAAATCAATAACATTGTACAAACTGCAGCGACGCCGAATAGTGTCACTTTTTCATTTGTAATGATTGGTAACCCAATCCTCATCTCTTTCACTATTACAAATTCTGCCGTTCCTACCGATACACAAACCTTTAGTACTTTAATGTCTCCTTATTTCGTGGATCGATTACAAGGGAATACGGATTACGACGTAATTGCAATTGCAACCTATTCTTCTGGGAATAAATATACGACAACTATCCAGAAAGCATTTAAAACGATTAATGAAGGCCCAGCAATCAATCTCCGATTTTCTCCCATTGCCAATAAAACCGCTACATTGACGTTTCGGAATTCGTTTGGATCTCCTACAGAGATTCAATTAATATTGATGGATATATCGAATACTATTATTCAAACGATTCGGCGCATACAAACACCTTTTCTTCTTACGAATTTGAACGTTAATACCGCTTATAAAGTACAGATACGATCGATATTTTCTTTTTCTGGGAATAACTATTTATCCGAGATAGTATCGTTTTCAACCTTGAATGAAGATAACCCAATCTATCTCCAAACGACCAACATTACCAATACTGGAGCCAGAATTCTCTTTTCCGTCATTGGTTCTCCAGAATATAATATTCTTACGGTAACCAATATTCAAGATACGAACGATACACAAACGATACAAACGCAAGAAACAAGTGCAAATATAACCAATCTAGGTATCGGACAAACCTATACGCTTACTATTCTTTCCAAATATGTTTCGAATAATTCGTTTATTACCACTGTTTCGAATGCGATTACTACCTTACTAGAAGATAGTCCTAAAACATTATCGATCGCCAATATCACCGGGAATACTATCTTATTTACCTTTGATCCGGCGGTCGGTGCTCCCATTAAATATACCGCGACATTCACGAATCAAACTTTCACCTCTCGACCAGTAATTATACAAGATTTATCTGCAACTATTACTAGAAATATCACCATCCAGAATCTAGAACATACATGTACTTATCTCTTCACATTATATTCGGTATATTCCACAGGTAATCTTTATAGTACCACGACGAATGTGAGAACACTAAATGAAGGGACCGTAACCAATTTCCAGATTTCTAGTATTCAAAACACGTCCATCGTACTATCAGTTACTAATACCATTGGCGATTCATTGTATTATGTGGTTACTGCAAAAAATACAGCCCTTGTATCTGATCAAATAACCATCGTTGCACAAGTGAATAATTCCGTGATTTCTTTAACAGGATTAACTATTAATGCTTCGTATGCCTTATCTATCCAGTCGATTTATTTTGCTACCAATAATCGATATATTTATTCTTATGTACCCCCCGTAACTACGTTGAATGAAGGCCCTTCTATAATAAACACCGCAACCAATACCACTATAAATAGTACTTCTCTCACTTTTTCGAATATATATGGCAATCCGGTTTATTACCAGATCGATCTATCTTCTGGAATATATCCTCTCATATCCACGAATTATATTCCTAGCATAGCCTCTATCGAAAACACCATACCAATTACCGGTTTAGTACCCAATACAAACTATAAGATATTTATTCTTACCCGATATGCAAATGGAGATACATATGCCTCGAATACTGCGTTTCTTTTAAATACCAAAATGATACCAGAAATTGTATCCTATGGAGTAATTACCGATAGTAGTCTGGCTCTTTCCTTTATCACCCCAATTTCACCGGTGGATATATATCGTATCCTCCAAAATGGAGTGACCATCGATATTTCTTCTAGTATAATCTCTTCATCTCTTGGTTCTGGTCCTGAAACTTCCCGATTTACGATTTCGAATTTAACGGCAAATACGGCATATGATATTTCATTTCAGTTTTATTATGCCGATATTCAAGAGAGTTATACCTCTTTTTTCCGAATCAATACCAAAGGTGCAGTGAAAACGATTACCTTGGTGTCTATCACCGACATGGTTGCAAATATCACCTTTATACCTCCATTAGTATTACCAGACGCGAGTTATAATATTTTTTTAACGGATACTAGAAATACACTTATTCAAACTAGAAATATACCACTGAATGATACTTCTTTTTCCATTCTGAACCTTTCTCCCAACACACAATATTCTCTCAAAGTAATTTCGAATTATAACGGTGGTCAATTCTATGCCAATACGAAAACATTAATAACGAGAGACAAACCGAGAAATATCCAAATTGGATCCATTACCGATATATCCGCGGTTCTTTCTTTTACTCCTTTGCTTGCTACTCCGGATTATTATATATTGAGTTATAATGATAGAAATAGTTTCCAAATAGATCCGAGTTCTGTGTCGAATTTTGACCTGTCTTTATCTTATTATATATGGTCACCATTGACTCCGGATGCCTCTTATAATAGAATTACATTGGCGTCGCATTATAATGACATTTCTTACAATTTTACATCGGATATTTATTCCGTCTTTTATACGAAATCTGCAGTAATTAATATCGATGCATCGAATATCACGAATACCAGTGCGACTATCTATTTCCAGAATCCGATTTACACTAGACCATTGTATTATATTTTCCAAATGGTCAATAATAGCGATTCTTCTAGTTTTGATATATCGTTTGCCAATACTCGATCTTTGTATTCTCTCACCGGTTTAATCGATAATAATAGTTATACACTCGCGATTCGTTCAGTATATGATAACATCACGTTGATTTCAGCGGCTTATACTTTTCAAACTCTCGGCACTCCAATCATTACATCTTTCCAGAATATTTATGATACATATCTTACAATTCGCACCAATACATTATTAGTACCTCCGACGAATTATACACTGACTTTTTTAGATGTGGAATCGAATATTCGTCTAGTAAATTCGGCCGTATCTATTCCTGAAACCTATACATTACCGGTAGGGTTCTTAACATCCAATGCAAATTATACAGTTACCATTCAGTCGCAATATAGATTGGCAACCTATAATACGAATAATTATGCTTTAAGAATGAAAGGTCCTCCGAAAATATTGGACAGTATTACTACAGATATAAGCGCGACCATATTCATTGATTTACCAAATGTAATTACGAACCGATATGATTATTTCTTGTACGATAATCTGAATAATCTATTGTCTTTTAAACAAAATGCATTGATACAAAATATTAATAATAGTGGTAATTTTTTCTATATATCGAATCTAACCCAACGTAGCTCCTATATTATTGCCATCCAGTCCTATTATTCCGACATTTCGTTTGCTTTCATCTCTAGTGCTTTTTCTTTTCAAACCGAAGGTCCTCCCATCAATCTGAAGGTAAATAAAGTAACCAATACACAAATTAACATCAGTTTCGATCTACCATTTAATTGTTTTAATTTTACGGTAAATACAATAGATATTAGTAACAATACGATAACAACTTATATTATAACGAATTCTCCTTATACCATCGCGGATTTAAATGAAAATACAGTCTATTCCATTTACGTCGTAGCGAATTATGCAAATAGGGGATATTCTAGTAGTACCATCCAAACCGCTACTATATCCGGATTACAAATAAACACACTACAAAACATATATGATACCACGATACAAGCGATTATTAATCTCCCGATTCAACCTCCCGATTCTTATGCTTATCAATTACAAATAAACAATGGACCAATTCAAAACTATGCCTTAACCAATTATACGATATATGATACCTCCTATGTGTTGTTGAATATCACGGGATTAGTACCAAATACGTCTTATACACGTTTTAGTATAACGGAATTTTTTTCGAATTTTACGAATGGCAACATAATAGAATCGAATTTGACTTTGACCTCTAATAATATACCATTTCAAACGTTAGGATTATCCACGATTTCGTCTTTCATTACGGATATTAGTGCAACCTTTTCGTTTATCATTCCTTATGTGTCTCCTTCGACTTATTCCTATCGTATTGGATCCGATTTGAATTATTATCCGATTATACCCAAAACGGATGGAGTGAATAATTTCTTTACCTTATCCGATCTATTACCTAATACCGCATATAATAGTTTATTCGTTTATACGTATTATGCTTCCGTGGATTTTAGTTACAATTCTCTCAATTTACCCTTTATTACGAAAGAGATACCGAGCATTTTAACGATGAATATAACCGATACTTCTATTACGGTTTCTTTCCGGCCTATTCTTACCACTACCGTATCGAATTATTCTTATACGATACAAAGCATAAATTCTAAGGATCAAAGCATAGTAACCCAGACTATTAACTTTATACCTTATACAAATAACGGCAATTCGACCTTGAATATTTCGAATTTAACACCCAATACATATTTCCCTATTTTTCAAATAAATGTATTGTATAGTGATATTAATGAGACTTATACTTCTATAAATCACCCGTTCAGTACCTTAGGACCAGTATTGAACCCAATGGTATCGATTCCTAGTATAACATCGCCCTTAACCGCCCTTTCTTTTTATCCTCCCTATACTAAACCAGAATATTATATTATTACCAATCCAAATAATGTTTCTTCCATCATATATGATACTTCCATGACGTATTTCGGCAATAAATATTACTATCCTATCGAAACCCATACAAATATTAGTGTAGTGCCATATTTTGCAACCAGTGGATCTATATTTTCCAATACGAATGTACAAATAAATAACAATCTGGTTATTAATACGAATTTGATAGACTTGGTTACGAATCGAACGGGGAATTATATCGCGGCTTGTGAAAACACGAATATATATATTTCTAGTGATTATGGAAATACTTGGACGAACAATACATTCAATACCAATATAAGTAATATAACGATGGATGCTTCTGGTCAAAATCATTACGCATTATATTCTGGGAATCCATCGTTTGTATATGTTTCGAATAATTATGGTATTTCTTGGACGAGAAAGTCGTTTTTACAAGGAAATAGATTATCTTCGATTGCCACCGATAGGAGTGGTCAAAATGTATTTGTGGGAGGATTTGGTGGTGCGTATAATTATTTTTCGAACGATTTTGGAAATACTTGGATATTAGATACCATTATAGACCATAATGAAAATAGTATTGGTAGTATTATAAATGATTATTATATTTACACCATTGATAGTATTAATAACCAAATTATACAAATATCGAAAACAATGTCGTCTCTGACTCTCTCACCATTGGTGTATATTCCGGTAACCATTCCTTCTTTTTCTCCACAATATATTTGTTCTAATAGAGAGAATACGCGATTAATTGCAATAGGAAATACGGGTATATATGTTTCGAATAATGGCATATCTTGGACCAAAACGACTTCGACCAATTATACTTGGTTATCTTTAACCTGTGATATCCACTGTATTCGAGCAATTGCAGTTGCGAATGGCATTGGTATTTTGCAGTCGGAAGATGGAGGTTTATCTTGGAATATTATTTTACCGATTACTACGAATTTAAAGAGAGCAACGATATCGGGAGATGGAACATATGTATATGCTTATAATAATGCCAAGAATTTTTATAGCTATATCATTCCAACTACAAAAGGAAATGTAACTCAAATCTCGGCGACCAATATAACCAAGAATCAATTGATCCTCTCGGCTTTTCCTCCTACTTATCCACCGGATTATGCGTATGATATTTCCGCGATAAACACAAGAGATCCATATGATATAGTTTCGGTTTCTTCTAATAAAATAACGGATATCGTTATTCCTGGATTAATAGCGGATGGAAGTTATCAGATGATTGTTACAAGTAATTATAAATATCCATTTCAATCGTTTGTTAGTGCTCTTTTTTCGGTTTATACAAGAAATAATCCTTCTAATTTTCAAATAATCGGAAATCCAACGGATATTAGTGCGACGTTTCAATTCCAAGCACCGAACGCCATTCCTACCAAATATATATTACAAGATAGTTCTGGATTGATTCAAGAGAATATCAATATATCGGATTTGGTTTATTCGGGATCAGGATCAGGATCAGGATCAGGATCAGGATCAGAATATCGATATATCTTGCAAAATCTCTCGGCCAACCGGTTTTATCCCAATCTTGCTTTATCGTCGTATTATAGTGATATTTCGACGGCATATATAGGTCCAGATTCGGTATCTTTTTATACCAGAGGATCCGTATATGATATATCCATATCTTCTATTCTCGATGTAAGTTTCCATCTCTCGTTTCTTCCTCCCAAAAATACAACCGATCTATCTTCGAATGCTTATACGATTCGCGTAACCAATACAGTAGATCCACTAGAAACGATCCTTTTTTCTTCTAATACCAACCAGAATAATAATATATATGGATTAAATGCCGATGGAAGTTATAATATTACCATAAATACGAATTATATAAATCCAATACAAACCTTACCTTCTTTGACGATTTCCACCTATACGAAAAGCGCACCATTAGGTCTTCGCGCCATGCCTTCTTATATTACAGATACGAGTGCTATCTTACAGTTTCAACCCCCTAAAATCCATCCGGATTATTACATATTGGACGTAAGTAGCGTTAAAACGGACATTTCTTTGAGTTCGGTATTTGTTCAAGATGGATCGTATGCAGTAACCTATTTTGATTTCTTGCCGAATACCAAATATCTCTCGAATATTTCCTTAGTGTCTTATTATTCTGATACGAATTCTAACTTATATGCGACACCGATTTCCACTTTTATTACGAAAGGCGCACCGGTTATAAACACAGTCACTCTGGATAATGCGAATGGTGCCACGATTGTTTTTACTGCCCCTTATGTATTTCCAACTACGTTACAATTTCAAATATACGACAATACTACCAATCTATTAGTGTATAATATTTCGCAAAACGACGCAAATGATATTACGTTATCTGGTCTGGCATACAATATTATTTATAGGATTGTTCCCATTTCGATTTATTCCAACAAAACTATTATTGGAAATGCATTTATGTTTTATTCTAGAAGTCCTCCTATCCGTTTTCAACTCGATCCAAATAATCCAATTACCGATATTGCCATCTATACTACCTTTGAATCTCCTTTTCTTCGTCCAGATTATTATCAATGGATTATTACCGATATTTCGAGCAATATAACCACCACATTCCAAATCAATAACACCGAATCCAGTTATAGTGTGTCGAATTTAATCGCCAATCGATATTATTCTGTCCTTATACAATCGGTATATAATGCGAATGGTTCAGATTTGTTATTGAGTACGAATCCACTGTTTTTTTATACCAAAGGTCCCCCTATAAATATATCCATTCCACCAAATACCATTACAAATATCGCCTTCACTATAAATTTCCAACCACCTCCGGTTATACCGAACCAATATGATATAACGGTACAAAATCAACAAGTAGCATCGGATAATCAATCTATTCGAAATATCGGACAAAACATTACGATATTAAATCTCACTACCAATAGTAATTATACCGTCGTATTATCTTCCGTGTATTCTAGCACTTTTACCGCATCCACTTCTTTTTCGATCGCCACGGAAGGACCCCCGGTTTTAACTCCAATAGATACCAATATGATTACCGATGTGAGTGCAACTGTGAATTTTACTAGAAGTGTATATTCTCCGAATAAATATACATATTTCTTGCAAACTGGAAGTGTCCTACAGAACAACGTGTTACCGAACACTACAGACACATCTTTCCAATTGCAAAATCTCTTACCAAACGCCTATTATTCTCTCTATATGAATGCAGATTATAGTAATAATACGTTTTCTAGTAATATTCTCACCTTTTATACGAAAGATGTCGTTCAAAATGCCGTGATTTCTCCCAATTCCATTACGAACATTTCCGCCACATTAACCTTTCAAAATGCCAAAATCATTCCTCCGAATCCCTATATAATCACTATCAATAATGACAAGACATATACGATTCCTACCAATAATCAAGAGACTTATCTCTATATATTACCATTGGTGGATTTAAGTCAAAATACCATCTATAACACTAGAATAGATTCGATATTCCCTAATGTTACCTTGTCGAAAAACCTTACATTTATAACGCAATGTGTCCCTACCGATATATCGATAAGCTTGATAACCGATATTAGTGCTACTATTACGTTTCAACCCTGCAAGAATGCACCATTATCTTACCATATGATCTACCAAAATACTACTAATGCATCGAACGAAATAAACGATATCGAAATCAAAAATCTCGGATTTGAACAGACATCGAATACGCTGGTAATATGGAGAGGCAATATATATATTTCTAGTGATGAATCGTCGGTCTTCGTATATAATAATGCCACGAATCAATATATCCAATCTCTCGATAAAGGAAATACTTGGTCGGATATTCGAAGTTTTATTTCTGGTGGAACTGCGGATACTATTTATAATTTCGCAGTAAATGAAACTGGTTATTATGTATATTCTAGTACTAGTGGAATATATTATTCTTTGAATGGAGGAAACACTTGGATTGAAAGTAACGCTCCGAATATTGCGTTTCGATTATTGGCAAATACTCGAGCGGGAAATTATGCAATTGCTGCAGCGGATACGTATCCGGTATATTATTCGGTAGATTATGGAAAAACATGGAGTAATAGTAATTTGGTAAATGCAAGATATACACAGTTAATCATGTCCGCCAACGGTAGTCAGAATTATATTCTAGTGGGAAATACGACATTATATAAATCCTCTGATTACGGAAAAACGTGGTATGTGATTCTGGATGTAACCAATAATACCTATGGTATTTCGTTTATTCATAAAATCTATATTTCATCGAATGGTAATTTCTTGTTTATTATTACGGATATCGATACCGTAAAGAATTGGATTTCACCAGATGGCGGAAATACATGGACACTCAATGTCACCGTAATTCCGAATATTTTGACCAGTATTTTTTCTTTCTCGATGGATGGAACCTACGGATTTCAATTATCTATGGATGGATATATTTATTATACAACGAATTCGGGTATTACTTGGATAAATAGTAATTTCTATTCCAACACACCGATAAATATGGGATCATTATTACAAATATCGGATACGGGAGATTATGCGATTCTTTGTACAGACATTTCAGGCGTTCAAAAAATATATACAAATCGATCTATTGCACCGAATCCAGTTAGTTTCCAATTTTCGGCGTTTATCGCGGATAGTAGATATGAATTAATTTTCCAAAGTAAATATTCCAATGTAACCTATCCTTCCGATATAATCTATATGGACACGTGTAGTGCGCCATATAATATCACCACTACTACCGATTTTACAAATAGTATTGTCACTTTTACCCCACCATTTATCACTTTTCCTTCCAATTATACTGTCTTTTTATACGAGGCCAACAATCAATTGAAAAACCAGCAAACGATAACCGGCAATAATAGTACATTACAATATTCAGTTACAATCCCCGATTTAAGTATTAATACGTATTATAATATTATCGTTTCTAGTGATTATACAGGAAATATATCGATTTATTCCAAACCAATACAAATATATACCTTATTTAATCCAGTGATTCAAAATATTTATTATAGTATTAATAACGTTAATAATACATTTACCATTAATGTTAGCTATTCCACGAGTAATATACCATTGTATTATTTATTAAAAATCGAATATCCGAATAGTTCATATTCCATTATTTACGATACGAATGATACGACGTTTTATTTTTTCAATTTAATTGACGTCGGTATTTATACGATCACCGTAACCAGCATTTATCCACAATATAGTTTAGATACCTCTACCAATATTTATGTAAATACGACCATACCTGTGTCTTTCGATAGTTATTCGTCCGATAGTAATAGCATTACAGTGAATTATACCATCACCGATCTAACTCTTCCCGAAAATTATATATTATATTTAATCAATTCTACCGTTACCTCTCTGAGATATAATGTGATTTTACCAAAGACACAAACTAAAAATACATTTCGATTTACTGGGTTAATTACGAATAGTGGTACGTATGACGTGTATATCTCTTATGCGGGTATCTATAATACTATTAGATATCCTATTTCTCTCGTGAATGTTCAACCAAATGTGGTAATTACCGATTTGTCTGCGGTTAATTTCAATACTATAGTTGCGAATTATACCATACAATCTTCGTTTGATACATTATATGTATTTGTATTGCGTAACCTAGAACTCGATATTTCATTTAATACACGTATATTTTCTAGTAGTAGAACAAGTCGGTTTAATAATCTATATTATGATAGTGGTACCTATGAAGCATTTATTCGTGTTATTTTACCGTATTTTCAATTCAATAGTACTCCTCAAACAGTGACATTACCTTATATTGCACCAGTACAAATATTATCGGTGACTAGTACGACGAATAGTATCTTTATCAGCTATAATTTGTACAATACTTATCGATCTTCTTACCGGTTGTTTATAAAGAGTAATTCTTATGCCGATATTTCGTTTGTACTTCCCATTACCAATAATTCTACGAATTATACTTTTTACGGAATTCCGTATTATAATTTGGGCCTTTATAATGTGTTTATGGACGTTTCTTTTGCAAATGGGGTTTATACCACCCCAATCCAAGATATATCTACCGTTACCGTGGATCCTATAACCATCGGTACGGTTGTTTCGAATCAAAATACTATTACGGTACCTTTCACCATTTTACCAACCTATCAATCCTCTTATTTCTTAACCTTACGTAATCGCAATAATATTCCCGCGTTATCTTATACTACTGACAATATTAATAGTACTTCCACCAGTCATTCTTTCCGAAATCTGTATTATAATAGTGGTACGTATGATATTTCCATGACGGTAGTTTATGCGGGTGTTCCCGGAAAATTCACAACCAACCTGAATAGTATTACGATGCCTACGATTGATTTGATAACCTTCGGAACTATTATTACCAGTACGACCAGTATTTATGTACCTTTTAGCATTTTTCCGAGTTATCAAGATACATATACATTAAGTGCGGTCAATACACTATTGACTGATATTTCTTATACGGTAACCTCCTTGACTTCCAATGATACGTTTTATAATTTCGCGAATTTGTTTTATAATTCTGGTACGTATTTGATTACGATGAAGGTGGAGTATTTCGGATCTTCTTTTACTACAAACACCTCCGTTACATTATCGAATATTACTCCGGTTGTGATTGGAGACATTACTACTATCAATAATACCATCACTATTCCATATGTAATTCAGCCTACTTATAACGCTTCTTATATGATTTATGCAACACACACCAGTATTCCAGCACTTTCGACATTTGCACCCTTGATTCCAATCGGATTGAGTGACTCTTATACTTTTACGAATTTATTTTACAATTCTGGATCCTATAATATATCGATTGATGTTTCTTATAATAATGACAATAGTAGCTATAAGACTCCTATTCAAACTGTGAATTTAAATACAATTACACCGATTACGATTGAGGCCATTTCCAATACGACCAATTCCATCGATATAAGTTATTCATTTATACCACTTTATAATCCAATCTATAACATTTACATTAGAAATACAACTATTCCGGCATTATCTTATTCTTCCATTCTTTCTCCTACTTCTTCTCATTACACCTTATCCAATTTATTTTATAATTCGGGTACCTATTCTATTAATATCACCGCTTCTTATTCGAACGGAAATAACATCTTTTTCACTACAGATCCATCCTTATCTCTTATTACCTTACCATTTGTTATACCCGTAGCCATTACGAATGTAGATTCTACTATTGTATCTTCTTTCAATCAAATCAATGTGTATTACACCAACCTCAACCTTTATAACCCGGTTTATATCGTAAATGCAATAAATACATCCATTTCTGCGTTGAATTATTCTAGCGTATTTGTTCCTGCTTCTTCCAATAATATAGTTTCGATTCCAAATATCTTTTTTAATTCGGGCACCTATAATATTTCCATCAATGTTACTTATGGTGGTGGCTCTTATACTACCGATATTAGAACCATCGCTTTTTCCGGAAGTACTATCGCAACTATCAACACGGTAACGACTACATTCAATAGCATTAATATACCATACACCATTCTTCCTACCTATAATAGTACTTATATCATCTATGCGATACCGATAGATGCACCTGCGATAGGCACTATACAAAGAGTAGTTCCGAATAATATCTATACGAGTGCCATCACGATTAGTGGATTAATATTCGATACTGGACGTTACACTATATATATGATTGTTTCTTATGGTTCTTCTCAAACGTTTCAAAGTAATAGTTCGACGGCTACTTTGGTTTTTATTCCACCGATTACAACGGGTACCCCTACCAAGACTTTTACTTCGATAACTGTGCCCTTTTCTTTACTTCCGATTTTTAATGCAAGATATAACATTACTGCAACTAATGCACTAATTCCATTCTCACCATATATTTATTCTTATAATTTTACCGATAATCGAGTTACGAATCATACTTTTAATAATTTGCCGTATAATTCTGGAAATTATAATATTCGTATGTCGGTACAATACAATGTAAATGCTAGTTACACTTCCACTACCCTCGTAGCATCGGTTAATAATTATGGGCCGATTGGTACCATTTCTTCCGTAGTAACCGGGTTTAACAGTTTGACGATTTATTATTCTGTCGTTCCTCTTATTGGTGCGTCGTGTTCTTTGAATATCACCAATTTCGCACCAATTTCGGTAAGTCCAACCGCTACTTCTTATACATTGTCTGGAATGCGCTATAATTCGGGTACTTATTCGATTGTTCTTTCGGTATCTTATTTGACTGGTGCTACATATAATACTCCTGCGGTATATGCCACTTTACCGTTTTATAATTTCATACAAAACGGCGGATTTGCTTCTGGATTAAATGGATGGGGATATTCTGGTACGGTATTTACGATTCCAAACAATGGTGGTAATAGCATACCCTATATTAACAATGGTTATGCAAATTCGTTGGTTTTACAATGGAATGGTTCTAATATTTATCAAAACATCTATTATCAAGCAGGATATTATACCTTGAGTTTTAGTTATGTAGCCAAAAATACGAATCCGAAAGGAGCGGTGCTTCAAATTAGTGTTTCGAATGGATATTTTACTACCATCAATATTCCCAGAACCTCGGTTTATTTTTCTTGGAATACCTTTTACGCCAATAATATCTATATTCCAGAAGGTTATTATTCATTTAAACTTTATTTACAAGTAGATTCTGGTCAAAATGTATCCATCGGAATCGCGAATGTACAAATGTACTAGAGGCATAGATAGATAGGACTACCAAATAAGAAAAATATCTCTAGAATAATATATATCGATAACAATGAAAAGACCGGTTCGTAATTCTGAAGATGGACATTATCATTTAGCAGGAAAGAAATTCAAAGAGTTGTTCGGTTCCAGACAACAAGTATGGAATGGAACTGCTTATAAAACCGCAGGAGAATTAGTCAAATCTCAATTAATGATGAACAAATGGGGACGTATTGTTTCTGTCAAGAAACATGCTACCGCCAAGAAAGAAATGCGTTTGAAGAAATATGGATATACCGCCAAGAAAGGTAAATTCGGATATGTCAAGACCGGCACAAGGAAAATGAGAAAATCCAGAAAATCCAAGAAATAAATAAAATTGAACCTTTCAAGATGTTTCTTTGAAAGGTTCAACTAAGTTTTTACGAAGTTACGGTGTTATTATTGAATGGTATGAAAATAGAATGTTTTTATAATATAAGGTAGTAATGAAGAGAACAAAGTCGAAATACAAACCGAAACTAAATAGTATTCATACTTTAGAAATATTTAAAAAAGCATTGTCATCTTCTTCTTTAAGTCAAAATAGAGATACGAAAATAAAAAAAGAATTACTTTCTCTTATAGATATTTCTATAGATCTTATTGAAAAACATCCGGATCCAGTACTTTTTGATAAGAATATATATGAAAATCTTCGTATTTGTATTGAAACAATTCCAAATGTTTTCCATTCTTTTAAAATATTTTTACAAGAAAAACATCTTCTTTCTCAAAATAATACCTTTTCTATGTTATCTGTCCTAACACGATTGGAACATGAAATGAAAACCGGAACAAAAAAAAGATTCAACGTATCTCAAAAAAAACCTTCCGGCATTAACCAAAAACAATCTGGTAATACTGTTTCTAGAAGAAGAGGATACATCAAACCTTTCCTTGGTGGTAGTAATAATTTATTGGGTTCTATATCCAGTTTTTTTCGCAGAAATATAAATAATAATGCACAGGTACATTTACAACAAGTAGAAGAATTTACGGATACAAACCGGGTGATAGAAAATTCTCTAATTCCTAATAATAATGAAGGGCCAGGAGCATATCATCGACCCGGAACCAGAACAGGAACCCGTCCTATTGCTCATGCGGTAGGGACAAGACATTATCGCGATCCTGAACCTGGAACTTTACCTGGGTATTTAATGCAAGTTCTTCAATATGATGGTACGATACCTCTGATCACAGAGTTCGAAATATTAGATGATGAATCAGAACAACCGGAAATTCCACTTCCAAATACAGATAATAGAGATCCTCCTCTTATTACGCATTTAAGTAACCAAGATCTTAAATCTATTATTTCTAATATAATAGATAGATGGTGTCATTGGGATATAGCATTGGAAACTAGTTTTTTGTTATTTGTTGGTATTATAGGTATTACTTCGTTTATTGGTGGTATTTTTGTTACAGGAGGTGGGCTTGCTGTAGTACCAATTTATTATCTTATTATTACAGGTTTATTAGCGTCTGCATGTTTTAAATCTGGATTTAATGTTTTTCAATTTACTAAAAATAAAGAAAAATGTAAAGTTAGAACATTAAATATGTTTTTAAATGTAAATCAGGTATCCTTACAAGACTGGAATAATGGAAACGTAAATATAGAATCGTGGATACATGACCCAGAACGTATTTCTAGATTTCCATCGATTTGGAAAGAAATCCAAAGACAAAATCCAATTATTTCTGAAGGGGATAATATAAATACTGCTGTACTAATACCAGATGATATAGATTCAGCAGTAGTGCCAAGTATTCCTAGATCTAGACTTCAAACTAGAACTAGAACTAGAACTAGAAATAGAACTAGAAATACTTGGGACCATCATCCATCACGTGAAAGAATTCGTCTAACAAGACCTGGAACAAGACGTGTCGTACCGACAATAATAGAAGAAGATAATGAAGAAGATTAGTTACGATTAAAAAAATCAAATCAAATCACAAGAAATAAAATATTTTTTCTTGTGATTCTTTTGTACGTTTAGTTTCCATTTCTTTTCAAGGATTTTCTTACTGTCATCAGCAATATATCCGCGGTGGCTTCTTTTCCAGAATGGAATTGTTTCAAAAGTGCTTGTCGTGTATCTAATAACATCGTCGTCAAATCCGCGTTCTGAGAGAATTTAGCCATCAACGCATTTTTTCTTGCCGTTTTCATTTCGTCTTCTCCTAATTCTCCCGATTTCGATACGATTTTATATTTTGCATAATATTTACCTTCGACCGTTTTACCTTTCTCTCTTTTTTTATCTACCGCGTCTTTTGCCGCCTTCGCATCCGTTGAGAGATCTTTATCGGTTCCGTCAAGAGAAAACGCTTTATAAATCGTCGGTTCTGTTTTCCGAAATGGCAGCGCGATCAAATAATGCGCGACCGAAGACCATCGTAAATGATCGACGGTGAAGGCGGCATTCGACCATTGATCGTCTAGTTGTTGTCGCCAAGGTAAGGCGGGTTTTTGAATCAATCCTATAAACATGGTGAGTTCGTTTTTCGGAATCGGTTTTTCTCCCGATCCATCTCCTGGTTTCTTACTAGAATCTGATTTATGATAAAACATAAATTGATATTTCGGATCATAGAGATCGGATCTCTCGACCCCTTCAAGGCCTTTTTCTTCGACTCCGACTCCTTTTGGTTCCGCGACTTCTAATCCTAATTCCGATTGGAATTGACGGAATGCCGGAATAATCGCATACGGACCGGCATTTCTTTCCATACATTTATTCACCACTAGAATCTTGATACCATACGGAATCTCCGAGAATATAAACAATCCTTTTTTCTTGTAAGTCGCCAATTCGTAATGATTTCCTCCAGTGTAATTTGCAAGAATATAATATTTAGGAGAAAACGTGGTCATTTCGTCATTTAATTGCCCACATTGCATCACGGCATTTGGATCGGTGGATTCTTCTAGAATAATAATTTTGATTTCGAGAACGCGTTCTAAAGTGGAGATCGCCCATGTATCTGCCCAGTAATTCGAGGTGCGAACATAGGTGCGCAAATCTTCGATGGTTTTGACATTCGCCATGAATCCGAAATCTCCCAATAATTCCTGATCGATTTCGTTTTTCTTTTTGATTTCGTTGTATTTCTTGTTTAGTACTTTCGCTCCCGCCAACATTTCTTTGTATTGTTCTTTATCTCCCGTTAGGCCTCCTCCTCCAGTCAGACCACTGGATATTTGTTTTTTCAAGTTTTTGTTTTTTGTCGCGATCTGTTGCATTTCGTGTTCAGCAATTTCACTTTCATTTATGATTCCACGATAAATCGCGGAATAATTTTCGAAGAGATCGTAGGTTACTTCTTGGGCTAAAATGGCACGGAGTTTCTGTACAGTAGTTTGCCATCCTATTTCTTGGAATGCATCCCGAATAGTGGCAAAAAAACAATCTCCTCCTCCTTCGTTTCGTTTAATTGCATATCCTTTGTTTTTCATAAAGGTTTGAATCCAATTATCTTGCAGAGATTTCGTCTTCTCGTATTCTTCTTTAAGAACCTTGGATTCTTCTTCGGTTTCGGTAGGAAGAGTCGCTACATTCGGTTGTGTCTTGTCTTTCGTGAAAACGTCGTCGATAGAGATTCGTTTTTCTTGCGCTTCGATGTTTTTTTCTACTTTCTCTTGTTTCTCTAACACGTTTGGTTTCTTGAGAGACAAGACATCGTCTTCCTCCTCTTCCTCTTTATCGGAGGTATCGTCTTCATTTTCTTTTTCTTGCACTTCTTCCACCATCTTTTTCTCTTGCTTCTCTTCATACACCGAATGTGTTTTTTTCATATAATCTTCCGTGGTTTTCAAGAACCAAACAGGTTCTCCTAAATTCGCCACTTTCGGTTCTTTGTTTTTATCCATCATCGAGAGTAATCGATTTCTCTCCAATTCATACACCCCGACTTTCCCAATAATTTTGGTATTTCTTACAAGATAAATCGGAAAATACACCACTTCGTAGGTGACGGAAAACGTATATTTGACTTTTCCGATTGCGACGGTATGGGGTTTTCCATAGATTTCCAAAAGATAGATCGATGAAATGTGATCGATATCCTCGGCATCGATTTCTCTCGTTTCTGGATATTCGATGGATTTATTTAAATGGGAATAGACCATGATAAATATTATATTATGTTATATTTATCATGGTTTTTCTTTTCTTTTCTTTTCTCTTGTTTCTTTTTTTTACAAGAAAAATTGATCTTTTTTGCAAGAAAAGAATATCGAATTGAAAGGTATTGTTAGAAAAAATAGTTAGTATCCTCTTTATAACGAAGAGACTTTATTGGATACTTCCAATAAAGTCTTGACAATATTATTTGCATCGAATACCTAGTAAAATAAATTTGTATAATATAATATAGTATAGTATAGTATAGTTTAATTTAGCAAAAATGGGTTATAAAAAAACACAAAGAAATAGAAAACAAAAAAATAGTGTAAAAAAAACAAAAAAATACAGAGGCGGATCCAGATCCAAAGAAAAACTAGAAAAACTTAAAGAACTATTGAAGAAATCGCCTCCTAGAACATCTAAATCACCACCCAATCCTCTTTATAACACAGAGGGTTCTGATCACCCTGCTACACATAGTCCAAATATCCGTAGAAATAATACAAGATAAAAATCAACCTATTTGATCCATACATAAATATATTCCGAATAACCATTCGCCCGTTTTTGTTTCTTCAATTCGATTTTTTTCTGGGATTTACCTAAAATAGGAACGCAAGAAGATTCATATACTTCTTGTGGTACGTTCAAAATATAATATCCGGGAGATTGCATCGCCGCCCATGTTTTCTCAAAGAGTGGTTTATAAAACGTTTCATTCCATTCTTCTTTTGTTTGTTTGTTTTTCTGCATTTCGATGTCTTTCGAATTACCCGATTTCCTATAAATTTCGATATTATAATATGGCGGCGAAGTGAATACTACATCGTATTTTAATTTCGAATAATCGACCGTGAGCGCATCTTGGAAAAACAATTGAATGTTGGTTTTAGAACGTGGTTGCAAGAAAGCACACATTTTCTTGTAAAGTGGATCCAAATTCGGATTCGCATCGACGCCGATATATTTCGGGAGATCAAGAGCACAGGCACCGACTAAACGCCCACCCCATCCCATAGTTGGATCTAAGACAGCAATCCGGCAAGGAAAACGACAATAAACTTCCATCGCCATCACCGGACGGAAAATCGTAATGGAAGAGAAATATAAATTGAAAATGTATTTCCATACGCGTATATCGGTGATATCGCGTCCCTCTTTCGCATAATATTTCAACATATTTTGCACATAACCGACCTTCTTGAAATGTGCGCGATTATACCAGAAAGTATAAAAATCGATTCCCGTATGTCCTTTGGTATGCAGGCGTTCGATCATCGTGAATTTATCCACTATATCATTTCCTAATCGAATTCCCGCCGCAGCGGCAATCGCACCTTTACATTTCAAGGCACGGAGTTTTTCCCAAGAAGAGACGATATTTTCTTCGGTTATTGGATTCAATGCATCGACAATTGCTTGTTTCTGTTTTGGAGAGAAATGTTCCGTAAGTGTTGGTGTTGTTTTTCTTGTTTTGTTTTTTTGTTTTTCTTGTTTTGTTTTTCTTTTCTCTGTTTTCCCCGTTTTCTCCGTTTTCCCCGTTTTTCTTTTCTCCGTTTTCCCCATTCTTTCTTTTTTCTAATATACCGAGAGAAAAGAAAGAATATTCGATTTATTTGACTTTGATTTTACATAAATCTATTTTTTCTAGCGTATCACATATTTGAATACAATCTTTTTTTTCCACCGAAAAGGTATGAATACAATCTAAATAAGATCGAAATAAATGATCACATATTTGAAATTTCTTCGATTCCGTCGGTTCGATTTTTACGTTGTTTTCTTGCATGGTTATGTTTCTTTATATCTTTAACTATTTTTATTATTTTTATTTTCTTTTTTCTCGTTTCTTTTATTTTTTCTCGGATTTATTCATAATACTAACTAAATCCATATATTTGAAAATGACGCGACTAGAAAAACTAGGTTTGTCTTTGATTTTGTAAGTAGCGAATGTACGAATTTTCGCGAAAATCAGGTCGATCTCGGTTCGTTCGGAAGTCGCATGGAAAAGAAAAGTGAATCCTTCTTGCAAGAATAAAAACAATACTTCCGTCATTTCCTCGACTTCATTCAATCGATTTGCGGTCTCCATATTCTCTTCGATTTTCGCCACGAGATTCGAGATAATGGGAACTACTTGAGAGATTGCAAGAATATCGACTTTCATCATATGTGTCATAAAAATCGCCGATGCTTTGCGTTTATCGTTCTGTTTGTTATAGGTACAAAAAGCATCATAATCGATATCTGGATTGATGTATTTTATTTCTTTTAAAGAATCCATGAAATTGGCCACCATAGGATCCAATTTTTCATGGAAAATGGGAGATATTTCGACGAGAGATTTGTATAATTTCGCGTAAATCTCCGAAAAGAATTTATTCGTACTTGCAATATCGAATATCGCAGCGGCGACTTTATGTAATGCTTCTTTTTTTAAAGATAGAGAGGTTTCATCTTCGTCGTCTTCTTTTAAACAGTCTTGAATATGATTGATAATTGTTTCTTTTTGTGTCTCGTAATTCTTCGCGGAGATTTTATTCAAACAAATACGAATATCGTTGATTTTCTTGTCGATTCCTTCTTTTTTTTCTAGTTTTGTTGTCTTGAAATTTCGGACATTTTCCCAAGAAAGATCCTCATTCGGTTGTCCTCTTTTCGAAAAAGAATGGGAACCTCTTCCTACGGTTCCGGATCCTCCGGTTCCGGTTCCTCCTTGAAAAGAGGACGGTCGATTGGTTCGAAATGTATTCGTATTACTATGATTTGAAGCCGCCCTTCGAATAGGTTCATAATTGGATGAAGAAGAAGAGACACTTCTTTCGGGGATAATTTTGACACCAATCTCTTTTTCAATCGCATGGATTTTCTTCATGATTTCCGATGGTAAAACATAAGAAATCATGTTTTTACGGATTTCGTATATTTCTTGTAAATTGTAAATCATTTTCTTGTTGTTTAGAGAAGAGGTTGGGATGTATCAGGTTATATAGCTTCTAGAGATGGTTTTATATACTTTTTGATAGGCTAACCGAAGGAACAAACCCC
>Ga0209550_10001393_pt1 | contig 23131 bp, 19 predicted proteins | sample LauGreSuBDMM15SN_2_FD_187567 | JGI IMG/M metagenome (GOLD analysis project Ga0209550, IMG submission 187567) | Freshwater lake microbial communities from Lake Michigan, USA - Su13.BD.MM15.SN (SPAdes) (version 5) | ecosystem: Environmental > Aquatic > Freshwater > Lake | place: Lake Michigan... | reverse complement strand
CTACTCAATTGGTTTCCATAGCGCACAATTCAATGAGGCCCATCATGCTAAGCAAGTTGCAAGTTACCTTGGCACAAGTCACCATGAAGAAATCCTTAGCCCAGATCCTGCTTTAGTTGTTGAAAAAATCTCGCATGCACTTGATCAGCCTTTTGCCGATTCCTCGATTGTTCCAACGTATCTATTAGCCAAATTTGCACGCGAAAATCTCATAGTTGCACTTGGTGGTGATGGTGGAGACGAAGTATTTGGAGGCTACGACCGCTATTTAGCGACACCTGTCATGCAAAAACTCAATCCATTTCTGGGACTTGCACGCTCCAGCTTAAACGTCGCGGGTAAACATTCCCTTGGAAATACTCGAAAAGTAAATCGAGTTGGTTCACAGCTAGCTTCAAAGGCCTCGCTTGCAGCTAGATACAGTTCGATTTTATCTTTAGCTCAGCCTGATGAATTATCAACTCTGCTTAGTTTGAATTTCCAAACCAAAGCACCACAAGTTGCAAACCTAAGCCAATTTGCTAAGGGGAATCTTTCATCCTTTGATCGCATGATTCGGTCTGACTTAGGTGCGTACTTGCCAGGGGACTTGCTTGTAAAAGTTGATATTGCAACTATGGCAAATAGCCTCGAACTGCGGTCACCGATGCTAGATGTGAATGTAGTGGAATGGGGCATATCACTTCCACGCAAATACAAAATCAAGGGATTTGAAACAAAGCACATTCTGAAGGACGTAGCACGTTCATTGGTACCCGCAGACCTAATTGATCGTCCAAAAATGGGCTTTGGGATTCCCAGAGCTGAGTGGCTCCGTACTGGTTTGAGAGAGATGGCAATAGATACCCTTACAGATCCAACCGCTACTCAGCGCGGTTGGTTAAAACCAGTCGAGGTTAAAAAAGTTCTGAATCTTCATATGACTGGCCAAAATAAAGACAACATTATTTGGCCGATGTTGATGCTGGAGCTTTGGGCTAGGACTTGGCTCGATTAGTTCCGATTATATAATGACTTATCTCTAATATTTTAGGGCAGTTTAGCCAGCTCTCGAGACATAAAATTCGAAAATTTGGTAGCCCCAATCAGGTTTAGGTGAACACCATCCTGAAAGTATTTCCCTTGGCCCAGAGCATCGTTACCTTGCACGAATTTAACTCCTAGTTGCTGTGCAATCATTTCAATTGAGCCTCTATAATTTGCGTCAAAGGATAATGTGGGTACTGTTCCAATTATCAAAGTCCCCCCATTGGCAAATGTTAAATCTCGTATTTCCTCCAGATACTTCAATCCTTTTCTGTCAATTTTGGAGAGTTGTGATTCATTTGGCCATTTAGTCTGACTTGGGTTCCAACCTGGTGTTGTTATTGCCGATTCTGTCGTTTTATATTTGGTGTAACCGAATTCATCTAAATTATCGGCCCACCTATACACAAGCCCCTGACGCGCATCACGATATTTGATAACGCGGAAAAATGTATTCAAAGTCATTGGGTCCCGAAAAGTATTCCTGTACCTATAGATATAGGAATACTTTTCGACAGTAGTAGACTCTGCATCTAGCCTGATGTGATTGGTGTCAGTGGCCATAGTTACATTCGAAAATAGAATTACTAGATTTTTTGGTTTTATCTGCTTAATAATGTACCCACAAGCAAAATCACGAATCTGTCTGATCTCAGAGCCATTCATCGCAGCGTTAAAACTAGATCCGCTTGGAAGGCTGCCATTCTTATCAAATACAGATGGATTCAATCCAATCAATGTGGTGGAATTCCCCATAAAAACATAATTCGGGCTAGAATTCGTCAGACGAAACTCCTCAAATTTTAGAATTTTTGCATCTTCCATGGTGTTCCATTTGGTCAAAGGTGGCCCAAGCAGAGGGCTAATAGCTCGAACCGTTCCTTCAAGGATTAATGCGGACATGAAGATTCCACAGGTAAATTGGACTAAGGTTTTTTTCATAGTGACCTAGAACCTAAAATATATAAAGGGAACAACGGAGCTAGATCTCATAGTTAAGATTATTACAAGCAGGATGCCTAACAAAGAACCTTTAAGAAAAGGATGTAAATGTCTTATCTGTGGGCTGAAATGAGCCTCAACAAGATCCAGTGAAATCGTAAGGGCAAGGGCTAAGAGGACTAAAAAAGCATCACCAGTTTCAAATGTCCCCACGCTTCGATTCAAGATGGACTCGATGACGGTAATTGCGTCACTTAAATTCGGGTTTCTAAAAAAAACCCAGGCAAAAAATACACATACCTGTGTGGCCACCCAACCCAGAGAGTTAGCAGCAAAAACACCTATCAGTTTCGCAGATTTCTGTTTATTGACATTCTTATCGATAATTAGAAACAAGCCATGAAGAAAACCCCAGAAAAGAAATCCCAATGCGGCCCCATGCCAGAGTCCAGCAACGACCATTACGATCATCAAATTTAGGTATCTCCTATAAGTCTTACCCCTATTTCCTCCAAGTGGAATATAGAGATAATCCCTAAACCATGAAGATAAAGAAATGTGCCATCGCCGCCAAAATTCAGTGATTGAGGTAGAGAGGTATGGTTGCTTAAAATTTTGCATCATTTCGATGCCAAACAATCTCGATACTCCACGGGCGATCGAAGAGTATCCCGCAAAATCGCCATATATTTGCAACCCAAATCCAATTGAAGCTAATAAGATTGACTTCCAGTCAAATAAAGATGGATTGCCGAGAATTCGATTAACCATCGGCGCTAACGTATCTGCTATGACAATTTTTCTGAATAACCCAAGAGCAATTAAAAAGACTGCGCTCTGAACTGTTTCAGAAGAGAGAGAAACTTTTTTGGCAGAAATTTGAGGTAACAAAATCTTGGATGGCATAATTGGCCCAGCTGCCATGTGGGGAAAATAGACTACGAATGTCGCGAAATTGATAAATGATTTTTCGGGGAGAATGACTCCTCGAGATACATCAATTATGTAGCTTGAGGTTTGGAATATTAAAAATGAGAGCCCTAAAGGAAGTAAAATTTGAATTGTGGGTAAATTTAGGTTAAACCCTATAAAATCAAAAACTCCTTGTGCGCCTTCTGTAAAGAAGTTGAAGTACTTAAAGATAAATAGGACAATTAGATTTAGAGAGAGACATGTGAATAAAAGACGTCTTCTAGACTTTATTGTGAGCGCTTGATGCATTGTTCTTGTTAAGAAGAAGTTGCTGAGAGTAAGAAGAACTAGCAATAAGGCAAATCGCCAGTCCCAAAAGCAATAAAAAACATAGGAGGCTAGCAATAGCACATATGATCTAAATCGATCCCTTAATGCCCAGTACACAAAAAGTGTGATTGCAACGAAAAATAAAAACTGTAAAGAAATAAAATTCAACTAAATTCCTTTCCAGGGTAATCAGGTTAAACCTATTGTAGCAAACTAGGAAATTACAGTACTTACTAAGAGTCTTTTATATAGTTCCTCGTGGTCGTGCACTAAGCGATTTAATCCAAAATTAACTGTCGTGTATTCTTTCGCCGACTTTCCCATTTGTTGCCGCAAACCTGGGGAATTGACTAGTTTGCAAAGCGCGTCCGCTAAATCATTAACATCTAAACTTGTGATGAAACCGGAAACTTTATCGATAACTATCTCTGGCACAGAACCAACACCGGTAGTTACAACAGGCAGACTTGCCATCCCTGCCTGTATCAAACATAAAGGTGTTCCTTCATTGTCACTGGTGAGAATAACAATGTCAGCAGCGGACAAAATCCTCTCAATATCACTCTGCCATCCTAGAATCGTTACCGGCAGATTGTCTCGCTGAATCTTTTCACGACACTGATCCATCAATTCACCATCTCCAGCGATAAAAAAATCGAGATCAACACCTCGTTGCTTCAGTTCACTTACTACATCTAGAAATCTATCTGGGCGTTTAATGCGCGTGACACGGCCGATCAATGCACAATGCAATTTGGCCTTTTTAAGACCATAGAACTCCAGCGATGTATTTTTATCGGGCAACTTGTTAATTTTCAAACCTGGGGGCATCAATCCGAACTTCCGCAGATCTCCAATACCAGCTTCCAATAAGTCTGCTCGGACCTGATCTCCAACTGCTAATAATTGATGGGTAAAGTGAGCAAGTGCCTTTTCGGTCATGATTATTAAAAATCTTTTGAAACCTTTAAAGTAACCATTTAGTAAGTGCCCATGAAATGTATGAACTCGAATGCTCGGATTAAGGGATAGAATTGAAGCAAGCCGACCTAAGAAACCAGCCTTTGCGGTATGTGTGTGGATAACGTGAGGTTTAAAACTCCTGATTTCCTTAATTAGTGAGAAAAATGCTTTTAAGTCTCCGCTGAGACTTACTCGTCGGCCAAAACCTAAAATGCGGGTGGCGTTTACATCTGTTGCGACAGTTTCTAAATAATCTGCCTCATCGGCTGTGCAAAATCCCGTATACAAACGCTGATCAAAGTCGTCGCGATCCATTTCTCTCATTAGTCCGGAAACCTGAACCGCTGGCCCACCAACATTCATTCGCGCGATTATTCTCATAACTCGAATGGGGGTCGCCTCAGAAATTGCCATACCCTATCCTCCTTTATTGTTGCCCCTAATTCCCTGCAAACACGTCCGAAAAGGAAGTACATAGGAAACCGAAATGTGAGGTTAAGATTGCAACCATGATCGATCAAATACCTAAAACACTTGCGATAGTTGGCCAAGGATATGTCGGCCTTCCATTGGCAATGGCCGCCGTGGATGCCGGCTGGAACGTAATCGGCGTAGATTACTTTGAAGCCAAGGTTGCCCAAATCAATGGTGGCTCTAGCCCAGTAGAAGACGTCTCAGATGCACAGCTAAAAACTGCAATATCAAAGGGCCTTTATAGGGCAACCGCGAATTATTCAGATGTGACTTTAGCGTCAGTCATCACAATCTGTGTCCCAACCCCACTAAATGAAAACCGCGAACCAGATCTTGCACTATTACGCAGCGCAGCGGAAGGTGTCGCCCCATTTGTTTCAAATGAAACTTTGGTCGTTAGTGAATCAACCTCGTACCCAGGCACTCTTCGAGAGGTAATTATACCCCTCATTAATTCTCTAAAGCCAAGAGGTTCCATAAAAGTCTACTTTGCAAGTGCACCTGAGCGAGTCAATCCGGGTGACCCAACCTGGAACCAGAAGAACACGCCACGCCTTATTGGTTCAATTGATAGGGAATCAGAACAGCGTGCTATCTCATTTTACGAATCGATATGCGATGCCGCTATTTCAGTTTCAACGCCGGAAGTCGCAGAAGCTGCCAAACTTCTGGAAAACACGTTTCGCCTAGTAAACATTGCATTGATTAACGAATTCACTCAATTATGTTCCGCATCTGGAATTAATGTCCACGAGGTCATCGGGGCTGCTTCGTCTAAGCCGTACGGCTTTATGCCATTTAGGCCAGGAGTTGGTGTAGGTGGGCATTGCATTCCCGTCGACCCACTGTACTTAACATGGTGGGCGCGCCAACATGGCAGCCGAGCTGCAATTGTAGAATCTGCTGATTCGATTAATCTCGACATGCCAAAATATGTTGCGGAACGTGCGCTTAGTATCATTAATCCAAGTAATAAAAGTCCTAGAGTTTTAATTCTTGGTGTTGCTTATAAACCAGGTGTTGGTGATGTACGCGAAACTCCAGTTTCCGCACTTCGTGATAGTTTGGTTGCAAAAGGTGCGGAGGTTGCTTGGCACGATCCTTTGGTGCCGACTTGGGAGGGTACAAGTCCGGTTGATTTAAGCTGGAATTGTGATGTAGCTATCCTTGCGACGAATCAGCCAGGGATAGAGGTCGAACAGCTAATTGCTACTGGAACCCCAATTCTTGATTGTACAAATTCCTTGGCTGGGAAAGCAGGAGCTATTTCACTTTAAGAAAGCTTCTTCATCTCCATAGAAATATCAGCAATGATGGTTGATAGATCACGCTTTGGGCCCCACCCAACGAGCTGTTTAATCAAGTCGATATTTGGTACTCGTCTTTCCATATCTTCAAAACCATCACCATATGCTTCAGCATATGGAACATAAACAATTTCACTCCTTGAACTTGTTTCACTAATAATCTTCTTCGCCAAGTTATTGATCGAAATTTCAAAATCATTTCCAATATTGATGACCTTGCCAATTGTGTTTTTGTCAAAGGCGACAGCGATCACCGCATCCACTACATCGTATACATGAGCAAAGCAGCGAGTTTGATTACCATCACCATAGATTGCGATTGGTTCATTACTTAGCGCCGCCTTTACGAAACGCGGAACAACCATTCCGTAAGCGCCAAGTTGGCGAGGTCCGACTGTGTTAAAGAATCTTACAATTCGTGTCTCTAAATTCCTCTCTATATGGTAAGCATAAGCAAGAGATTCATCGATAGCCTTAGCTTCACTGTAGGACCAGCGTAAAGTGACTGGACTTCCGAGGATACGATCATCACCTTCCTTTAGTGAGTCTGAAGTATTCTTACCATAAACTTCGCTACTACTTGCAATTAAAACAGGTTTATTATGCAGTGCACAGCTTTCTAAGACATATTCAGTTCCTCTGATATTTGTAACTAAGCTACTTATCGGGTTATTCACGATATTGAAGACACCGACTGCGGCAGCAAAGTGAAAAACGAAATCACTTTTTTCAATAAGAGAGTTTAGTGTTGGTTGATCTAGAATCGAGGCATTCACGAATTCGTATTGTTTGGAATTGGATACTGCTTTAAGGTTTAGTGCATCCCCCGTTGATAAATCGTCTATTACGCAAACGTAATGACCAGCGGCAATTAGTTGCTCGACGAGGTGAGATCCGATAAATCCAGAACCGCCCGTAACCAGAAACCTCATTGTGAGATCCTACAGTGATATTTTTGTTTTACAGCGACTGAAACTGATTAGTTGGTTTAAAATTGCTGAACTAGTACTAGAGGGTGGAGCTTTCTTTTAAAGGTTTGGCTCACCCTCCGCAAGCGAGCGAAGATAATATGAATATGGGCTAGATCCGTAACCCAGGCCAATATTTTTTAATTGATGATCGTCTATCCACCCGTTTCGCCAAGCGACTTCTTCAATGCAACCAATTTGGACTCCTTGTCTTTCTTCTACAATTTTGACATAGGCAGCAGCCGAAGAAAGGGAATCCAGAGTTCCGGCATCAAACCAAGTAGTTCCACGACCGAGCATGGAGAGTTGTAATTTGTGAAGATGAAGATACATCTGGTTGAGGGTTGATATCTCGAGCTCACCCCTTAAACTCGGTGAGATTTTTTTGGCAAGTTCAACCGACGACGAGTCGTATAAATATAATCCGGTTACTGCAATATTGGATTTTGGGTTTTGGGGTTTTTCTTCGATTGATTTAATGCTTCCACTTTTGTCAATTTCAGCCACCCCATAACCAGTGGGATCGCTGACCCTATACCCAAATAGGTGAGCACCATTCAAATTGTGCAGACTCTTTATCTGTTCTCCCAGGCCAGGGCCATGGAATAAGTTGTCACCGAGAATTAATGCAACGTTTTCGCTCCCGATGAATTCCTCACCAATGATTAGAGCCTGTGCTAGGCCTTCGGGCCTGTGTTGGACGGCGTACTGAATTTTGATTCCCAGGTTTGCGCCATCCCCCAGGGCCCTTTGAAACATAGCTTGATCTTCTGGAGTAGTTATAAGGAGGAATTCCCTTATACCCCCTAGCATTAAGGTGCTAAGAGGATAGAAAATTAGGGGCTTGTTGTAGACAGGCAGGAGCTGCTTACTTACAGCAATAGTTATTGGCCAAAGTCTTGAACCTGTGCCGCCCGCCAAGATAATTCCCCGCATAGACTTAATTTAGTCCTAGTTTCGGTTTAATTCCAACTTTAGATTCAGGAAGGGTCGTAGATAAATTGAAGGTATTTGTGACGGGGGGCGCCGGGTTTATAGGTTCAAACTTTGTTAGAAACCTCCTAAACGGTAGGTATCTTAACGACAGCGACCTTGAACTGGTAACCGTATTTGACGTTTTAGGGCGCGGGGGCTTAAAGAGCAATTTAGCTGAAGTTTTTCAAACTCGAAAATTTCGATTTATCGAGGGGGACATACTTGATCTTAAAAAGCTGAAATCAGAAATGGAAGGCCACGATCTAGTTTTTAATTTTGCAGCAGAATCACATGTAGATAGATCAATCATGGATCCTTATCATTTTCTACAAACAAACATTCTAGGTACTCAAAACGTCCTACAAGCGGCTCACCAAAACAATGTATCCAAAACTATTCATGTATCAACCGATGAAGTACATGGGTCAATCTCGGAGGGGACATTTAATGAGGAAAGCCCCTTGAAACCTAATTCTCCTTATGCGGCAAGTAAAGCAAGCGCAGAATTAGTTGTGAGAAGTTATCAACAAACTTTCGGAATTGAAGTTTGTATAACGCGATGCACAAACAATTACGGGAGGAACCAGTTCCCAGAGAAAATTATTCCTCTTTTTACCACGAATCTCCTAAGAGGAAAAAAAATTCCAATTTATGGGGAAGGCTTAAATGTTCGTGACTGGCTACACGTCGATGATCATTGTGATGCTCTTTGGCTTGTTGCGACCAAAGGTAAATCGGGAGAGATTTATAATATAGGTGGTGGCAAGGAAATATCCAACTTGGACTTGGCAAACTTCATTCTTGAGTGCCTTGATAAGACACAAGCTGAGATAATTTACGTCGAAGATCGAAAAGGGCACGACTTCAGATACGCTCTTGATTATTCTAAAATCACCAATGAATTGGGTTATGTTCCCAATGTTAACTTTGAATTAGGATTACGTAAAACAATCGATTGGTATAGAGCAAATCACGACTGGTGGGAGAATCTTCTGGCATGAAAGAAAATATATCTTTGAGTGTTCCTCTGAATGATTTGGCGAGAGGGTGGCTTGCAAATTCGGAAGAGATTAGAGACATACTTGCTAGGGTTGCGAGAAGTGGATCGTACATACAGTCTCTGGAACACGAGCAATTTGAAGAGGATTTAGCTAACTTTCTAAGGGCAAAATTTGCGATGGGGGTTGCAAATGGAACCGATGCACTGCACATTGCACTCCTCAGCCTAGGATGTACTAAGGGCTCAAAAGTTGTGACTGTTGCAAATGCAGGTGGCTACACATCTATTGCAGCCGCAAAGATAGGCTGTCAATTAATCTATTGTGATGTGGATCCCGCCAGATTACAGATGTCAGTACCAGCTCTAAGAGCGCTACTAAATGAAGATATAAAAGCAGTTGTTGTCACGCACTTGTTTGGGAATGTCGCGCCGGTTGATGTCATCAAAGCTTTGTGTGATGAATTTGGAATTCCGGTCATCGAAGATTGCGCACAAGCTATTGGAGGATTTGTAGGGACAAAACGTGTTGGTACTATTGGAAATGTTTCAACATTTAGTTTTTATCCGACAAAAAACTTAGGTGGGATAGGCGATGGAGGAGCCATAGTGACTTCAGATGCAGAATTAGCAACTAAAATCAGGAGCCTTCGACAGTACGGTTGGAAAAAAAAGTATGAAATTGATATTCCTGGTGGCTTAAATAGCCGTCTTGATGAAATACAAGCTGCTATCTTGAGGGTTGGCTTGCAGAAGATTGATGAATTAAATAGCAAAAGACTGAAAGTGTTGTCCCAGTATGTTGAAGCCTTTATGGATTTACCAGTGAAACTGGTCAGTGATCACAGCATAAATTCAACGGGTCATTTAGCGGTCATGAGAGTTCCCAGAGAATTTGGGAGGGACGCATTAATTAATACCTTGTCTAAAAATAACATTCAAAGTGCTATTCACTATCCAAGACTAGATTGTGATCAAAAAGGTTTCGAAGAGCTTAGTTTTACTCAGCCCCTGATTCCAGAAAGCAAGAGAGCGGTCTTAGAGATAATCTCAATACCTTGCTTCGCAGAATTGACAGATGCAGAAGTAGAACGAGTTTCATATGTTGTTTGCGAATTTTTTAGTAACCACTCTAAATCTAGGTCGCGAGGAAGGTAATGCTATGAAGGACTATTTTATCCATGAAAAAGCTATTTGCTCTAGCAACTCAATTGGTGCAGGGACGCGAATTTGGGAGTTTGTTCAAATTCTAGAAGGTAGCAGAATAGGATCGGGTTGCAATATATGTCATGGAGTTTTCATAGAAAGTGATGTGGTTATCGGTAATAACGTAACTATAAAACCTGGAGTTCAAATCTGGGATGGGACGACAATCGAAGATGAAGTATTTGTAGGGCCGAATGTGACTTTCACTAATGATCTTTTCCCAAGAAGCAAAAGATGGCCGGAGCAAGTTTTAAAGACAGTTGTAAGGGCCAACGCATCTATTGGAGCGAATGCTACGATTTTACCTGGGGTAACAATTGGGAAAGGGGCCATGGTTGGGGCTGGGGCTGTTGTTACTAAAGACGTTCCTGACTTTGCGATAGTCTACGGAAATCCTGCCCAAATAAAGGGTGACGTGAGGGATGTTCATGAAGAAACTGGTACAACTTCAATAATTTTGAGCCGTACTCCTAAATTGGAGTTAGAGAATGGTTTGAGTAATATGCTTGGTAAGTTGCAATTACATTGTGATGAAAGAGGCGACCTACTAGTAGTTAGTTTTGCTTCCAATCTACCCTTTAAACCAGCCCGTTTTTTTTCGGTAACAAATGTAAACGCTAATGTAAAACGAGGTATTCACGCCCACAAGAAATGTGACCAATTCGTGATTGCGTTATCTGGAAGCGTGAGTGTTAACTTGCACGATGGAGTCACCAAACAACTAATCAAGTTAGACAGACCCGATATTGGAGTCTTAATCCCGGCAGGGACTTGGAGTTCCATGTTCGACTTTACACAAAGCGCTGTCCTCGGGGTCTTTGCATCACTAGAGTATGACCCTGATGATTACATCCATTCATACGAAGAATTCCTTGCTTTTGTAGGCAGCAATCATCCAAATCTCCAAAATATTTAGTATCTAAGATTTTGAAGCAGCATATTTGTCGAAGAGAACGCCTCCCGGGCTTATGTGCAACTCTTGTTACGATTACGCAAGGGTTATTTGTGGCACAAAAGAGAAAAATAGCTCAAGCGAAGAAAGGAATATTCTGGGATGCAAATTAAGTCACTCACGTCACTCAGGTTCTTTGCCGCATTGCTTGTATTTTTATCGCATAATCAGTTAGTTCTATCAGAAAATAGCGGACTGCAGAAAGTTGTTAATCAAATTTCGCTAAATGGTTATGTGGGGGTGACTATATTTTTTATATTGTCAGGATTTATTCTAACCTTGAATTACTCAAGAAATATTGATTTTTTTCGACTTGATAATATCAAATTTTTCTACATTTCACGATTCGCAAGGATTTATCCCATGTATTTTTTTGCCCTGATTATAACTTTGCTATCCCACTTTAAAAATAGTCAATCAACAAGTGGCTGGCTCATTCATGCTTTAACCTTACAAACTTGGTCTGCAGACATGAATTTTGCTTTTGCTTTTAATGGTCCAGGCTGGTCAGTAGGCGTTGAAACATTCTTGTATCTTTGCTTCCCATTTTTTCTTTTCCTTTTTAAAAAGACTGCGCATTCTAATGAAAGGATAATTCTTTACTTTCTAATTTTTACCACAGTTATAATCCTAAATTTCCTTTACTTTGAGGTCTTCGAAACCAACAATTTACAGCCGAGTGACAAATCCTCAGCTCACAGATGGCTATACCGGAATCCCATCTTTCGTATACCAGACTTTTGTATTGGAATATGTGCAGCACTGTTCTTCCAAAAAAATGGATTATCAGAGTTTTCGAACAAAATAACATTATTAAGGATTTCTTTGTTCTCATCCATTTTATTTATGCTTTCTGCGATGTCTATGCAAACCGTCTATCTGAAACCTATAAGTTTTGATGCCCTTTATTTTTTACCGATTACAGCTATCATAGTATCGATCTCGTACTTAGATTCCGTGAACAAATTGCACATGTTTAACAATAAGGTATTTGTGAAGCTCGGTGAAATTTCATACACATTCTTTTTAATACAATGGCCACTAGGATCAAGCAGTGTTGTTGGAAACCTATTACACCCAGTGGATATTTCTTTAAGTTCTTTTGAATTAAGCCTTCGTTATTTTATTGGGCTGGTGGCGCTGTTGCTTGTTAGTTGGGTCTTATTCGAAATCATTGAAAAACCCTCTAGAAGATATATTGTTGATAAGCTTTGCAAAGGCGCACGAAGGAATCATGGGAAAGAGCCTATAAAATAGAAACTTCTAAAAGAATCGCAATATTGGTCCCCATATTCAATGGCGGGAATTTTATTCGTGCAAACTTGGTGAGTTTGCTTTCACAAACTCACGATAACTTTGTAATTATTGTTTGCGATGATGGCAGTCATGATGATTCGGTCGAAATTGTCAAACAACTCCAGACTACCCATAAAGATAAGATACTGTTGTTACAGAATACAAAAAATCGAGGAATCACAGAAACCCTAATCAAATTAATTGCTTTGGCCAAGTCTTGTGCTGACATAGCGATCATGATTGGCCAAGATGACCTTTTGCCGAGGGAGTATGTTGAGAAAGTCTCTAGGCACTTCAATACAGAAAGCCCATTGGTAGTTACGACAAGGGCTATATGTATAAATCAATCAGGAAACCGAATTCAGCGCGAGCAAACTCCACCCTGTATCGGTATCTTAGGAAAATATAAGACCGCCACACTTTTGGCTTCAAATCAACTAAACGCCCCCGGTGCAGCTTTTACGCTCGCCACGGTAAGGCCGGAATTTTTAGGAGAAGAGAATTCTTTAACTCAGGATTGGCGATTATGGCTATTTTTATCAACCCATTCAACATTTAAGGTTTGCAAATGCACTAACGTCTTCTACCGGCGGCATAGTGCAAGTTTAACTTCTAATCCAAATCAACTCATCGCTCACATCGAAATAAGCAAATCTAGGCATGACTTTATTCTCTCAAGTACATTCGAAAATTTTGTTTCGACTCTAACTTTTTTTCAGAAGAGAATGTTTTTGTTGATTACTCTCCTATTCTTTAAGGAGTTCAGCAAGTGTCGACATAATGTCGATACTTACCGGTTGCTGAAAAAACAAGTTTTGGGAACACAAGTTCAGTCAATTCAGACTAAATTCGTTGAATCTTGTTCGACAGTTAAATCCCAGATCACCACCCCGAAAGAGAGTAAACGGCGGCTGACCCCAAGCAATAATTGGCTAAATTGCTATAAAATATGTTTAACGACCCTTAAGTATTTTGTAGGTAGAACTTTAAGAATTTCTCTTTCCCCAGTAGCGACGTTATGGCGCAACTTAAATTCTATTTCAATTTTCACTGCCGGTGGTTTAGGAGCGCAACTTTCTGGACTTTCGTATGCACTATGGTTGAGAAAATATCAACATAAACCAATCAAAATTACGTTTAGGGAGAAAGGATTGTCATTTTACCCGATAATCATTGAAGATCTTTTATTTGATTTTGATTACAAAATTTTAAAGCAAATTGATTATTCTGATGCTCCAAAGGCAATTCAACTCGTAATCAGTCAAAACAGGATTCCAGTTGCACTAAAAAAATGTGTCCAACCAGTAAGGTCAGCTGTGAAAAAGTGTATTGATAGGTTTGGGATTAGATTAGAGCAGCAGCATCTTTCTAGGCGAAAAATGCAAAAAGTCAACAAACTCACAAGGTGGATTCATGGTTATCATACGGATTGGTCAATTATTGACGAAGTGTGGCCGGAGCTGTCTTCACTGATTTCGCGACACCGAATTCTCAATTTTATGTGTAACGCAGGCTTGGAAGAATCGATTGCCATTCACTGGCGGCTAGGAGATTACTTAACGAATAGTAGTGCCAATCACACACATGGAACGGTATCTCTTGAAGCCATTCTCGACTGTCTTGAAAAAGTAATAGGTGAGTCAAAAATCGAGAAAATAAAGATATTTACCGATTCACCCGAAGATGTAATTGAAAAGTTGGCAGAATTACATCCTTCCCGAAAGTTCGAAGTCATTTCAGGGAACATTTGGGAGGACTTGTATAAGATGTCTAGATCTAGGGTATTTATTGGTAGCCACAGTTCGATTTCTGGCTGGGCTGCTATGGCAATCGCTCGAAGCGGCTTGAATTCTATAGTTTATCTACCTACTGAATGGTTTAAGAATCCTCCGGTTGGATTTGATTATTTAGATCTTTCCTTTTTAAAACCTCAGGCTGTTATAACTTCTATACGTTCATATAACGGATTACTTCAATAATCAATTTTTCAAGAATAATAGTGGAGTTATTGAGTGACTTCATAAGAATCACCAGAAATAAGCCCAAAGGAAGGCGAGTATAGATGCTTACTTAGCGGGTTGAGGCTAGACTCGGCTTTAAGAATTTGATTCTGCTTTCGCTAATCGAATTAGGCTCTGAAATTTTGATTCGGAAACAAGACTGATAAAACAATTAAGAAACAGTTTTTAGCTTTGGAGAAATAATGAAATTAAACTTTGAACGCGTAGATATGAACGTGCTATTCCGTGCCTTCGGGTTACTTTCGAGAAATGATCAAAGAAAAGTTCGGAGAATAACTCTCGCGCAAGTCCTTGTGAGCATGCTAGACCTTATTGGAATTATTACGTTAGGACTCCTTGCTTCCATAGTCACAAATTTCGAACAAAATAATCAGGCCAATTCTAACCTGATACTGGCACTTGATTTTGTTGGCTTGTCCAAATTAAGCAGGGGAGATCAAATACTTATATTAGGATTTCTAGTTGTTTTATTATTGGTTGGTCGGACGTTGATTTCTGTTCTTCTCACGAGAAAGATTCTTTTTTATTTCAGCCGTATGTCAGCAAAAATTTCTTCTGAAGTTATCAGCCAAGTATTAGCAGAGCCAATCTCTAAATTAAAAATTCGCACAACCCAAGAAATCTTATTTTCTGTTACTCGAGGGGTTGAAATCATTATTGTGAATGTATTGGCGACAGCCCTTGTGCTGGTAGCAGATTTTTCATTGCTAGTTGTGTTGGTAATTGGATTATTCATTCTAGACCCAGTAACCTCAATTTGTTTTGGCACAATATTTGCATTCTTTGGACTTGTTGTAAAGAATTTAACTTCAAAGCGCGGCTCCCATTTTGGGCTGGAAGCTACTGAAATAGCAGTAGCAAGTAATGAAAAAATCATCGAGGCTATCGATTCTTATCGAGAGATTTTTGTTCGGAATCGCAGGTCATATTATGTGACTCAACTCAGTAAGCAACGAAATAAACTCGCTGAACTGATGGCAGAGATGTACTTTATGCCTTTCATAAGTAAGTTTGTGATTGAAGTTGGCGTTGTTATTGGAGCCGTCGTGTTAGCGGCAAGCCAATTTATTTATCGCGACTTAGATCAAGCTGCGCTATCTCTCACAATTTTTCTAGCAGCAGGTTCAAGATTAGCTCCTGCAATTTTAAGAGTGCAACAAGGATTGATACAAATTCGAAGCGGAAGCGATATGGCCTCGTCAACGATTACTTTCCTAGACTCTTTAGATCTCGTTAAGGGAGAAGATAGTTTAGAAATTTCACCCTCATACAAGTATCAAGATTTTATTTCGAACATTAGATTGAGTAATGTTTCTTTTAAGTATGATTCAGAGAGCGATTATGTCATCGATAGAGTGTCTCTTGAGATTCCGGCTGGAAGCTTGGTAGCGGTTGTAGGACCATCTGGCGCAGGAAAATCCACCCTAATCGATCTCATCCTCGGAATTTTATCCCCAATTTCAGGGGAAATTAGAATTTCAGAGCATCAGCCATTGGAGGCTATACGAAAATGGCCAGGCGCGATTGCTTATGTGCCTCAAGAAGTGAACGTTATCAAAGGAACATATCGCGAAAATATCTCTTTGGGTTATGATCAAATGCCGTCCACAGATGATAATTATTTGAGGGCACTCAGAATTGCAAATTTAGAGAGCGTTGTTCAGCACTTGCCATTTGGTATTGACTCGCAAGTTGGGGAACGGGGGGTCGGTCTAAGTGGTGGCCAGCGACAAAGAATTGGGATCGCGCGAGCTATGTATTCAAATCCAAAACTCATTGTTTTAGATGAAGCCACAAGTTCCCTGGATGGGGAATCGGAGCATATAATTTCAAACCAAATCCGAAATTTAAAAGGTTCAACCACTGTACTAATGATTGCCCACCGACTTTCTAGTATTCGGAAAGCAGATTTTGTGATTTATATGGAAGCTGGCAAAGTTTTGGCCGTGGGGACCTTTGATGAAGTGAGAAGATTAGTACCTAATTTTGACCTTCAGGCAAAACTAATGGGGTTGTGACGCTCCTTCTTGCATCTGAGAGTAAACATGAATATATTTTTTCACAGCGTGGTCCATGTTGAAGTATTCCTCTGCCACCGCTCGACATCTTTGAGGCGTCCCGTTGTCTGAAATCATTGACATTAATTTTTCAGCACTTTCGACTAAGTTACCTCGTGTGCCATCAAGGGAAATCCCTACATTGTACTTTTCAATCAACATATCCATGTCCCCTAAGCCCCTATTTACAACAACCGGCCTGCCGCATGCCAAAAATTCGCCAATTTTTGTTGGCATTGCGGCAGTTAAAGAGGGACCCGCGCTTAGATTGCAAACCGAAACACCAAAACTATAATTTGGAATAAGTTGAGGCATATCTGTTTGTAAACATTCGATTACCTTACTCTCACCTACATTAATTTGGGATTTAACTGACTCCATTGGCCTTGCCCAGTGAGTTTCTAAATGAGTAAGTTTTCGAACCTCATTCATAAACCTCGCACTCAATTTCAAGTCATAGTAATCGTTGTAGGTTCCAGAAAAAAGTGCATGGGGTATGACCGGCATATTTGGCTCAAATAAAAACTTGTTTAAATCCACAGTGGTCGGAACCACAATGCGCAACGAAGGTAATTTCCTGTTCCTTGATTCCAAAACTGGAACCACAGCGTGACTAAGCGTTGACATGCCGTCACTGTTTCTGGCCGCAAAACTCTCAAGTCTTCGATAAGCTTGATAAAGAGAACGATTTCCCACGTTTCTTTGAATTAAAATTTTCTGATCAGCCCAAAGGCTTCTAACGTCCCATAGCAAAGGTGCTTCGTGCGCAATTAGTCCAGAGACTGCGGGGATATCACTTCGGGCATGAACTACATTTGTTCGCAATATTTCCCCCCTAAGAATATTTAACCTCTGAATTCCTCCGATAAGTCCGTTTGAGCCAAATGGTTGTGCATTCCAAGCAACCCCTAGCTCATTAAAATAATTTAGTAAATCATGGTTAGGCGGTATCTTTTCAAAAGATATAAGCTTAATTTTCAAGCCAGCTTTACTCAAACGTGTGATAAGCGGTGTGATTTGGCTGCTCCCAACTCCCTCAGATAGGGAGTCAATCGTCACATAGGTTAGATCAAAACTTTCGGGTTTTTTCATATATTACCCTAGAGCTCTTTCAATAGCCGTATCCCATTTGTGCAAAAGAATTTTCTGATTATGTTGTTCGTGTAAGTAATCTTGACCCTTCAAAACCTCACGGTAAGCAAAATTTCTGTCAGTTAATATCTGGTTAAATTTTTCGGTCCATTGTTCGGGGCTTTCACAAACCGCATCGACTCCAGCACTGATTGAGACTCGAGAATAAGCAGGGCTAGCTGAGGTTAAACAGGGGAGGCCTAACCTCCACATAATTAAAAGTCTATTCTCCGGTTTTAAGGCTTGAATAGGCACGGACAAATCAATTGGAATCATTGCCAAAGTGCCCTCTTTCGCTTGGTTGACGAGGGCATTCACGCTCCACGGGACAATATTTACCTTACTTATAATATCGTGCAGATTCTTTTCGAGCAGACCTAACGTATCTCTTTGGAAGTACTTGTTCAGTACCTTAAAGTACTTTTGATCTGTAATTAAATCAAAATACAATTCATGTTTCTCAGATAATCCCTTTAGCGTCAATGCAATTAGATTTATACCGCTAATGGTTGCAGGCTGTCCTTCCCACAGGATTCTATTCTGAGATGTAGGTCTATCAACATTTCGAGATGGAATGATAAGTGGAATTTCATCGTGTGAATCTAAAATGATTTGTGTGTTTTTGTTATGTAACTTGATGACAGTTTCTTGTTCAGCGGAGGAGCAAACTACTAGATTCGCTTTTTTGCAAAAATCCTTCACATGGTAACTGAAAGGCTTTACCGTGCCAGATATTTGGCCAGAAATTTTTTTGGCGACACCACGAGAAATATCATCAATTGGGTTTAGCGGCGACAAGTATCCATCAACAAGGTCAAAAATTAGGGGGGTTTTGGCGCTCTCAAAAAAATTAGAATTAAAGTCAGCATTCTCGGAGGCAACTAATACATCTACTCTCCTCGTTAAGTCCGTAACAACCGTATGCCCCCGAGCCCTAGCCCAGTAAACCAACCGCCTCCTATCTCCAGCTGATGTAAGTGAATTCGATAACGGCCAGTATCCGATTCTAAGTTTGTGTGTCATTCCAGGACCCATGCTAGGCCTTCTTCCAAGCTATCTGCTGGGTGCCATCCTTGGGTAAGAAGCGGGGATTCTTTCCCAACCACGATAATTCCATTTCCTGAAGATACGTGCTCAAAATGTCTTTCATAATGCTTCGGCTTGCCCATCAAAGTTTCCAAAGAGTTCAACACCTCTAAATTTGTATAACCATGAGATGTCCCGATATCTAATTCCAAGGGCGCAGGATTTCTAATAATCCATGAGATAGCGGTAGCTATATCTCGTGTGGATATCCAGTCGCGGATAGTTGTCAAGTCTTTTAAAACTAAATTTTTATCGAATCGAATCGAATCAATTAATGTAGGAATTAGTCTTTTAGGGTCTTGATTGGGACCGTACGGCTGAAAAATTCGAGGCCAAGAAAAACGAACATCTGTGTTTGCTAGAATTTCCTTCGTTACATTGAAAGCACGAACTTTTTCCTTCGCATAAAAACTTTGTGGGTTTAATCTTGTTAGGTTTGCAGTACTTGGTGAAATTCGAGGTCCGTATTCAGCGCAACTTCCCAACACTATAAGATGCTCTAAGTCTAGACTTGCGACTCGAGCTGCTAATTTGATGGTGAAGTCTGCGTAGTGGGAATTTGATTGATCTATTTCATAATTTCCGTGGGAAGTTATCCAAGCAGTATTAATAATTACTTGTGGTCGCCATTTCAAGACATTAACAAAAGTGTTAAAGTCTAGAATATCTCCAATGCTTTGTTGACACTTAAACTGGTCTTTAAATGTTCTTGAATAAGTATGAAGCTCATGCCCTTCGCTTTCAAGATTACGGATAATTGACTCGGCTATAAATCCGTTTCCTAGAATCAAAATTTTCATTGCACTTAACTTCTGAGAGAATTGGAATATTTTTGGGATGCAACGGAGAAAGGAATTCCAGACAGATCTTTTTTGGAAATAGAATGTACAGCCAATGGCCACGAGACATCTAGGTCTCCAAAAGGGTCAATTGAGTATGAAAAATCCGGTGCGTATGCTGTTCCAAGAACGTAGTGCACTATCGAATCTGGGAGAAGTGTTTGGAAACCATGTGCCACTCCTTTTGGTAGGAAAATTTGCAAGGAGTTTTGTGCGTTTAACTCAAGAAATGCCCATTTGCCAAAGGTCTCTGAATTCTCTCGCAAGTCAACAATCACATCAAAAATAGCCCCTTGGACGCACGTAATAAGTTTCTCTTCCGCGAAGGGCTCAACCTGAAAATGGAGCCCCCTTATAGTACCGGGGTTTGGGTTAATTGAGATTGCCGTAGAATCAAAATATTTACCGAAAAGTTTGGCTGGCTCAAATTTTAAGAAACTTCCACGACGATCAGATTCTACCTTGATAGTCGAAGTTTGTACCCCTTTGATTTCAGTCACTTGGTTCAGGGCCATTTAACTACTATCTCTTCAAGTGACGGAATTGGACACCACAGTCGAACACCTTTTCCAAGCTTCTGCTGTAAATAATTTGCAATCTCAATCTTTATATTCCACGGGAAGATTACGACGTCTGTCGGTTTTTCTGCTACTAATTGCTCCGGTGAGATTATTTTAATTCCATGCGCAGGTAAATAGCGCTCTTGCTTCTCTAAACTAATATCGGCAATTGCTGCAATTAAATTGGAGTCGGCGTTGATTGAATTCAACAGCGTACTGGCCTTAGCCGCCGCACCGTACCCATATATTTTCAATCCTTTTTTATGGCCTTCCTGCAGCCAGGTGTGAAAACTATTCAAAATATGGGACACTTTCGAAGAATAGTTCGCCCATTCTTGGTATTCGAACAAACAGATTTTTTCCTCTTTGAGAATAGCACCATGAACTGTCTCGTCGGCTTGGATTCCTGAGGATACGCTTCTTAACCAGTAGCGATTCGACCCGCCGTGAACCATTAAATTCTCTACTCTGACAAGATCTAATCCACTTATTTTTACAATTTTTTGAACAGAAGTCGCAGACAGATAAGAGTAATGTTCATGATAGATAGTATCAAACTGCATCTCAGCTAAAATATTAACAAGGGATGGATTTTCAATACTAATTTGAGTTTGTGGACCACATAATATTGATATGCCACTAACAAAATCTATCAAGTCGGGAACATGCGCTAATACGTTATTCGCAACAATTAACTTGGGATAGCCAAATTTATTTAAAAGTTCACCTGCCAATTTTGAAGAAAAGAACTCATTAATAACATTTATTCCATATTTCTTGGATAATTCTGCGACATTTTCTGCAGGTTCAACCCCAACGGAATCAACGCCGAGGGCTACAAAGTTCTTCAGGAGGTATCCGTCATTGCTTGCAATTTCAAGTACCCAGTCACCTCTAGAAAAAGTATTATTCTGAGCAAATTGCGTTACAAAATCCGATGCGTGTTTCAAGAATGTTGTACTCATCGACGACAAGTACCGGTAGTCGAGAAATATTCTTTCTGGAGTTACCACGTCACCAACTTGTCCCAATCCGCAATCAGCGCAGATCCTTAGATGTAAGGGGAACTTTTCACTCGTACTCTCTGGGGTTAGAAGAAGTTCATTGGCAATGGGCAATTCACCAAGATCTAAAGCTGAAAAGAGTTTCTCACCAGAGCACCCTCGGCAATATGTCTTTCCGCGACTATCGATAAAGGGCTCGGAACTCACGATTTCATTAACCAAGGAGATTCACCTTTATCCCAAAGCGATTCTAAGGTTCGCTTATCTCGCAGAGTGTCCATAGGCTGCCACCAGCCATGGTGTTCAAATGCTGACAACTCATGAATTGCTACAAGTTGATTTAGTGGTTCACTTTCAAAAGAAGTTGTTGAGTCTGAAATGAATTCACACACCTTCTTGTTCAAGCAAAAAAATCCACCGTTAACCCAGCCTGCGTCTTGTGGGGCTTTTTCTGCGAATTTTGTAACAACACCGTTTGAAATTTCAATAGTTCCGAATCTTGCGGGAGGTCGTACTGCGGTTACTGTTGCTATTTTGCCAAATCGCTGATGATGATCAATTAGATCGTCAATGTTCACATTTGAAAGTCCATCTCCGTATGTGAGCATAAATTCATCATCTAATTGATCCTCTAGCTTCTTGATTCGACCACCAGTTGAAGTGTCTAATCCAGTGTCAACTAATTTGATGTTCAATCCTAGATTCTTGGTTGTTTCGAAATAGTCAAAAATCACTTCCGCTTTATAACCTAGGGCTACCACAAAATCTTTGTGTCCAAACCCTGAATAGAAATTCATAATGTGTTGGAGTATCGGAATATTGCCAATTCTGACCATTGGCTTTGGAATGAGATCAGTTTCTTCAGAGAGGCGAGTTCCATATCCCCCGGCAAGAATGACTACTTGCATTGAAATACCCTCCAAAGGCACGGTAGTAAGTACAATTGTGTGAACTAAAGTGAAGGATACTATGCATTTTCTAATTACAGGGCACACCGGCTTTAAAGGGGCTTGGCTCTCTCTGATTTTGCGTAATAGAGGGCATCTTGTAAGTGGCATTTCATTGGAGCCAGAGGCGGGGTCCTTATTTGCACGGGCCAAAATCGGGGAATTCTTCGAGAGCGATATTCGATGCGACATCCGCGAAGCAACAAGACTCTCATCGCATTTTAAAGAGATAAATCCCGATATCGTAATTCATTTAGCAGCTCAAGCTTTGGTCCGAGAGTCATATAGAAGCCCGGAAGATACTATTAAAACAAATGTTATGGGCACAATAAATGTTCTTAAGGCTTCAGGGCAGCTAACTGATTTAAAGGCACAGCTGATTATTACAACGGATAAGGTCTATAAGAACATCGGTAAGACATCAGGTTATGTTGAAACAGATGCTTTAGGTGGGCAGGATCCCTATAGCGCGTCTAAAGCCATGGCAGATATTGCAACGCAATCGTGGCTTTTTAGTTTCGAAAATGCCCCAACTGCGATAGCTCGGGCCGGAAACGTGGTTGGCGGCGGCGATGTTTGTGCTGATCGCTTGATTCCAGATTTAATAGATTCTTATTCTTCCGGATTGACTCCGAAATTGAGAGCGCCTAACTCTGTCCGCCCCTGGCAACATGTGCTTGATTGTTTAAATGGGTATCTAATGTTGGTAGATGCAGTAATTCAAAACGAGGCTGATGGTGCATGGAACTTTGGACCAGATGAAAATCAATCCAAGACTGTGGCCGACGTTGCCAATATTGCGGGTGCTGTGTGGGGAGTGGAAAAGAATTGGGAAAATGATTCAGGAAACCATCCGCATGAAGCTTCAAAATTGATGCTTAACTCCAATAAGGCTAGAGCTGAATTAGGGTGGTCAGATAAACTGAGCTTTGAAGAAAGCGTTAAGTGGACCATTGATTGGTATAAGAATGTAAATGCAGGAAGCGATCCGCTCGAAGAAACTTTAAAGAACGTTAGAGAATTCGAATCTAAATAACCTGTGGCTTGGGCCGGGATCGAACCGGCGACCTAACGATTTTCAGTCGTTCGCTCGTACCAACTGAGCTACCAAGCCAACAAAGATTTCGCTAGCAGTTGC
>Ga0209550_10001390_pt1 | contig 23141 bp, 22 predicted proteins | sample LauGreSuBDMM15SN_2_FD_187567 | JGI IMG/M metagenome (GOLD analysis project Ga0209550, IMG submission 187567) | Freshwater lake microbial communities from Lake Michigan, USA - Su13.BD.MM15.SN (SPAdes) (version 5) | ecosystem: Environmental > Aquatic > Freshwater > Lake | place: Lake Michigan... | reverse complement strand
ATAATAATGTATTAGGGACTAGAGTTATTTCGAATCAATCAAATATTTTGAATTTTGATTCGATTTTTAAGTTAAAAATTATCAAATCCTTATTAATATATGGAGATGATAGGTATGGAACTTTTGGTTACATGCCTTATCTTTCAATTTTTATGATTATATATATAATCAACATAAAAGATATCCCTAAAAAGTTTAGTGTCCTTTTTGTTTCTTCAATTCTTAGTATAGTATCAATTTCTATATTATCTCCAAATAATTCTAATATTGATTGGGGAAGTAGATATGTAACTAACTCCTTAATACCATTACTATTATCTTTTACAGCAATAAATAAAAATCATTTGAATAAATTATCAAAAATAGTTTTATCATTATTATTGATATATTCAATGAGTATTACAGTTAAATATTATAATTACCACAAATCAATGTCAAAGGAAGTAATTAAGATTGATCAATTATTTCAATCTCAAAATTCTGATTTATGGATATTTTCAAATCAAGCATTACTTAATTTTTCAAATGTTTCTATTATATCGCAACCAATTTTATTTCTGAAAGATTCAGATAATATAAATGAATTATCACAAATAATAAAGGGGCAGGCAAAGATTAATTCATTTAGCTTTTTTCAAATTAATCCTATGTTATATAAGTACAATCCTGTTTCTAAGGATTATTCTAATCCTTTTTATTCAAACTTGGATTATGATAATGAGTTAATAAATAAATTTAAAGAAAAATTTTATCTTATTTCTAATAATGAAGGTATATTTATGAATTCTTATTTATTCAAAATCAAGTAAGGGATAGAGATTTAATTATTTTAAACTAGCTTCATTTTCAAAATTCAAAAAATTATCAGGGAAAGGAAGCTCGACTTTAATTTCCCTCTTTTCAAAAGGATGCTCAAAGCGTATCATTTGAGAAAACAACAATAAACCATACTTTTCAAATTCAGCCCCTGACCTAGAATACAACATATCTCCAACAACTGGGCAACCTAGAGATTGGAAATGAACTCTTATCTGGTGTGTTCTCCCTGTTTCTATCTTTACTTCAACCAAAGAAAAGACTCTTCCCTTTCGGGATTGGATTGTTTTTATAATTTTATAAATTGTAATTGCTTTTCTTCCCGTATCACGAATGCACATTTTTAATCGTTCAGTAGGGTGCCTACCTATCTTAGATTCTATTCTGCCATTCAAATTCTTAGGAGATTGAATAAGCCATGCAAAGTATTTTTTTTCTACTTCTCTATTTTGGAATTTTTTAGAAAGAGCAATATGAGCCCTGTCATTTTTAGCAATCACCATAACACCTGAAGTAGGTTTATCCAAACGATGAACTATTCCAGGCCTAGATTCACCTCCAAACCCAGAGAGTTCTTTAAAATGATACAAAAGACCATTTACAAGACTAGGCCTATTGTCTTGGGGACCCCCATGGGAAGATAAGCCAGCAGGTTTTTGAATGATTATAAAGTCTTCCTCTTCTAGTAAAATTGGTATGTCCATAGAAATAGGCTGTAAATGAGTGTTAGTACGTGGAGGGATGTGAATTGTAAAAATTTCTCCTAGTTTCACTTTTTGACCAGATTTAACAGTCTGATTATTGGGAGATTGAACAATATATCCAAGTTTGATCCATTTTTGTATAGATGTACGGGATATTTCTTCGCCTGTGGATCGATTCAAATAATGATCCAATCGTGTATTTACATCATCTTCAGTAGTCTGGAAAGTTAAATTCATAAAATAGTATATAAAAAGTAAAAATTTCTTTAATTTTAAAAAAGACCGATCATAATGGTAAGTTATAAAATAATAAATAGAAAAAAAGGAAGCACTATTTATGCGCTCAATCTCTAATTTTAAATTACTCGTTGTGGGAGCTATATTTCTCTCACTTATGTTTTGCTCAAATGATAAAAAAGACACTAATTCAAGTCCGAATACAGATACAAAAGATTCTTCTTTAGCTGAAGATCCAAGTAAATCGAATAGAGATTTGAATTCATCAGACCAACTGCCACCATTGGATGAAGATTCTGATAGCTTATCAAGAAAATCTAACCTTCCTAACAATCCCAATCCCAATGCTGTTATGGTTAGGGAAATGAATGAAAAGTTAAAAAATGTTCGATATCCAGACGGGAATACAATTGAAGGTTTCGAATATAAAAAATGGGAAATTCCCAATAGACAGGATTTTGTAAAATGGATCAAAGCTTCAGGAAATCTTATAAAAGAAGCCCTTGATAAATTACCAGAAACTGTAAGATTAGAAATTGCAGGTCACGCAGATACATCTGGCCCAGAAGAAAAAGAAGGTAATAAATTAGGAAACCTTTATTACTCCAAAAAACGTGCTGAATCCGTCAAAAATTCTCTAGCAAAATTAGGATTTCCAGAAAAGAGAATGAATGCAAAAGGAATGGGGTCTGCTGATCCTATCCCTGGTGTAGAAGGAACTTCAGCCAAGAACAGACGTGTCACCTTTAAATTGGTAGATAGTTCAGCTACATCTGAGAGCGACGAAACTGATAAGTAATTAACTTTCCGGGTTTAAAGCAACCCATTATTTAAATGAAACAAGCTAAATCATCTGATTTTGCTTGTTTTTCTTTTTTATGTTTTTCCATTCCTAGTTTAAATCCGATACTCTAATTGGTAAGGAAAAGTCATGCTTACAAAGAAAACAAATCTAACTGGTAGGCAAAAAGCCGGAGTTTTTCTGATAGCGATCGGAAACGATGTTGCTACAGAAATATTTAAACATCTCAGAGAAGATGAAATTGAGCAAATTACATTTGAAATTGCTCGATTAGATAAAATTACTCCGGAGGACAAAGAAAAAGTTCTCATTGAGTTCAATGATATGATGATGGCCCAAGGCTTCATTACCAATGGTGGTATTGACTTTGCAAGGGGACTATTAGAAAAATCTCTCGGAAATCAAAAAGCTATTGATATCATCAATAGACTTACCTCCTCACTCCAAGTAAGGCCTTTTGATTTTGTAAGACGAACAGATCCAGCGCAATTATTAAACTTTATCCAAGGTGAACACCCACAAACAGTAGCATTGATTCTATCCTATTTAGAACCAAACAAAGCAGCTACGATTATGTCATCATTGCCACATACAATCCAAGCTGATGTTGCAAAGCGTATCGCAACTATGGATAGAGTGAGTCCTGACGTACTACGTGAAGTAGAACGAGTTCTTGAGAGAAAGCTCTCCACTCTGGCATCAGAAGATTATACCTCTGCTGGGGGTATAGATGCAGTAGTTGAAATTCTAAACAATGTGGATAGGGGAACAGAAAAGACAATTATAGAAGCCCTAGAAGAAGAAGATCCAGAATTAGCGGAAGAAATCAAGAAACGAATGTTTGTCTTTGAAGATATTGTACTCCTTGATGATAAGGCTATCCAAAAAGTGATGAGGGAAGTAGACAATGCGGATCTTTCAAAAGCACTCAAGTCTGTTGATGCCGAAGTTCAAGAAAAAATCTTCAAGAATATGTCTAAGCGGGCTGCAAGTGGTCTTAGGGAAGAGATGGATTTTATGGGCCCAGTTCGCTTAAAAGACGTAGAAGAAGCACAACAGAAAATTGTTAATATCATTCGAAAATTAGAAGAGCAGGGAGAAATCGTTGTGGCAAGATCTGGAGAAGATGAGCTAGTTGCTTAAGTAAAATGGCTAGACTCACTGCAGATCCACTCAATTTTCCAAATGATGAAGTAGTACTTCGTATAAGTCACATTGTAGATAACTATCAAAAAATTATCCAATCCTGTAGAGAGCTTCAGATGAAACTTTCTTATAGCGAAAGTATAACAGATGAAAGGGAAAAAGAACTTCTAGACGAGGTCGATTCTGAATTTGAAAAATTCTTAATTGATCATATTGGGAAAAAGTTTACAAATGACTCTTTTAAATGCGAATCCGCAGGAACTATAGATGGTAGGGGTGACTTTGCTTGGACTTTGGACGCTATAGACGGGTCTATCAATTTCTTACGAAAACTTCCCCTGTATGCAATCTCTTTAGGATTGAGCTATAGGAATACGCCTGTTGCTGGTATTGTTCTCCTGCCTGATCTTGGGGATATCTACACTGCAATACATGGTGAAGGCGCATTAAAAAATAATAACCCAATCCATGCTTCAACGGTAGGAACTATAGATAGAGCACTCCTCATATCATCATTTCCTTCTTATAGAAATACAAATGTTCGTAATACAATTTCAGAAATTTCTGCTTTTGTTTCAAAAGGTAGAAGCATCAGAAGAACAGGTTCTATTGTAGTGGATATATGCTGGCTGGCAGAGGGAAGAATTGATGGACTTTGGGAAAGAGATGTCTCAGAATTTGATCTAGCTGCATCCACATTGATCCTATTAGAGGCTGGTGGGGCTATCTCTAACATAAAGGGAGAAGAAATTCTCTCTTATCCAAGCGATTTAGTGATATCAAATGGGATCATTCATTCTCAAATAGTAGATGTTATTCGAAAGACAAGAACTGAGCACACTCTAAACTAAAAAAAATGCTACGATTCGAGACCTATCTATTTAAAAAAAGATAGGTATTTTCTTGCTTATTTATCTTAACCAAGAAATTAGAAATCCTTGAATTATTTTTTCTTGTAAATTTCACTTTCTTTAAAATCTTAGTAGAAGGGCTAGAATAGCCTGTCAAATTTTCAATAAAAGCACTAAGAGGACCCAATGGCAGCACCTAAAAGACGTAAATCAAAATCAAAAACAAGGATGCACCGGGCCCACCACGCAATCGGAAAACCGAACTTAGTTCCATGTAAGAATTGTGGATCCTTCATCCCTCCACACAGAGTTTGCCCTTCTTGTGGACATTATGACGGTAACCTGGTGGTTGCCCCAAAGGTAAAGAAACCTAAATCAGAAGAGTAACATAAAATGTGGGTCGCCGTTGATACAATGAGCGGCGATTTAGGTCCCGCAGAACTTGTTGAGGGAGCCATAGATGCAATCAATCAATATGGTATCTCTGTAGTTTTAGTTGGAAGAGAAGATATATTAGGCGAGCTGCTCCTTCGCTTTACTTTTGATTCCGACAAGCTTAAAATCGTACATGCTGATGATGTGATTGGCATGGAGGATTCTCCATCCAATGCTGTTCGCTCTAAAGATTCTTCATCAATAGTTACAGCAGTTAAACTGGTAGCCAATAGAGAATGTGTAGGTATATTTTCACCGGGAAACACTGGTGCCACCATGGCAGCTGCCCTAATGCATTTGGGAAGGATACCCGGTGTAGATAGACCTCCCATTGCTGTTCCACTCCCTCAGGAATCAGGTCATCCCCTGCTCTTACTAGATGCCGGTGCAAATGTAGATTGTAAGCCAGAATACCTTGCCCAGTTTGCGATAATGGGAGAAATCTACGTCAGAGAAATTTTTGGTATCCAATCTCCAAAAATAGGTATTTTATCAAATGGTGAAGAAGATAAAAAAGGAAATGCACTCACGCTAAAAACATTCGATCTCTTAAAAAAGCTGCCCATTCAATTTATTGGAAACATAGAAGGTCGTGATCTTTATGGATCAGGTAGGGATGTAGATGTAGTTGTCTGTGATGGGTTTATAGGAAATATAATTTTAAAGGCAACGGAAGGATTGGCTAAATCTATTTTTCATATACTAAAAGACAATATTGCAGAATCAAGTATAGCTAAAACAGGTGCTCTTCTATTAAAGCCAACTCTCAAAGCTATGAAAAAACGATTAGACTATGCTGAATATGGTGGGGCTGCACTCTTGGGAGTAAACGGAACCTGTATAATAGGTCATGGATCTTCAACTGCCCTTGCTGTTAAAAATGCAGTTCGGGTTGTGGTTGATTGTGCTAGAAATGATGTAAATGTTCGTATTTCTGAAAATATATTAAAATATAAAATATAAGTGAATAGGAGAGGTAAATGATAGATTTCAAAAATAAAAGTGTGATTGTCACCGGATCTGCTAGAGGAATTGGAAAGGCAATTGCATTAAAATTTGCAGAATTAGGTGCAAAAGTAGTAATTTCAGATATGAATGAAGAAGCTACCAAAGCTACGGCTGAAGAATTTAAATCAAAGGGTTATACAGCCATACCTGTTGTAGCTAACGTAACCAAAGAAGAAGATGCAGTAGCTCTCGTGGAAGCATGCCAGAAAGAGTTTGGAAGTATAGATGTTCTAATAAATAATGCTGGTATTACAAAAGATACACTTCTAATGAGAATGAAAAAAGAACAATGGGATGCAGTTATCGCAGTAAACCTTACGGGAGTATTCAATTGTACCCAAGCCGCTATCAAACCTATGATGAAGCAGAGAAGTGGCTCAATCATCAATATGACTTCTGTAGTTGGAATAGGTGGAAATGCTGGCCAGGCTAACTATGCTGCATCTAAAGCAGGAGTGATTGGTTTTACATTGTCCTGTGCAAAAGAATTAGCATCCCGTGGGATTCGAGTGAATGCAATTGCTCCAGGATTCATTGAAACAGATATGACGGCTGCAATTCCTCAGGCGATTAAAGATGGTATGAAAAAAGCTATCTATTTAGGAAGAACAGGAAACCCTGTGGATATAGCTAATGCAGCAGCTTTTTTAGCAAGTGATGCAGCTTCGTATATTTCAGGTATTACACTACCCGTCCACGGTGGTGGATTTAGAGAAGGTGGCGGAGAATAGCTTAGCAAATAGATAGAGTTTTGTAGGGTATGCTTACAAAACTCTATTGATGTTATTACTCATAACACAATAAGCAAAAATTATAATGGATATTATTTCACTCATCACACTTCGATATATAAGGGGATCCCGAGCATTTGGCTTGCTCTCCCTTAAATCTAGACTTTCTTTTATTGTCATGGCGGTAGGTGTGTCTTTACTTATCGTAGTACTATCAATTTTTAATGGCTTTCAACGGCAGGTAAAAGAATCACTCTGGAACGGTGGCCCACATATCACTATAGAAAATAACTATGGTACGGGTGAAATCATAAATTACGAAAAAGTAATAGAAATCTTAAAAGCAGATCCAATCTTAAAAGAAAAAGTAATCACCATTCAAGGAAATATTACAAGTCATGGATTGTTACAAAATAACAATACATTTGTTCCTATTATGGTTCGTGCCATTCCCTTGACAGATGAAAATGATATTGTCCAAAATAAAATACCTAATTTTCCTAAATTGGAGTACTACAATCGAGAGTCACTTCCAGATTTATCAAAGAAAAATACAATTGTTATAGGAAAAGAAATGTTTAACCTCTATGGTTTCAATTTGGGACGTGCCATTACTATTGCTGTTCCTAGTGGAAGTTTCAATGTTTCTAGAGGTGTTGAGTTAAACATAAATAATTTTGAAGTGATTGGATTATTTAAAACTGGTTACTATAATTATGATTCTAAGTTTATTTATATGTCTTTGCCAATTGCACAAAAATTTTTTAAACTCAATAATTCAGTAAACCAGATTACACTCAAAGTAAAATCTCTCGATGAGCTTGCCTATTGCAAAGAGCTTATAAATGATATAGTAAAAGATTCAGAGTTTGACACAAAAATGGGTACATCTGGAAATTATTTTACAGTTCGAACAATTGCAGAAGAACAAGCTAATTTTTTAGCTGCCCTTCGCATGGAAAAAACTATTATATCTAATATTGTATTTTTATTTATAGTACTAGCCGCATTGGGTATGGTATCTACTGTTTATTCATTGGTGAGATCAAAAAGAAAATCTATAGGAATATTAAAAGCCTTGGGCTTACCCTCCTCTTCGATACTACTTATTTTTACACTTAACTCTATGATCATAGGGCTCTTGGCGTCTGTCATCGGAGGCGTGGTTGGAATCTATTATGCCAATAATTTAGAGTCTTTTATAAATGGATTGAGTGAAGTGATAAACTTTATTGGAAGTATTGTTTACAAAACATCTTGGAGAAATATAGAACTAGTTCCTAAAGATATATATTATTTTGATCACCTTCCTGTAGATATTGATATTTCTTTTATATTTATGGTTACAACCGCATCTACTATATTATCCGGGTTAGCTGGATACTTTCCTGCAAGATGGGCAGCGAATTTAGATCCTATAGAAACTATAAAAAATGATTAATATATAGGAATTAAGGAGAAACTATGGAACAAGCAGTAATACTTGATGGAGTAAGAACAGCATTTGGTACTTTTGGTGGAACCATAAAAGATATTGGAACTACAGAGCTAGGTGTAATCACAGCAAAGGCAGCTTTAGAAAGAGCAGGAATCAGTCCGAATGATATCAGTGAATCAATTTATGGGAATGTAGTCCCCTCAGAAAAAAATTCAATTTATTTGGCAAGACACATAGGTTTAAAAGTTGGGCTACCAAAAGAAGTACCCGCCCTCACAGTAAATCGCTTATGTGGTTCCGGAATGGAAGCAATCATCCTAGCTGCCAAAAAAATCTACTTACAGGAAGGGGAAGCAGTTCTTGCTGGTGGTGTAGAGTCCATGAGTCAGTCTCCTTATGTAGTACGAAATGCCAGATGGGGTGTAAAATATGGATCCTCTGAATTTGAGGATACTTTGAATCAGGGCTTAACTGATATTTATGTTGAACTGCCAATGGGTATGACAGCTGAGAACTTAGCAGACCAGTACAAAATATCCAGAGAGGAACAAGATAGCTGGGCAGCGACTTCTCAATCCAGAGCAGAAGCTGCAACAGTGGAAGGAAGACTGAAAGAGGAAATTATTTCCATAACAATTCCAGGGAAAAATCCTATTCTTTTTGAAAAAGATGAATTTATTCGCGGTAAAGCGTCTATAGACAAAATGGGATCCTTAAAACCCGCTTTTAAAAAAGATGGAACTGTAACTGCAGCCAATGCATCAGGAATTAACGATGGGGGATGTTCCCTTGTAATAGCAAGTGCATCTTTTGCAAAGAGCAAAGGTAAGTCTCCCCTGGCTATTATCAAATCCTATGGTCATAGTGGTTGTGATCCAGCAAAGATGGGAATTGGGCCTGCTTTAGCGATTCCTAGGGCATTAAAAGCTGCAGGATTGGATTTGAAGGATATTGGCCTAATAGAAATAAACGAAGCGTTTGCAGCTCAATATCTTGCTGTACAGAAAGAATTAAATTTAAACCCAGAGATCACAAACGTAAATGGCGGAGCAATCGCAATAGGCCATCCACTAGGAGCAAGCGGTGCTAGAGTGACTCTAACACTAGCCTATGAAATGAAACGAAGAAAGGTAAAATACGGAGTGGCATCTTTGTGCATTGGCGGTGGTCAGGGAATAGCCATAGTACTAGAAAATCCAAATTTATAATTAAGATTCCACAGAGAGAGATATAACCATAAGTTGCTCAGGAAGCTCTAGTGGGACTGAAAACTCCAAACCTAGCATTAGCTTAGGGACTTTGTTGATCTCGCAGTCTAGTTTCCAAGCAATTCTTCCATCAAAGCTAAACTTTTCTTGCATAGGCTCTTGCATGATAAATCCTTTGATGGGAGAATCTACCTCGCAAATGAAATCGGGGGACATTACAGCACAAAGTCCACCTTCAGAAATATTACCTAAGAATCCTTTGCTCAGGCTACCGTCCGAATCGAAATTTACAGAGTAATCAGCAAAATCCTTAGGATAAACACGTGGGGCTTTTCTATTTTGAGTCATAAGGCAATTCTAATCCTTTTAAACTATAGTCAACTAATAAACTTTCCCAAAACTGTTATTTAACTCTTTATTATATATAAGTTTACTATAAGCAAATAAGAAATAATTTATTTTGAAGCTATAAAAAAACCTCTTTTTTATAGGAAGAAAAAAAAGAGAAATATTTCATGATATTATGGCAAAATGTTCTTTTTTTAAACAGGAAAGGAGGGATAAAATTATTAGATTGTGAAATAAAATAGAGTATATAAACTTACTACATGCTAACAATTGGTTTTTTTAAAAGAGTTCAAATTTAATAAAAAAAGATAAGAAATAATTGTAATTTTATGAAAGACTTACATTATAAAAATATGATAAGAAATACATTTGAATTATTCCTAATTCTTTGCATACTAAGTGGATTTGTTTTTTGCAAGCAAAATAAGGAAGAGTCTATTGTAGACACATTAACAAACCTAACCATCCTATCTACAGCATCTACCATTGGCCAATGCCAAATAAGCTCAGCAAATAATACTGAATACTTTACTTCAGGCTCAACTCCAACTGGAGGCACAGTTAGCGTTGAAAGATTTTCTTTTCAGAGTGGTTCTACTTTGGTAGACGTATATTATCCTAAAAATACTTCTACCTCTTTACCTATATTAGTTTTATTTCAGGGGGGAAATGTTCATTCTTCATTTTACTCTAAATATGCTGCAAGAATGGCAAGTGAGGGTTATGTAGTTTATGTGGGAAATCGATGTGATCTATTCATTGTTCAATATTTTTTATATCCATCCTCATCCCTTGGCAATACAGTACTTACAGAGGCTAAATCACAAAATTCAAATTCATCCTCTCCATTGTATGCCAGATTGGATTTAGATAAAATAGGATTTTTAGGACATTCTTTAGGAGGAGTGGTTGGATTGTATGCAATCAATTCTATCTGTGAATTCCCATTTTGTGGAAGCGGATATCAGTTTTTATCCCAAGTAAAAGCTGGTATTTTTTATGGAAGCGGATTGGGAGGCAGCTTTAGCCAAAGTAAATTCTATATAGGAAGCAATGGTAAGGGTATACCTACCGGATATATCCAAGGAAGTCTGGATGGTGCCAATAAACCAGAAACTGGGTTAGCTAGTTATAAAAATGCAATTGCTAAAAAAGCGTACTTCTCGGTAGAAGGAGCGAATCATTATGGTATCACTGATCTGAATAGCCCTTATGGAGCAAAAGCTGAGTCAATTAATGCAACACTTACTCAAGCTGATCAAATTGAAAAAATTTCTAAATCAAGTATTTTATTTTTAAATACATATTTAAAAGGAACTACAACAATTACATCCAGCACAATAGATGGTGTAACTATAACGTATGAAGAATGATAATAATTTTAGCACATTCAAAAATTGGATTACTTCAACTTATAAAAAAGTAAATGAACATAATACTATCATTGTTTCTTTCTATTCTTCTTCATATATTCATTTTATTTTTTAATAATCATCCAAATGATAATAACATCCAGATTTTCTTAAATAGAGGTACTACAGTATCCTTTAAATTTACAAAGAGCGAAAGCCCGGTATCTAAGAACAAAAAGGAAGGCTCAGGAATAGAAAATAGTCAATCATCAGAATCAGAACTAATCGGTGTAAAGAGCAAAGATGTTTCTGATTTTAAAAATTCAATACAATACCCTGCTGATGCACTTCAACAAGGCCTTGAAAGTAATTGTGAATGGAAAGTACTAGTAGGTTTAAATGGTTCAGCAGAAAAAATTGAGTTAGTTCGTCCATGTAAGTACAAAATATTTGAAGCTGAATTTATGAAAGTAGTGAAAAATTGGAAATTTAAATCACCAGAAAATACATGGTTAGATATTCCAATCATTTTTAGAATTGAAATGGAGAATGAATAGTGGGACATATTTTAGAAAAGGTTAAAAAAGCCATTGATATAGAAATTGAATCTTTGCAAAATTTTAGACAAAAATTAGATCCTAGATTTGAAGATGCAATACAACTTATCATGGAAATGAAAGGTAAAGTCATCATTACAGGTGTTGGAAAATCTGGAGATATAGCAAAAAAATTATCATCTACCATGACATCTACAGGGACGGAAGCTATTTTTTTACATCCCACAGATGCAACACATGGTGATGCTGGATTGATCAAAAAAGAAGATATAATTTTAGCAATTGGAAAAAGTGGAGAAAGCGATGAATTGATAGCTTTGATTCCTACTATCAAGAGAATTGGTGCCAAATTAATTGCTCTCACCGCTAATCCTACATCAAAACTTGCTCAATCAGCAGATATTGTAATTATAACTCCCGTTTTAAAAGAAGCCTGTCCTCTAGACTTAGCTCCTACATCAAGTACCACAATAGCACTTGTAGCAGGAGATGCAATAGCAATGGCACTAATGGAATTAAAAGAATTCAAAGAAGATAATTTTGCACTTTACCATCCTGCAGGAAGGCTTGGAAAAAGATTAAGTTTAAATATTGAAGATGTTATGCGTCATGGAAATGATTGTCCTATTGTAAGACAAGATACAAATTTATCTGAAATATTAAATGAAATAACTAAAAAATCAGTTGGTGCTACCTGCGTAATAGATTCAGAACAAAATTTGAAAGGAATTATAACTGATTATGATTTGAGAAAGCAATTATCTCTAGGAAAACTCACTAATGATTTAAGAGCAGAAGAAATAATGAATCAAAATGCTATTAAATTTTCAATCGGTATGAAAGCGTACGACGTTCTCCTGGAGATGGAAGATAGAAAAAGACCAATTTCTGTAGCTCCAATTATTAATTCAGAATTAAAATTGGTAGGAATTGTAAGTCTACATGATCTAATTCAAAAAGGGCTAAAGTAGATTTAGAGCAAAAAGATTCCTACCTTATAAAAAAAATCTTTAGAAAATAAAAAAAAAATTGTACTTTTTTTTATATAGTCTTAGATGGTACCTATGGCTATTCGATTAGAAAATAAAACTGGCAAAAGATATGGAAGATTTGTAAAGTATGAGTATGGCGAAGATCTCTTTGGATATCTATATCTAGAGAAAATTAAAGGCAAAAAAGAAAGTGTGGAAAAGGGAAAAATAGTAGATAGATGGATTTTGGATGATTTGGCCAGTTTAGTCAAAACACTAGATTTAGAAATATACCGAAGAGAAGTCGAAAACTACGAAAGCCAAATTGCCTGATAAAATAAATTTGTTTCTAAAGAATAGAAAAAAAAGATACTCTTACAAATTTGATAAAATATCCACATCATTAAAAAAAATCTCTTTATATAGATTTTTAATATTTTTATTTTTACTACTATCCTTAATTATTTTTTATATTCAACGTGACTTTTTATTTATTTCATTTTTACCAATTACAATAGTTATAATATTTATATTTTTAATTCATAAATACAATAAAGTATCAAAAATTTATTCAAAAATAGACTCAATCCTTCAATTATTAAAGAGAGAAGAGCTCCGATATGAGCTTAAAATATCTGAATTACACAGAGAAGATCCAGATTTTTTAGATCCATCAAATTTTCACTTTTGGAAGGATTTAGATATTTTTGGAAAACAAGGACTATATTCATACTTAGATACTACAGTAACACAGGGTGGAAATAAAAAGTTTGTATATGAACTACTACAAAAAGAAGTACCTGATCTACCAGATATTAATTATAAACAAACAATTATCAAAGAATTAAGTATCAGAAAAAAGTTATTATGGAAATTACTCTATTTATTCTATGAAACATCTTCCTCTGGTGGGTATGTAAAAGTATCTCTAAAACATAAAATCGAAAGTGTAAAACAAATAATCTCAAAACCTAAACAATCATTATTATTTATCAAATTATTTCTAATAATTGGTTATATAGGTGGATTCCTATTATTTCTTTTAGATAAACCTGGTCTTTGGGGATTTTTCTTTTTTACTCAAATAATATTGTATACTCAAAAATTTAAAAAGAAAAATATTATAATAAAAAAATATGAAAAATTTATTTCTATACTCACTAAATTTGAAGATGTTTCCCTTTATTTATCTAAAGTTAAATTTAATTCAGAGGGGTTAAAAAATAAATTTAATAGCTTATCGAATAAAGATTTATCAAATTTATTTATAAGAATAAAAAAACTAGAAACAAAGTTAGTATATAGAGAAATTCCTCTTCCAGGATTTTTGTTAAATTTATTTATATCATTTGACTATTTTATTTTAAATGATATAAATGAGATAGAAAATTCAAATATACTAATCGATGAGTTAATTGAATCATTAGATTATTTAGATAGCATATTACCTTTTACTCTCCTTCAATTTTATAACCAAGATTTAGAATTTCCTGAGTTTTTAGAAAGTTTAGAACTATCAGCCGAACAAATAGGGCATCCTTTAATACCAAATAATCGAAGAGTATACAACAAGCTTTCAAATATAAAACCAGGTTCAGTAGTACTTATAACTGGATCTAATATGAGCGGTAAAACTACTTTCTTAAGAACTATTGGAATAAATGTACTACTAGCACACTGTGGTGCTCCTGTTTGTGCAAAAAGTATGAAATTATCTCCTATGAAAATTTTATCAAGTATAAAGAATGAAGATTCTCTTAGTGAAGGAGTCTCTTTTTTTTATTCAGAAGTGCAAAAATTATCCTATATCTTAAGGGAATCTAAAACTAATAATTCTTTACTATTGATTGATGAAGTTTTAAAAGGAACAAATACAAGAGAAAGATTGATTGCAACAAAATCTTTACTTCAAAGTCTCTCGGAGATTAATTCACTCAATTATATTACAACTCATGATATAGAATTAGCAAAAGAGAGTGATTCAATAGTATTAAAACATTTTACTGAAATAGTAGAAAATGATAAAATGAGTTTTGATTATTTAGTACGAGATGGAGTGATTACTTCTGGTAATGCCTTAAAAATACTCTCCATTGAATGTCCTGAATTGAAGCTATTTCTTAATTAAATCTCTTGATTTCCAAGTGATTTCACCATTCCCTTCAATAGGAAATGCACTCCCTTGAAACTCAGAAATTCCCTCTGCTAAAAATATATCAACCCATGCAAGACTTCTTGCAAAAAATTCCCTTGTTCTATTTTTAACTTCATCTTTGTACTCCCTCAAATCGGATTCCATAGTAGCAACTTGTATTCCTAAACTCTGCGCTATAAATACAGCCCTAGGAAGATGAAATCTTTGTGTTACAATCACAGCATCATTAATCTGAAATATATACTTAGCTCTTACAAGAGTATCATAAGTTCTAAATCCAGAATAATCCATAAAGATATCTTCTCTTTTTACATTATTTTTTAACATATAACTCAACATGGGAGTAAGTTCATTATAAGTTTTTGTTCCATTATCACCTGATAATAAGATTTTTCTGACCTTTTTTTTATTGTATAACATGACAGCACATTTTAATCTATCTTCTAAAACACTAGAAGGAGTTTTCCCATATACTGCTGCACCGGGGACGATTGCTACAGTATATGTATCCATTTTTTCAAAAGATTCAGGAGAGTAAGATGGAGTACGTAAATAGTTCATTTCAATAAAGAAGTCTATAAATATTGCAAGAATAGTAATAATTAATATTGATTTAAAAAATATCAATATATAGTTAATAAATTCTTTTTTTAAATAATTATCTTTCATTTTATTAAAATTTATCTTTTGGAATATTTAATTTTTTATCAAAATTAGTAAAGATTTTATATAAAAAATCTATATCCCCAGACGTTAACTCTGCTCTTTCTAAGATAGTTTTTAAACGTCTTACTGGTAAAAAATCATTGTTGTGATATTTATCCATACCCAGTAAATGAAAAATATGCTTTGTATATTCATAAAAGTGTTTTGTACTTCTTTGATTGGGAGCCTTTTCTAAAGGATCTAATGATAAGTTGTATTGATGAAATGCAGATAAACAATAGGATACCGAATGGGATAGGTTCATTGACTTTTGGTAACCAGGTAAATTAAAATCTAACATATACTCACAATTGAGTAGGGTATCTTTACTCAAACCTCTGTCCTCCCTGCCAAAAACTATCCCAAATTTTTTTTGTGATAGAATCGATGGAAGTTTTGAAAGTGGCACAAATTGGGATCGATTGCCACCATGAATCATACTAGTTCCCACGACCAGGTCTAAGTCAGAAAAACATTCCTTTGCGGATGGATAATGCATGATAGCTGAGAGCTCCTGTTTAGAGTTGTAAGCCATCCATTCCATTTCAACGTCGTACCCTCTCACCATGCCTATAATTCTCAGTGGAGCTAAAGAAAAATTTCCAATGAGACGACAGATCATCCCAATATTCCCAGCGTACTTTGGATTTTCTAAAATAATTACAGGATAGTCTCCCTCGTGCATATCTCACTCTTTTTTAATTAAACTTCTAGAGAAACTATATTTCTTCTTGCTTCTATTTCGAAAAGTTATGAAATGAATTATGTCTCTTTTTTTCAGTTCCTCCTCTCTCCCAAAAATTAGGAACATTGATGAATCACTACGAAAACAGTCCATTGAACTTTTAAACCAATTTTTTAAGCAAATTAATTCATATCCATTAGACGGAATTTTTAAGGTAAAACCAAGGGCAGCAACTCAAATGGTTGACTCATTTTTAAAATTAAGTGGATCTGGAAAAGTTTTGTTTATAGGAGTAGTCTTGGAATCAGAACTCACTTCGATGTTGATAGCAAGAATAGAAGAAAGACCATTCCTTTTAGAAGAAAAGATTTTATACGTAGACATTGCAGTTACAAAAAATGGTCATTTAAAAAAAGGTTATATGAAAAGTTTACTAGGCTATGCTGAAGAATGGGCTCAAAAAAAAGACATTCCAATCTTAGAATTGAGAACTTTAACAGCCAACCAAGATGCTATTCGTTTCTGGAATAAACAAAATTATAAAGAATTTTATATTAGATTTAGGAAAACTATATGAGTGATGAAATTGTAAGACAAAATCTATTTTTATTGATGAAAGAAAAGGTATATAGATACAATGAAGAACCTTTTACTTTAGCTTCTGGAAAAAAATCTCATCATTATTTTAACTGTAAAGAAATCCTGTTACATCCTGACAGATTGGCTCTTTTAGGAGATTACATTGTAAACTATTTTCTTCCAAAAAATGGACTACATCCTCAAGCGGTAGGTGGATTGACAATGGGCGCAGATCCAATTAGTTATGCAGTTGCACTTTCATTTCAAAAAATGAATAAAATTGTATATCCACTGGTTGTAAGAAAAGAAGCTAAAGATCATGGAACTAAAAAACTAGTTGAAGGTTCTATTTCTTCCATCCAATCCTGCTTAGTAGTGGATGATGTTATCACTACAGGGGGTTCAACATTAAAAGCAGTAGAAGCACTCAGGGCTTCAGGGATTACTGTAGACCAAGGAATCTGTATATTAGATAGAGAAGAAGGGGGATATGAAGCATTAAAGCAAGCAGGTATTACAATGTATCCAATATTTAAGAAAAGTGACTTTATAAATGAAATTACGAAAGGGAAAGAGTAAGTTTATAAATTTTTTTAAAAATCGATATAAGTATCCAAACCTGCTATAAAAAACTCTAACTGTTTTTCAATTAACTCCTTTACTACAAATGCGGGAGGACCAAATAAGATATTCATCGGAAATAACATCCAGCCAATTCCATCTAAACCACCCATACTTATGAAATAACCTAGCTCCTTGTAGCTAAAATGATTCAAAGGCTTATTCTGAGAATGGTTAAGGATATTTTGTGATACAGTTCTTGCTTTCCTTACGGCAATCTGTGCACTCATAGAATTATTTCCATTTGAATTGAAGTAGCTACAATCTCCTGCAGAGAATATATTTTGGAATAATTGAGCTACGTGTATGAGTTGCCCATATTCATTAGTTTCTAATCGAAAGGGGGAAGGTCTTACACCTGGAAAAAAAAAGGTTAGATCTGAAGGAAATTCCCTAGTACTCTTTGTTTCTAAGGACTCAACTAGAATATTCTCTTTAGTGATACTTTTTATTTTATGAAGAGGGAAGAAGGATGTATTTTTATGTTTGAATTTAGAGTGTATATAGTCATGAAATACATTTGGCAAGGATGAGAGGATCCTATCTTCCATTGTAAAAAAATTAACGTTTGGTTTAAGTTTGTACTTTTCTAAATAAGCGAACAATTCAAAAATAAATTGGATGCTACTTGCTCCACCTCCTACAAAGGATATATTTTCAGCAGAAATAAGCTGGTATATGCTATCTTTCCACTTCTCATTGATAAACTCATTTAAACCAAGGACAACAGCATCTTTAGAAACTGAAAGTGACTCTGGAGAAATTTGAGAGGCTCCGGTAGAAACTATCAGGTAGTCAAATCTTTCATTGATTTGGTCAATAAATGATTCTTTTTCCCACTTCAGAAGATTTTCATTTGAAATAAGAACTTCTTTTTGTAGGAATTTAAAATTAAAAGTAGAAGCTAAACTGGAAAAGCTCTTTTGAAAGTTCTGCAAAGGTTCTTGAAAAGTTAAGTGTAATCGTAATACGTTTAAAAATGATTCATTCTTATCAACCAATAACACTTCAAAATTCTTTCCTCTGGCTAGCAAAGTAGCCGAAATCAATCCTGAAACACCGCCACCTAAGATAATTACTTTCTTCACAGTTACATTAGAATTGAGAGGAAAATTATGGAAAGGATTTAATTACTTCCTAAAATCCCCGGCGTAACCGGGGACTAAATTGTGAACCTACTACTTCTTCTGAGGAGGGATGTCCGTGCAGGAGCCGTGGGCTATCTCTGCCGCCATTCCTACAGATTCTCCGAGGGTTGGATGGGGATGGATTGTCTTACCGATATCAACAGCATCCGCTCCCATTTCTATCGCAAGACAGACTTCGCCGATGAGATCACCTGCATGTGTTCCCACAATTCCCCCTCCGATGATACGGTGGGTTTCCTTGCTGAACAGTAGCTTTGTAAAACCTTCATCTCTACCATTGGCGATTGCGCGTCCACTTGCCGCCCAGGGGAAATGCCCTTTTTCGTAAGCAATTCCTTTTGCCTTACACTGATCTTCTGTAAGACCTGCCCATGCTACTTCGGGATCGGTGTATGCTACTGATGGAATTTGTAGTGCATCAAAGAAACTCTTCATTCCATGAGCCGCTTCTGCCGCCACGTGACCTTCATGTACTGCTTTGTGGGCAAGCATAGGTTGTCCTACAAGATCCCCAATTGCAAAAATGTGTTGTACGTTGGTTCTCTGTTGGGAATCAACTGCAATAAAGCCTCTTTCATCCACAGCCACTCCTGCTTTGTCGGCAGAAATTTTCTTTCCGTTGGGCGTACGTCCTACAGCTACTAAAACCAAGTCGTACACCTGAGGTCCTGCAGGAGCTTTTTCACCTTCAAAGGTTACATGGATTCCATCTGCCTTGGCTTCTGCTTTGGAGGCTCTGGTTTTAAGCATTACATTGTCAAAACGGTAAGCGTTGACTTTGTCCCATACTTTGACCAGATCTCTATCGGCACCTGCCATGAGTATGTCTAACATCTCTGCAATGTCAATTCTTGCTCCCAATGTAGAGTACACGGTTGCCATTTCCAGTCCGATGATTCCTCCACCAATGACGAGCATACGTTTGGGCACAGATTTTAAGAGAAGGGCTCCTGTGCTATCTACAACTCTTGGATCTTCGGGAAGAAAGGGAAGCTTTACTGGCTGGCTTCCTGCCGCAATGATGGCTTTTTGGAAACGTACTACTTGTTTTGCACCCGTTGCTTTCTGGCCTGCACCCTCAGTGAGTTCTACCTCTACGTGGTTGGCATCCAGAAATTTTCCGAGTCCGCGTACTACGTTTACCTTTCGGGCTTTTGCCATTCCAGAGAGTCCCGTGGTGAGTTTTCCAATGACGGTTTCTTTGTGGCTTCTTACCTTGTCGATATCTACTTTTGGTTCGCCATACACGATTCCGTGTTTTGCCATAGCCTTGACTTCATCCATGATAGCGGCTGTGTGCAAGAGTGCCTTGGAGGGAATACATCCCACATTCAAGCAAACACCGCCCAAAGTGGGGTATCTTTCCACCAAAACGGTGCTCATGCCCAAATCAGCACTGCGAAACGCCGCACTGTATCCTCCAGGACCTGCCCCGAGAACAAGCATTTCGCACTCGTGATCAACCTTTCCCGAATAACTTCCAGCGGGGAGAGGAGCCGATACAGGAGCGGGCTTAGGTGCTTCTTTGGGAGGAGCTGGGGTGGAAGCTGGTGCAGGCGTAGGTGTCGCACCGGCTCCTACTGTTTCTAAGACTCCGATGATTTTCCCTTTGCCCACCTTGTCTCCGATTTTGACTGAGAGTGATACAATCTTCCCTGCTTCTTCGGCAGGTATCTCCATGGAAGCTTTGTCTGACTCTAGGGTCAAAAGGGGCTGATCCTTGGCTACCGTATCACCTACTTTTACATGTAGTTCAATAATAGGAACGCTATCAAAGTCGCCTATGTCGGGAACTTTTATTTCTATTTGTGCCATTTCTTTCCCCTTACAGAAGAACTCTACGGAAATCCGCGAGCAATTCAGCTATATAGACATTGAATCTTGTTCCGAGAGCACCATCGATGACTCTGTGGTCAGCCGTCATAGAAAGAGGACAGATGAGTCTAGGTTCAAATTTTGAACCATCCCAAACTGGCTTCATTGCTGCCTTGCTTACACCGAGTATGGCAACTTCTGGAGCGTTGATGATGGGCGAGAAGTAAGTTCCCCCAATTCCACCGAGAGATGAAATTGTAAAACATGCCCCCTGCATTTGATCGGGCTTGAGTTTTCCTTCTCTGGCAAGTTTTGCAAGATCGGAGGTTTCTTTGGCAATTTCAATGATTCCTTTTTGGTCTGCGTTTTTGATTACAGGTACTACAAGACCATTGGGGGTATCTGCCGCAAAGCCGATGTGGAAGTATTTTTTGAGAACCAAATCATCCCCATCGAGTGAACTATTGAATTCAGGGAATTTTTTGAGTGCCGCTACCGATGCCTTTATGATAAAGGCAAGCATGGTAACTTTGATACCTGCTTTCTCATTTTGCTTGTTGGTAGATACACGGAAGGTTTCTAGATCGGTGATATCAGCATCCTCGTGATACGTAACAGCAGGTATTACAACCCAGTTACGGGAAAGATTTGCCGCAGATATTTTTTTGATTCTAGAAAGGGGCTGTCGTTCGATTTCTCCAAATTTGGTGAAATCAATCTTAGGCCAGGGGAGTAGGTTGAGTCCAGCTCCACCACCAGAAGGGGCAGATGCTTGCCCTGTCATGATACCTTTAACATAGTTTTGAACATCTTCCTGTAAGACACGCCCTTTGGGTCCTGTGCCTTTTACCTTAGAAACATCTACCCCTAAATCACGGGTAAACTTTCGAACGGAAGGACTGGCATGGCTCACAGTAGAACTTACTTCTCCATGAGATTCACTCACGGGAGCAGAGGCTGGCTTGGGAGGAGCAGGGCTAGCCGCAACGGGTGCTGGTGCGGGAGTTGGAGCAATAGGGGCGGGACTTGCTTTGGGAGCAGGTGCTACTGAGGCACCTGCGGATTCTTCCAATACAAGAATTGTATGACCTTTGGAAACCTTGTCGCCAATCTTAACTTTTAATTCCTTGATCACTCCATTCGCTGAAGAAGGAACATCCATGGAAGCCTTGTCGGATTCCAGGGTGATTAAGGATTGCTCAGCTACAACTGTATCACCTGCTTTTACATGAATTTCGATAATGGGAACACTGTCAAAATCTCCAATATCGGGTACTTTTACTTCAATTAAATTTGCCATATCTTTTCCTGTTATACAGTTGTTGGATTGGGTTTTTGTGGATCTATCCCATATTTTTTGATAGCTTCCGCTACCACTTTGTAATCGATTTGACCTTCATCTGCCAATGCTTTGAGTGCCGCAACAGTGACCCAACGTCTATCCACTTCAAAGAAATGACGGAGTTGTTCTCTTGTATCGGATCTACCAAATCCATCGGTTCCGAGTACTGTAAAACGACGACCGATGTTTTGTATTGCAGGTCTGATTTGTTCTGCAAATAGACGGACATAGTCAGTTGCCGCAATAATCGGTCCCTGTGTATCTTTGAGGCAGGTTTCTACATGACTAGGAGCGGGCTTGGATGTAGGATTGAGCATGTTTAAGCGTGATACTTTGTTCCAATCTCTACCGAGTTCATTGAAACTTGGACAGCTCCAAATGTCTGAGGCTACACCCCAATCATTTTTCAATAGATCAGCCGCAGCGATTACTTCTCTGAAAATTGTTCCTGAACCCAAAAGTTGAACGTGTAGTTTTGCTTTTTTGTCTTCTGACTTACTGAGCTGGTACATACCCTTGATGATATCTTTTTCTGCTCCCTTAGGCATAGCAGGATGAGTATAGTTTTCATTCATGACTGTGATATAGTAATACACATCTTCCTGTTCGGCGTACATTCTACGAAGACCATCTTGGATAATAACTGCCAATTCAAAACCAAAAGTAGGATCATAGCTAACACAATTAGGAATTGCCCCACTCCAGAGGTGACTGTGTCCATCCTCGTGTTGGAGTCCTTCTCCATTTAATGTAGTACGACCTGCTGTTCCCCCTAAGAGAAATCCCCTACTGCGCATATCACCTGCCGCCCAGCAAAGATCACCCACTCTTTGGAATCCAAACATTGAATAGAAAATAAAGAATGGAATCATAGGAACGCCATGTGTGGAATAAGCTGTAGCCGCGGCTATCCAGTCACACATTGCACCCGCTTCATTGATACCTTCTTGTAATACCTGTCCATGCTTGTCTTCTTTGTAAAACATGAGTTGGTCTTTGTCCTGTGGAGTGTAGAGCTGTCCTACCTGACTCCAGATTCCTAACTGACGGAAGAGCCCTTCCATTCCAAAGGTTCTCGATTCATCAGGAACGATGGGAACGATTCTCTTTCCAATTTCTTTGTCTTTGAGTAAGATATTTAAGAGTCTCACAAAAGCCATAGTGGTAGAAATTTCTCTTCCTTCGCCCGTGGCTTCAAGGAGTGAAGCGAATGCATCTAAGCCAGGAACTTTTAGGCTCTCTGCTTTTGTGCGTCTTTGAGGAAGGTATCCACCCAGTTCTTTGCGTCTGGCACGCATGTACTCAAGTTCAGGGCTACCTTCTTCGAATTTAACGAGAGGATAGTCATGTAATTTTTCGTCAGACACAGGAATTTGAAAATGATCACGGAATTTTTTTACATCCACTTCTGCCATGTGCTTTTGCTGGTGAGCGATGTTCATTGCCTGTCCCGAACTTCCCATCCAATATCCTTTAACGGTCTTGGC
>Ga0209550_10001389_pt1 | contig 23144 bp, 16 predicted proteins | sample LauGreSuBDMM15SN_2_FD_187567 | JGI IMG/M metagenome (GOLD analysis project Ga0209550, IMG submission 187567) | Freshwater lake microbial communities from Lake Michigan, USA - Su13.BD.MM15.SN (SPAdes) (version 5) | ecosystem: Environmental > Aquatic > Freshwater > Lake | place: Lake Michigan... | reverse complement strand
ATCCAATCCCACCAAGACCATCAGGTCTGACTGCGCAATACATTCCGCCTCTTGGAGTCCACCCGTAAAAACACCGACGACCTGAGGGTCCTCATCGGAAACCACCCCTTTGGCCTTGTAGGTCGGCAAGACAGGGCAGCCCAGCAATTGCGCCAATTGCCTGACTTGCTTTGCATACTGACGGGCCTCCAGTCCGACAATCAAAACAGGTCTTTTGGCATGACCCAGGAGTTTTTCAACGGCTGCAAGATCTTCTGAAGAAAAGGCAACAGGGTCGGATGGTTTTGGGATCACAACCTGATCTGGCAGCACGCGTTTAGCCGCTTCACTGGTCAACTCGATGTGCACCGGCCCAAACGGCGCAGATGCAGCCAGCGCCAGCATGGCGTCGATCTCGGCCACAGGATCTGGTCCTTCAAGACGACTGAAACCTTTGACCACAGGGGCCAACATGGCCTTTTGATCGAACACCTGGTGGGTGATGTAGGCCAATTGCTTGGGCGTGAAACCATCGGTGATCACAAGAACGGGCGCACGATCCAGCGATGCGTAGGCCACGCCATTGGCACCATTGGCCACACCAGGCCCTTTGGTCATGATGGCCACACCCGGGATGCCTGTAGTCTCGGCCATGGCACCGGCCATCATGACTGCCGCATTTTCCGACTTCGTCAAGACAAAATCGATGCCCAATTGAGCTGCGGCTTCGATCACGTCCAAGGAAGAGCCGCCACCGGGCAGTCCGAACATTCGTTTGACACCCGCTTGACTGAGCGCTCTGGCCAAGGCTTGGGCAGTCGTGATGGTGTTTTCCATGGCAAAGCCTTTCATCGACGGATATAGGGATTGGCGGCAGGACCACCGGTGTATATCCAAACGCTCTTGACTTGCAAATAGTCATAAATCGCATCCAAGCCGTTTTCGCGCCCCATGCCTGAGGACTTGAAACCGCCAAATGGTGAGGTGTAACTCGTCGAACGGTAGATGTTGATCCACACGGTACCCGCCACCAACCTGTTGGACATATCGACTGCACGGCGCAAGTTCTCAGTCCAAACACCAGCGGCCAAGCCATACTGCGTGCCATTGGCAATGCGCACGGCGTCGTCATCGTCCTTGAATTTGATGACACTCAGTACGGGGCCGAACACCTCCTCCTGAGCAATGCGCATGTCGGGTGTCACGTTCACAAAAATGGTGGGTTGCACAAAGAATCCTTTGGCACCTTCAGGCCCCTGAGCCACCGCTCCGCCCATCACACAATGAGCGCCTTCATTCTTGGCAATCTCGATGTAATCGAGCACTTTGCGGTACTGCTGCTCGGTCGTGATGGGACCGAGCTGCGTATCTGGCGACATGGGATCGCCGAATCGCGCGGTGCTGGCCAATGCCACCAACTTTTCAACAAACACATCGTGGATCGATTCGTGAACCAGCAAACGAGAGCCTGCGATGCAGGTCTGTCCGCTGGCTGCAAAAATGCCTGAAATGGCCCCTGACAGGGCGTCCTCGATCCGAGCGTCTTCAAAAACGATGTTGGCCGACTTACCGCCCAGCTCCAAGGTCACATGCTTGAAATCAGCGGCTGCGGCCACATTGACCCGCCGACCGCCCGACTCACCACCCGTGAAAGCCACTTTGCGCACCAAGGGGTGAGTGACCAAAGCCTCACCCACATCAGCCCCCAAACCTGTGACCACATTGATCAACCCAGCAGGCAAGCCCGCCTGGGCCGCCAACGCAGCAAATTCGAGCGTGGAGGCAGAGGTGTATTCAGAAGGCTTGATCACCACCGCATTGCCTGCGGCCAAGGCAGGCGCCACCTTCCATGCCAGCAACAGCAAGGGGGAATTCCAGGGTGTGATGCAGGCGGTCACCCCGATGGGTTCATAGCGCGTGAAATTGAGCACATGGGGCTTGTCAATGGGCGGTACCGCGCCTTGTATCTTGTCTGCGAGCCCCCCGTAATAACGAAACCACTCGACCAAATACTTACACTGATTGCTCATTTCAGCGTAGAGTTTTCCGTTGTCGCGCACCTCAATTTCTGCCAGGCGTGGCGCATGCTCCAGCAACACATCGGCAAAGCGAATCAAGGCCTGACCGCGCTGCGATGGCGTCATGCGCGACCACGCCCCTTGCCGCATGGCCCGCTCAGCAGCCTGAACGGCGCGATCGACGTCCTCAGAGTTTCCCAAAGGTATTTCGGCCCATTTCTCACCGGAATAAGGGTTGACCGAATCCAGCCAACGCCCGGACGAGGGATGGACCCACTCACCATCAATGAACATCGAATAACGTTTCATTTGCCAGCTTTCAAGAAGACTGAAGAGGAAGGTCAATGCGCAAGTTCCAATGCGCATCGACAGTCACCCGGGCCAAGTGAGGCACGACCACCGTCGATTCGCGTTCTTCGATGATGGCCGGGCCCTCCAAAACAGCATCCACTGCCAGCAAATGGCGGGCATAAACCGGGGTCGTCACGAAACTTTTTCTCAACACACAAAAGACGGGCCGATGACCTTTGAGTGCAGCGTCCGCTTGGGGCAACGCCGCTTCATCCAGCGAGTCGGCCACTTGCAGCAAATCAGGAGATGGGCCTTGCACCACCACGCGCCAAGACACCACTTCGGCGGGCGTGTCTTTTTCGGTTCGGCCGTACAACTGTAGGTAGCAAGTCGAAAAACCATGCGCCATTCTGGCCGCCAGATCGGCCATGGGAGAGACCATGTCCACGGGCACCTCCACCTCGTATCCCTGCCCCACATAGCGCATGGCAGCACTGACCTTGACACGGCATTGGTCCCGGGTCAGGCCGGAATGGGACATCATCGCCAAGCCCTTTTGTTGCAAGTCTTCAACCAGCCCTTGCACTGCGGCGGTATCGAGTTGTTTCAAGGTTGAAATCTGCGCTTTGACAAACTGAAATGACATGGGCGATGCCAAAAACCCAAAGGCCGATGCCACGCCAGCACCGCGAGGAATGAGAACGTGGCGCATGTCGAGTTTCATGGCCACATGACAAGCGTGAACGGGACCCGCCCCGCCAATGGGCACCATGGCGTAATGGGATGCTTTTAATCCCTTTTCCAGTGCATGGATGCTAGCGGCCTGAGCCATGGCTTCATTCACGGTTTCATGAATTCCAAACGCTGCATCCACGACAGACAACGACAAGGGTTGAGCGATTTGCTTGTCGATGGCATGGCCCGCAGCGGCCAGATCCAGTTGCATGTCACCCCCCAAAAATGATCCAGCATCCAAGTAGCCCAGCACCAAGTCGGCGTCTGTAACCGTCGGATCGAGGCCACCCTGCCCATAACAGGCAGGGCCGGGGACGGCGCTGGAACTGTCAGGCCCCACCTGAATCAAACCCAATTGGTTGACTCTGGCAATGCTGCCGCCGCCCGAACCGATCTCAATCATGTCGATCGCCGGCACCTTCAGGGGGATGCCACTGCCTTTGCGAAAACGCTGCAAGCGCGCCACTTCAAAATCATTGATGACCTGCGATTCAGAGCCATTGATCAGGCATGCTTTAGCGGTCGTGCCGCCCATGTCAAAACACAGAACATCTTTTAAACCGGCTATTCTCCCGATCAGCGATGTGGCTTGCACGCCCCCGGCAGGGCCTGACTGAACCAGTCGAATCGGATAGGCCATGGCGGTCGTGTAATGGACCGTTCCGCCATCGGATTGCATGAGGTACAAATCCTTTTGGAAGCCCATGGTTTTGAGGCCCTGGATCAAACCCGATATGTATTTCTCAAACAAGGGCTGAACATACGCATTGCACACCGCCGTGGCCGTCCGCTCGTACTCACCAATTTCAGGCATGACTTCGCTGGAAATGCAAATGGTCACGCCTGGTAATAGGCCCTGCAATATTTCCTTGGCCTTCAACTCATGCCCATCGTGTCTGAAGGCATGCAAAAAGCAAATGGCGACCGCTTGCGCCCCGGCATCCCGAATTTGCTTGGCAATGGGTTCAAGCGCCTCGACGTCCAAGGGCTCGATCACAGCGCCATCAAATGCCACCCGCTCCTTGACCTCTAAACGCAGTGATCGGGGCACCAACGGCTCCACCGGCGTCAAGAATAAATCATAGATGTCGTAGCGCCATTCACGGGCAATTTGCAACACATCCCGAAAACCTAGCGTGGTCACCAATGCCGTGACAACACCTTTTCGCTCGATCAGTGCATTGGCAACCAAGGTGGTGCCATGAATGATGTTGTCCACTTGCTCGGGCAAGACCCCATTGTTTTTCGTGATCAGGGAAACCCCGGTCAACACCCCTTCAGAGGGATCGTGCGGTGTTGTCAGCACCTTTTCGTAGACCAAATGACCTTGTGAGTCGATCATGACCAAATCGGTGAATGTTCCACCAATGTCCACCCCAATTCGGTAAGGGCCTTTCATTGCAATTGGTTCACGGCTCATGAGGCTCTGCCTTTGCTTGCATTCAGCATTTGTTGTATTTCGGACTCGGCCAAACCGTAATCGCGCTGTGCACTTGCCGCCGAAACCACGCCATCGAGCAGATCCCTTTCGACAGCAGAGCGATCTCGCAAATGAGGAGACGACATGCCGCCGCCCCCTGGCGTCTCAAACGTCACGACCTGACCCTCTTTCATGCTGATGACCGACTTGGCTGGAATTTTCACGCCATCCAACAAATCAAGCCCTGCAGCACCATCAAGGCCGCCCAAGAATCCTCGTGGCGGGTGCTTGACCCGCTCATGGCGAATCATGAAGGTCAATGGTTCAGGTGACAGAGATTTGAAAGCAATGCGCTGCCCCAATCCCCCTCTGTGCAAACCCGCACCGCCACTGTCCACCAGCAGACTTTTTTCAGTCACCAGCATCGGGGTCTGATTTTCAAATTGCTCAATCGGGCTGTTGGCGACATTGGTGGGGAAACTCAAACAAGCAGGACCATCGCTGGTGGCTCTGGCACCGTAACCGCCGCTCATGAAAAACATCTTCACAAACTTGCGTTGGGACCGATCAACGCCTTTGAAGTAGACATTCCAGATCGGTGACCCGCTGTCCGCAATGATTTTGGTGGGCATCATTTTGGAGAGCGCTCCAAAAATGACAAACGGCAAATAATGCCCAGAAAGATGCCTGCCCCAGACGGGCGCAGGCCGTGTCGGATTCACCAAACAGCCCTCGGGTGCCAAAATGGTCAATGGCCGCAATCCGCCATCGTTGTTGGGGGATGAAGGATCAAAAGCACACTTGACGGCATAAGCGCTGTACGCAAAAGTGAAATTCATCACGGAGTTGATGGGCTTATCGATTTGCGCATCCGTGCCTGAATAATCAATCACCAACTCAGAGCCTTTTTTCCGAACATTGCAACAAATCAACAATGATTTTTCGAACCCATCTGCCATGACCTGGTCATCGAACTCACCATCGGGCATGGATTCGAGCATTCTGCGCATGCTGTTTTCCGAACGCAGCAAAATCTGATCGGTCACCGCCGTCAAATCGTCGATGTTTTCTTGTTGCAGCAAGGCCAACAATTTGGTTTGGGCCAACTCGTAGGCCGCAAACTGCGCACGGATATCACCAAGAGTCTCCAGCGGTTCTCTTAAATTTTCTTTGATGAAAGAAACCACATCGTAATTTTCTTCACCCCGTCTGCAAATCTTAAGTATCGGAATGCACAAGCCCTCCTCATAGGCGTCTTTGGCAAAAGGATTCGGGGCACCGCCAATGTCCACCGTATGGAAGGTGGAACCCACAAAAGCCACCAACTCCGCACCGCGAAAAATCGGGCGAACCATGGTGATGTCGTTCAGATGTCCGGTTCCCAGCCATGGGTCATTGGAAATCAAAACATCACCAGGCTCCAGCGTGTGCTTGGGATAGCGTTCAAGCATGGCGGCCAAAGTTCGCGGCATCGTTCCTAAAAATGAGGGGATAGAACGGGATGACTGCGCAAAGACCCTGCCATTGGCATCCATCAACGAACAAGCCAAATCCCAATTTTCACGAACGACCACCGAAAACGAGGTGCGAACAAAGGTTTGCGCAACCTCATCCATCAGCCCCGTCAAACGTTGCCAAACAATACCAAGTTGCAGTGCGCTGATGCTTTTACCCATGAATGACCCAATCCGTTGCGTGAATCATTGTCACCAACGGCCTGAACCAAGACCATTGGTAAATGACAAAGTCTGATTTAGCGACAGGCTAAAGTCACCCGCTGTCACATGAGGGTCTACCCCGATGTTCAAGCGCTTGTCGTGTTGCTCGGTATCTACCTACACTTGCTGGATATTTGCAAACTCACTGGATGGGCTGTTTATGAATCGCATTTGGGCCATTTTTTTTGGAATGCTGGCTTTCTCTGCGCATGCCCAAGATGCCACCTACCCCAACAAACCCATTCGTTTGATCGTGGGCTATGCACCTGGGGGTGCCACCGATATCGTGGCGCGCAGCATTGCCATCAAGCTTCAGGAAACGCTGGGCCAAACCGTGATTGTGGAAAATCGCGCCGGTGCAGGCAGCAACATTGCATCCGAATTTGTGGCTCGCAGCGCCCCCGATGGGTACACCTTGCTGTTGGGAACGATCGCCAATGCCACGAACATGACCGCTTACAAAAACCTCGGCTACGACACCATGCGGGACTTCATTCACATCACCCAGACGATGACAGCACCTTCGTTATTGGCTTTGCATCCTTCTGTGCCGGCCAAAAATCTGCGCGAATTTGTCGCGTTGGCCAAACAAAACCCAGGAAAGATGGCTTTCTCATCCAGCGGAAGCGGCGGGTCACCCCACTTGGCAGGCGAACTCCTGAAGATGCGAGGCAACATTGATTTGATCCATGTCCCCTACAAGGGGGCAGCGCCAGCCATGTCGGATTTGCTGGCAGGCCAAGTACAAATGAGTTTTCAAACTGCTTTGTCAGCGATTCCCCATTTGAAAAGCGGCAAGCTCAATGTCATCGCCGTGGCCAGCAAAAAACGCATGGAAATATTGCCCAATGTCCCCACCATGGCCGAAGCTGGCATGGCTGATTTTGAAGTTTCAAGCTGGAATGGCTTGTTTGCACCCGCCAAAACGCCAGCACACATCGTCAATGCTTTATACAACGCCACCATCAAGGCACTGAAAACCCAAGATATCAAAGACAAAATGGAGGCCCAAGGGGCTGAACCAGTTGGCAGCAGCCCCGAAGAATTCAAAGCCTTTGTGAAGGCAGAAATTGACAAGTGGGAACAGGTGATCATCAAGTCGGGCGCGAAGATGGACTGAAGCTTTGCGCCCATGGACTGACTGGCAGCCTCCATGAGGCTGCACCTCAAAGACAGGGCTGGTTAGCCAAGTTTTAGATGCCCTAAAAGATGTGAAGGCTGGGGGACAACACAATGAAGCGCGTGTTGTTACCAACCCTGCGGTTTCTGGCTAGACCTGTCTTCACAACTGAGTTGAATTTCTAAGGGTAATGTCCAATTTTTTGGGCCAATCGGCGGCGGTCCGGCTGTCTCATTAATGGCGCTCATGCGCGTATTGCAGCACCGACGCTTGCATATCCAGCGTGTAGCGGGTGAACTGACGATTGATGGCTGGAAGCGGCGCAATCTCGAGATGGCCCCTGGCCGGATCCATGAGCAACATCGCCACGGTGGCGCTGAGGTTGCTTTCCAGCGTAAGGCGCGGAGGACGACAGACCGACCACGGGGTGGCGAAATCATCGAAGAAGGCCTCGCGCAGGTGATCCAGCGTTAAGTGCCCCAGGTCCTTGTTCAGCAGTTCGCGGACGCGCACGTCGCGATAGAGCGAATCAGGTGTTGTGTGGATCCCCATGTCCTTGAGCTTGCCGAGCGCCACCGCGCTCTGGAAATGGTTGGCATGCACCAACATGCCATCTTGCGGGTGCACGAGGAAGGTTTCGTCGGGCGCGCACTCAAAGTTCAGCGCGAAGCCGCCCGCGTGGCTGATCATCAAGTTGTTCGACGTCGACTTCGGCGTGCAGTAGACCGTGCGCATGGCGATCGCGACATGCTCGGTTTCCAGCAGCTTGCGGCGAATCAGCGCCAGCGGCACCCCTTTTTGCGTGTAATCGCGGTCGGAGGAGAGGTAATTGGCCGTTACCGCGATGCCCGCTGCATTCATGCCGGAGCGGGCCAGTCCGCCCGCTTCGGTAAAGGTGAGGATGTCCGGGCCATCGTCACGACGGATCCGCAGCACCACGCCAGTGTCGGCGCACTCTTTGCGCCAGTCCCAGTTCTGCCCGTGCAGGAGCCGTCCGCTCGCCGTGACTTGCGGCAGCAGTACTGCGCCGGTGCAGCCGTCGGGCTCCTTGTCTGGGACGGTGATTTTGGGCGGCGGCTGGGTGAGCCGCAGGATCTCGGTGCGCGCGTTCACCAGTGCGATGTCGGCCAGCTCTACGCCCGCGCCTTCGGCCATGCCGCGCATTTCCTCGAGGTACAGGGGATCGAAGGCCTCGATCCGCGGCAGGAAACTGGTGGCCAGTCGCCGTACCTGCTCCGGGCTGGACTCTTGTGTCGCCCCTCCTGCGTAGAGCGCAACGCTGCGCCGGATCCGGTCGCGCGCCTGGGTGCCGTATTGCAGGCCCCGCGAGCGTGGTTCACCCGAGAGCTCGATGAGGGGAAAGGGTTCGATGCGTTCCATGGCGGGTTAGGCGACGCTGGCCGTCGCATCCTCCATGAGTTCGATCGTTTGCCGCAGCGTGTCGGCGACTTGGTTGCGATCGCGCGTGAGCTGTGTCTCGTGCATCCACCGCTCCTCATCCGGCTGGATGCTGCCGACGCGCTCGGCGTTGTAGAGAGAGGGGATCAGCGTGGACTGCGGCGTGAAGCTGTAGGGGTCATGCGCGTACTTGCCCACAGACGAACTCATGAGAGGGACGACCAGGCGGCTGATACGCTTGATGGCTCGATTGAGGCGCAGGGCGTGCTGCTCGTTTCCAGCACCGGCAGCGAACTGGGCAGCGACCGAAGATGTGCTCTGGTCAAAGCGCTCGGCCACCTCCAGCAGCTGGCTGGCAAGTGCTTTGAGCCCCTCGAGATTGAAGCCTTCAGCGGGCGACTTGATTTCGTCGAGCCGCTCGATCACCTGCTGGGCCATGGGCACATAGTTGAAGGGCAAGATCGGTGCGGTGCAAAGTTCCCAAAGGTAAGCGGCATACACCTCCAAGTGGGTCTGCATGTACTCGAAATCGACCTTGTCGATCGTGCATTCGAGCGAGTGATGCCACCAGCCCCGGGTGGCGAGCGCGGACGCCTTGAGTTGCTCATGCGTGAACGCGCCTTCGCCCTGGAACATCGGAACGCCCAGGCCAATGAACGAGGCATCGCCGCTCTTGGCCACCCGCTTCCAGCTGATCTCGCGATCGGGCATCAATGCTTTTTCCTCGCGCTGGTGGAAGCTCTTGAGCTCCACGCTGGAGGTGGTGTGCCATTGCGTGGTGCCGGTGCAGGAGGGCTGGTCGATCTGGAGATAGGCGCAGGCGTGATCGCGCAGCACATCCCAGTGGCGATCGGCAAACCAGGTGGAGCCCGCCATGGTTCCGGTTTCGTGGGCCGTCCAGAAACCAAAAACGAGTCCGCGTCGCAGCTTGTGCTGGTGCTGCTTGAAGACGCGCGCCAGCTCGACCATGATGGCATTGCCCGCTGCGTTGTCGGTGGCGGCTTCGCCGGGCCACGAGTCCTGGTGTCCGCCCACGATGATGAAGTCGTCCGGCTCAGCCCCTTGCGGCGCCGGCAGCTGTGCAGTCGTAATCTGTACCGGACGCCAGCCATTGGTGACATGCGTGCGCAGCCAGACCTTGACTGTCCCTTGTGAACACAGGTCCTTGAGCTGCAGACCGGCGACGCGTGAAATGCCAATGCACGGAATGACCGCCATCTCGCTCTTGAAGGTCTCGGGTGTCGGGTTACCCCACACCGGCTTGACCGAGCCGAAGGGCACGGCCGCGTTTTCTGGGTGCCCCCAGTTCATCATCACCGCGCCGATAGCGCCCTTCATGGCGGCGATGCGCTGCTTCTCGTGACGACCTGGCGCATACGACAGCTCCGTCAGGACGATCTTGCCGCGCACATCTTTGCCTTCGAAGTCGGCCGCCGATCCGGAGCCCACGTACACCAGCTCGCCGGAAAGACCGTCGGCCAGTGTTTCCACGCTGTGGCCCAGTGTATTGGCCTGGATGGTGATCTGCCGTGGCGCTTCGATACGCAGGTCGGCATGCTCCGGAAAGCTGACCAGCGCAGGGAGTTCATGCAACTGGGCCTCAAGCCCAACCGCGTGCATAGCGTCTCGGCTGTACTCGGCCATGCGGCGACCGTTGACCGAGCCTGCCGCACGGTGTGGGATCTCCCTGACGATCGTCTCGACGTGCGCGCGAACGTTTTGCGCCGAGACCGACGCGATCAACTCTTTTTTGGCCATGGAGATTCCTGGTGGGACGACTGGGATGAGCGACGGCCGGAACACCCGGGGCGGCATGGCCGCACCCGTCGCGTGGGGTCACTGGGCTTTAGGCGGGAAGGCAGCTTCCATCTTGGGGCCAGTGGTCTCTTCGAAAGTGCGCATGCTGGCCCGCAATTCTTGGGGACCGGCAAACATGGGCTGGTACAGGAGCCGCTTGGCGACCTCGATGTACGCCTTGTCCTTGATGGCGACTTTGATCGCTTCGGTGATCTTGTTGGCAACGGCCGGAGGCATCTGCGCCGGGCCCCATACATCAAAGCCGAACACGGGGATGTCGACGTTCATACCCAGCTCTTTGACGGTCGGCACATCGGGCATTTCTGGAATGCGAGTAGGGAAAGCAACGGCCAGCGCGCGCGTCTTGCCAGCAGTGACGTTTGGGTACACTTCGGGCGGCTGGGCGACACGGTAAGACACCTCACCGGCCAGCACCGCAAAGCCGCTCGGACCGCCGCCACGGTAGGGCACGTAGGTCACGTCCAAACCTGCGGCCTTCGCTGTCTCCAGCACGATGAGGTTCATCATCCCGCCCAGAGCCGGGCCGCCGACGCTGAGCTTGCCGGGATTTTTCTTGCCGAAATCGACCACGTCTTTCCAGGTCTTGAAGGGCGAATCGATTCGGGTCTCGATCATCCCGTAGGCCATCTGTCCGGTCTGGCCCAAGATGGTCAGATCCCTCCAGAACTTGGTCTCGAAGACGCCGCCCGAATAGTAGTAGCCCATCAGGGCGGCATGCCCTGCCAGCATCAAGGTGTGGCCGTCTGGCGCAGAGCGCGTCAGTTCGGCCACGGCAATCTTGGTAGAGCCGCCCGCGAGGTTTTGGACCACGACGGTCGCGCCCAGCGCCTCGCTCAGTGGCTTTTGCAGTGCGCGGGCGATCAGATCGTTGGCTCCTCCAGCCGCGAATGGCACGATGATCCGGATCGGCCGATCGGAGAAACTTTGCGCACAGGCTGTACCTGCCATGACCAGCGCAGCTGTTAGCGCCAGGAATCTTTTGACCTTCTTGATACTCATATCCGTTGTCTCCGGGTTGGAAAAGAAAAGAGGAAGTGCGCCGTCAGTTCCGCGCTCTGGCTTCCCCAGGGGCGACTATTTCAAGGGAAAACCCAGTTGCTCCAGCATCTCTCGCAGGCGATCCCTGCCTGTGAGTGAGGCGGGTGTGGCGACGCGATTCAGAGATCGCAGGATCCAGCTGTCTGCTTCCATGGATTGCGACTTGTAGAAACGCTGCATCACTTCGTCGTAGTGCTGAAGGCCGGGCATGACTGCCTGGCTGTCGTAACGATTGCGGTGGAGCACCACCGACTGCGGGGGGCGTGGCTTGATCGCTGTGGGCCGAGCCGGATCGGCTGTTCCCAGGCACATGCCAAACACGGGCGCCACGCGCGGTGGCAAACCGAGCAGTTGTGCCACCTTGTCCATCTGATTGCGGATGCCCCCGATGTAAACGGTGGCCAAACCGATCGATTGCGCCGCAATCGAAGCGTTCTGTGAAGCCAAGGCGGCATCCAGTGCGGCCAACAGAAACATCTCCAGGTAATCAAGCCCCTGGGCGGCCTGCTCTTTTTCACGGGAGGCCTGGTGCAGCATCGACAGGTCGGCCAGCCAGACGAGTTGCATGGGGGCCTGGCTGACCTGCGGCTGGTTTCCGACCAGCTGCGACAGGCGGTCGCGCAAATCTGGATCCGTGACGGCCACCACGCTCCAAGCGTGCAGGTTGGATGAGGAGGGCGCCGATTGGGCTGCCGCAAGGATCGCGTGCAACTGGGCGTCGGTCACGGGATCCGGCAGGTACTTGCGCACCGAGCGGTGGTCGAGCAAGTGGTCGATCACATCGGACCATGCGAAGGGCGCAGCTGCGCAATTGTCGCCGTAGCGTGTCTTGAGTCGTTCGTGGGGAGAAGGGGCGGTCGCAGTTCGCATGAAAACCATTTGGAGTGAACGAGCCGCGCTGGTCGTTACAACCCTTGCGTAAGTTCATCGTAGGAGCCGAGTAGGCTTTCGTCATCGGGGTTTACCCGAAAAAAAGGGCCCAGCTCGGCACGGTCAATCCAAAAGAAAGAACCCTTTTCGTACCTCTGTGTACCTTTGATGTGGTTGCGGGCTGCTGGGGAAAAACGACACAGCTGCCGAAGGCGATTTCCGATAAGATGACTTTGGCAGCCCAAGAGGCCATCCGTGATGACTGTCCCGGTCCTGTTGTGAGTTGAGTGCCATGTCCACCCACCATCAGGAGTCTCCAGAGTGCCAGATGTCGCCGCAGTCTTGATCGCATGGGCCACGTCGTGCCGTTGATGGACATGAGTCCGCAAGACCCCCTGGTGGTCTGGGGCGGCGGTGCTATTGGCGGGACCCTAGCGGCCTATTGGTCTCGTGCCGGCGTCCCCGTCTTGCTGGTGGACATCCAGCCCGAGCATGTGCAGGTGTGCCAGACCACGGGGCTGAAGATCGAGGGATCCATCGACAACTTCACCGCCCAGGTGCCAGCCTGCACGCCGGCGCAATTGCGAGGCACTTACACGCGCATCGTCCTCGCAGTCAAGGCACTCGCCACCGAGACGGCCGTGCAGTCCCTGGCTCCGCACCTTGCGCAAAACGGCTATGTCGTGTCGGCCCAAAACGGCCTGAACGAGCTCACGATTGCAGCCATGGTGGGCGCACAGCGGACGATGGGCTGCTTCGTGAATTTCGGCGCCGACTGGATAGAACCCGGCCGCATCGTGTACGGCGGGCGTGGCGAAGTGGTGGTGGGCGAGATCGACGGTATGCCGCGCGGGCGCAGCGCCGAGCTGCACCGGCTGCTCCAATTGTTCGAGCCCGATGCCGTGCTGACCGACAACATCTGGGGCTACCTCTGGAGCAAGCTCGGTTTTGCCGCAATGCTTTTCGCCACGTCCCTCAACAACGATGGCATGGACGCCAATTTCGCTGATGAAAAGCGCTTTGCCGTCTTTGACGCGCTCGGACGCGAGGTGATGGCGGTGGCGCGTGCACAAGGCATTCGTCCCGTACCCTTGACGGGATTCGATCCAGCCGCCTTCATGGACGGTGCGCCAGAATCGGCAGCGCGCGCCTCGATTGCTCTGCTGTCGCAGCGGCGTCGCAACAGCGTGAAAAAGCATTCCGGTTTTTGGCGAGATCTTGCCGTACGCAAACGCAAGACCGAGGTCGAGCCGCTATTGGGCAAGGTCTCAGAGGCCGGTCGACGGGCTGGCGTGCAGACGCCTGCGCTCGATGTGTTGATCCGTCTTGTCCAAGACGTGGAAGAGGGTCGTCGCGCGCTTTCCTGGGAAACTTTCCAGGTGCTGCTCGACGTATGTCAGAGTCAGCGGCCTTCATAGGCCCATAGGAGACAAATAAAAATGACGAACAAGACATCGCTGGCGGGGCACTTTCGGTGCGCCGTCACACTGGGGGTTGACTTTGATGGGCCCAGCCACGAGGTCGGTCGTGGCATCGCGCCGCAAGGCGTGCATTCGTGGGGGCGCTATTCTGCGCGCTGCGGCATTCCTCGGCACATCGAGATGCTCAAGCGCCAAGAAGTGCCCTGCACGTTCTTCGTTCCCGGGTATGACGCGCAGTGTTATCCGGAGACAGTCAAACAGATTGCCGACGCCGGTTTTGAGGTGGCTGCGCACGGCTGGCTCCATGAGGCCTGGGACATGCCGGCGGACGAAGAGACCCCGCTGCTGCACCGGACCGATGCGCTGTTGCGCGAGATCACGGGGCAACCCGTACGGGGCTGGCGCTCACCCTCGGGGCGCAAGACGGCCAACACCATGCGCGTCCTGCGCGAGATGGGCTACCTCTACGACTCCAGCGACAAGGACTACGATCTTCCGTACCGGTTGCGCTTTGGTCCCGTGCAGGACGACTGGATCTTAGAGTTGCCGAACAACACGTACAGCCTGGACGACTTTCCCTTTTTCAAGTTCAGCCATACGCCGCCGTCCGAAGTGCTGGAGCAGTGGAAGTCTGAATTCGATGCCATCTACGACCAAGACCGCTTTTTCGTGCTGTGTGTTCATCCGCGTTCTGGCTGGGGGTCGGGCACACCGGTGCGCACTTGGCTGATGGAGCAGATCATCCTGTACATGAAGCAGCACGACGGCGTGCAATTTTTTTCGTCGTCTGAATTTGCGCAATGGTGCCTGGCGCATCCGCAGGCCCTGGAAGAGGTGCACGTCGCATGAAAACATTCCGCTGGCCCGATGGCGTGCGCTGCGCCGTGCTGGTGTCGATCCACTTCGACGCCGAATCCTTTGATCTGAAACACACCACGGAAGACCGGCTTTACGGCCGCTTCTCTTATGGTCGCTATGGTGTGCGTGCCGGGTTACCCCGCCTGCTCGCGATGCTGCAGCGACGCTCGATCGCCGCCACGGTCTTCGTCAATGGCGACGATGCAGTGCGACACCGCTCAGCCGTGCGCGAAATCCACGATGCGGGACACGAGATTGGGGGGCGCGGCTGGGACCACACGCCGCTGTCCAGCCTAGGGGACATAGAAGAAGACGCCCTTCGTCGCGGTCGTGACGTGCTGTCCGAGATCTGTGGGGTGGCGCCCAAGGGATTTCGTGCGTCGGGCGGCGAGCTCAGCTCGAACACGCTACACCTGCTGACTCAGCTGGGCTTCCAGTACGACGCGTCGTTCCAGGACGATGACCTGCCCTACCTGATTGCACCCCGACCTGGCGCTGTGTTGGCCGAAATCCCAGGCGTTTGGGCACTCGACGATTCGCTGGCCCTTTCGGCGCGCCACACACATGCGCGGTTGATGAAAATTTGGCGTGAAGAGTTTGACGCGCTTGAGCGGGAAGGTTGTCTGGTGCCGCTCACCATCCACCTGCGCGGTGACGTGGGGCTCACGCGCGCAGCGCGCATCGCGGCGCTGGAAGAGCTGCTGACCCATATGGGGTCACGCCCCGGCGTGCGGTTTATGACCGGTTCCCAGATCGCGGCATTGGCCCTGGCCAGCGGCCTTACGCCCGAATCCGATCCGATCGATGCGCACCGGGAGACACTGCGCGTGACGCCTTACCGGGGTGAATTGTCGGTCAAGCCCCTTTAGTGCTGCTGCGTGGATGCTCCCGATGCACTGGTTCGAGACGGCTGAGGCTGTGGCACATTGCATTTTTTCACCAACGACGAATCTTCCTTCATCACCGGAACCGCCCTCGGAATTGACGGCGGTTCGGTCTTTTACTGAATACGGACCCACGCATGGCACGCATCGCAATCGCCGGCTTCCAGCACGAGACCAACTGCTTCGTCGACTCGCGCACCGATTTTTCCTATTTCGCTTCGCATCGCGACCGTCCACCCCTGGTGTACGGCGACGAGGTACTGACCTGGCTGAGCGACACCAGCTTTGCGATCACCGGGTTCATTCGGGCCATGCGCAGTTCGCACGACCTGGTGCCGCTGCTTTGGACCAGTGGCGGTGCGGGCGGAATGGTCACGCGTGACGCCTTCGAGCGCATTGCGGGCAGCATCGTGGGCCTGTTGTCGCAGGCCATGCCCCTGGATGCAGTTTATCTCGACCTGCATGGTGCGATGGTGACCGATGACTTCGAGGATGGAGAGGGCGAGCTGCTGCGAAGGGTCCGTGCGGCGGTGGGCGAGCAGGTGCCCGTCGTGATTAGCTTGGACTACCATGCCAACGTCACGCCAGAGATGGTGCAACTCACCGACGGGCTGATCGCCTACCGGACCTATCCGCACGTGGACCGCATCGAAACCGGCGGCTATGCGGCCCAGGTCTGTGAGACGCTGCTCGCGCGTGGTCGGCCCACTGGCCGTGCGTTGCGCAAGTTACCTTTTCTGATTCCGCTCAACGGCCAATGCACGATGGTCGATCCCTCCCAGCACGTGGTCAGTCTCTCCCAGGTGCTCGAAAAGGAGGTCGTGAACCTGTCCTACCTGGCCGGGTTTCCTCCCTCTGACCTGCACTGGTGTGGTCCCTCCGTCATTGCACATGCTTGGACGCAGGACGCGGCGGACCTTGCTGCAGATGCGATGTTCGATGCGATCGTCGAACGGGAGGGGCAGTTTGCCGAGGAAATGTTCTCACCGCAGGAGGGGGTGGCGCGCGCCATCGCCATCGCGCAGACCGCCAGTCGTCCGGTCGTGCTCGCCGACACGCAGGACAACCCGGGCTGCGGTGGCACCGCAGATGCCACGGGCTTGCTCAAGGCGCTCGTGGCGGCTGATGCGCAGGGGGCCGTGATGGGATTGCTGTGCGACGCACAGGCGGCAGCGGCAGCGCACGCGGCCGGTGTGGGACAAACGCTGACGCTGGACCTGGGCGGCCGGTCCGGTCCGCAGGGCGTGACGCCGTTTTCAGCCTCCTTCACGATCGAGGCGCTGGGCAGTGGGCAGTTCATGACGACCGGTGCGGTCACCGGCGGTCGCCAGGTGGATCTGGGCCTGATGGCGCTGCTGCGAGTGGGTGGCGTGCGTGTGGCGGTCACCAGCAAGCGTGCGCAAGCCTACGACCAAGCGCCATTTCGCCACCTGGGCGTCGAGCCCGCAGCGCAAAAGATCCTTGCGCTGAAGAGCACCTGTCACTATCGGGCGGAATTTGAGCCCCTGGCCGAGGCCGTTCTGGTTGTGCTGGCGCCCGGCTACTACGGGGCCGATCCCAGCGATTACCCCTTTCGCAAGCTTCGTTCTGGCGTTCGTCTCAAACCGCTGGGTCGCGTCCACACAAGCTGATCTCACATGCTTGCCTTTGTCTTCAACAGGGCATCGCCCGGAAATCAAGCACCATGAAAATAGTTGTCCTGCCGGGAGATGGCATCGGCCCAGAGATTGCGTCTGCCACGATGGCGGTGCTCAAAGCGGCTTCGCGTCGCTTTGCTCTCGGGCTTGATTTCGTGCCCGATATCGCTGGCCATGAGAGCCTTCGCCGGCATGGCGCGACCGTCACGCCCGCGCTGCTCGAGAAGGTGCGCCAAGCCGATGGGCTGATTTTGGGGCCGATGGCGACATACGATTTCAAGGATGAATCCAAGGGCGAGATCAATCCGTCCAAGTTCTTTCGCAAAGCGCTCGATCTCTACGCCAACGTGCGACCGGCCCGGACTTACCCCGGCGTGCCCAGCAAGGTGGGCGCGTTCGACTTGGTGGTTGTGCGCGAGAACACAGAGGGGTTTTATGCAGACCGGAACATCGAGTCGGGCAGCAGTGAGATGCTGATCACGCCGGACGTAGTGATCTCGCTGCGTCGCATCACCCGTCACTGCTGCGAGCGCGTGGCCCGGGCCGCCTGCGAGCTGGCCATGACGCGGCGTCGCCGCTTAACCATCGTTCACAAGGCCAACGTACTGAAGCTGGGCGACGGGATGTTCATCCACATTTGCCGAGAGGTGGCCAGCCACTACCCGGATCTGGTGGTGGACGATTGCATCGTTGACGCGATGATGGCGCACGTCGTTCGCAACCCGGCCCGGTTCGACGTCATCGTCACCACGAACATGTTTGGCGACATCCTGAGCGACCTCACCGCAGAACTCTCCGGTAGCCTGGGACTGGGCGGATCGCTCAACGCCGGTGATCTGCACGCGATGGCCCAGGCTGCCCATGGCTCAGCGCCCGACATCGCTGGCAGGAACCTGGCCAATCCGTTCGCCCTGATTCTGTCTGCCAGCCAGCTGCTCGCAATTCATGGAAAGCGACGAGGTCTCGAGTCCTTTCTGAAGGCGGCTGCAGCGATCGATTCTGCGGTGGTGGATGCGATTTCACAGGGGCAGGCCACGTCCGACGTAGGGGGAAAGCTCGGGACGGCGGCCACCGGACAGGCGCTGGCGCATCGTGTGCTCGATGCGTCCTGATGGCCAGAGCCTCATACGTATCCGGTCTTGGGGCTCGCCGTCTTGTGGCCCTGTCGAACCCACATCACGCCCATGCATGAATCTCCCCTGTTTTCCCCGTTCACGCTGCGCAGCTTGACCCTGAAAAATCGGGTCATGGTGTCCCCGATGGCCCAGTACGCCGCCATCGACGGTGTCGCCACCGACTGGCACTTTGCGCATTTCGCCAAGTTTGCTCTGGGCGGCGCCGGCCTGGTGTTCATGGAGGCCAGTAAGGTGGAACGCCGTGGACTGGGAACAGTCGGCGACCTGGGTCTGTGGCAGGACGCGCAGGTGCCAGCGTTGCGCCGCATCGTCGACTTTTTGCACCAGCAAGGCGCTGCTGTCGGTATTCAGCTGAACCACGCGGGTCGCCGGGCCGGCACCCAGCGTCCCTGGGAAGGCAATGGCCCGCTCGATCGCAGCATGCCGATCGAAGGGCAGGCGCACTGGGAAGTGATCGGCCCCAGCGCCATCGCTCACGGGCCGGGTTGGCCAGTGCCCCGCGAGATGAGCGAAGACGACATTGTGGCTGTGATCGCTGCCTTTGCGCAGGCGGCGCGACGGGCAGATGAGGCTGGCTTTGACGTGATCGAGCTGCACGGCGCACATGGCTACCTGCTGCATCAATTCCTATCCCCACTGTCCAATCAGCGCGCCGACCGGTGGGGTGGCAACTTGGCCCACCGCATGCGTTTCGTTCTGGAGGTGGCCAGTGCGGTGCGTGCCCACTGGCCCACTCACAAACCGCTGTTTTTTCGGTGCTCTTCGGTCGACGATGGCGGCTGGACTATCGACGAATCAGTGCTGCTGGCGCGAGAGCTGAAAGCACGAGGCGTTGACGCCATGGACTGCTCAGCGGGTGGCATCGGTATGCGAGCGCAACAGGCGACAGCCGAGAAGCGGCGCATGGGTTTTCAAGTTCCGTATGCCGAGCGCATTCGCCGTGATGCTCAGATTGCCACAATAGCGGTGGGCCTGATCATCGAGCCAGAGCATGCCCAAGCCATCATTGCCCAAGGTCAAGCTGATCTTGTCGCGCTAGGCCGCGAAATGCTGGCCAACCCCTACTGGGCGCACCATGCCGCCCTGCAGCTCAAGGTTGCCCCCGAATACCGGCAAATGGCGCCAGTCTATCAATGGTGGCTCGACCAGCGTGAGAAGGCTGGCTGGGGACCAGCAGAGTGAGTCGCAGTGCCTACGTCACGCGAAGAGTCAATTGAATCAGTTCGGATCGCTCCTGCGCATCCGAGCAGGCGGGAGCGGGTTTTTTTCTGCACATGCCATTTTTCAAAAATTAAGTGTGTCAAATGAATGCGACGCCACACCGAGCAGATAACCGCTAGGAAGATTTAATATTTTGACAAAAATAAGTTTATCCAAATAGGAAGCTGAAAAAATTTTACAAGGTTCTACAAATTCTTTAAGTTCTATCAATTTTGGATCAACACTAAAACCCAAACCCAAACACTTTAAAACAGCTTCTTTGGCAACAAATAACATCAGTCGATGATAATTATTATCTATTTGAATTTCAATAATAGAATTTATCTCACTTGAATTGAAAATTAAATTATCCAAGTTTGGATCCAATAATGTATTCAAAGGCTCAATATCAACACCAATGGGTAAATCAGACCAAACAACAACCACTAATGAACCTGCATGTGAAATTGAAAAATTTAGAGAATCTCTGATTGAACAAATTGGCTTTCCCAAACGATTTATTAGAATTGGTACATTTTCTGGAGTTAAACCCAGCTCTTTAGAAAGGCGATTACGCACCAAAAGACGACCCAATTTAAATCGCAAACTATCCTGTGTTTTAAGAAACTTTCTTGCACGCAATTTTTCAGTTTCAGAAAGAATTAAAAAAGATTCAGAATTATTATCATATGAATCGATTGATGAAAAATCAATATGAAACATTTTAATTAAAATAATTAATGAGTTTATTTTTAAGAAATGACAATAACTCTGAACGTTGTTGTTGAATAAAAAAATGATTTCCATTTATTGTGATTGAGTTAAATTGACAACTAGTGTATTTACTCCATCCAATCATTTTCATTAAAGAAGCAGGCTCATCATATTCACCAGAAATTGTCAAAATTTCAGTATCTGAAAGGATGACTCCAGAAGGATTCCATTTTTCAATTAATGTAAAATCAGCCCTTAAAATTGGTAATAAGTACTCAATTAATTCAGGACTTTTAATAATCTCAGAATCTAAACCTCCAAGAGAATAAATCGATTTAATAAATAAACTATCCTCTAAGTGATGAAACGACTTGAGAATTCTAGAGTCTGGACTCGCGTGTCCAGACAGGATCAATAATTTCGGTACTGGTAAACCATTTGATTGAAGCGCAGCACACAACTCATATCCTAAAGCGGCGCCCATACTGTGTCCAAATACTACATCAGGTGTAAATTCACAATATTTAAAGTATGAAACCAACTCGCCGATTAATTTAAGCATATTCGAAATTGGAAGTTCATTTGATCTAATTTCTCTACCAGGTAAATAAATGGGGTTAACTTCAACAAATTCTGAAAGAGCTTGCTTCCAACCAGAAAATATAGACGACCCACCACCAGCAAAAGGAAGGCAAACCATCAGCGGTTTTTTGCCTATGCGACTATCCATCCACCGAGCACTACGGGGATATTTGGAGATTAATTGATCCATAAAATTTAAAATTAATTATTATTATTTTAAGAAAGTAAATCATCAATATCCGAATCAACAAGGTCTTTATAAATAAAATTATTAGTATTATACTCAATATTTTTATTACCTGACAAGATTCCATCCTTGATTTCAGATAAATTAGATAAAATTGAAATTAACAAAACATCGACAATTTCTTTCTTAACGGATATTTTATCGTATGCGAAATGCAGGATAATCTGGTCGTCTTCTATGTAAGAAAGTAAATCAAGCGGGTGAAGGCTTTGACTATTTGACCCTACCGAATCACCCTCAGTTTCCCAAACTACTTCAAAACGATTGTTCTCTGATTTAGCAGACATATTTCCAAGATAATTAAATCCTACTTGACTTGTAACGGAATTAGATGAATTTAAAGCACGAATAATTGGATCAACAATACCGTAACTCCAACCTTGATCAGGAATTGAATTTAAAGAATGCTTGACATGTGAAAGCTGTTCAATAATTGATAAGTTGGGATGAAACTCTAATAAAAATGGATAATGAACAGTAAACCAACCTACTGTACGGGATAAATTTAAAATTTCAAGTTGAGAATTATGATTTTCAGGCCATGCTCTTCCATGGGACTCTAGTGTTATCAATGTATTAGATTGACCAATGACACGGTGAATTGCCATACCAAGAGCTAAAAGCAGAACTTCTTGTAAATTGATTCCATTGCTGTACTTGATACAATCAAAAAGTTCTGATGTTGCTTTCACATCAACAAGCTTGGTAATTATCAACATATCGCCACCGCGACGAATGGAGCCATCTGTTCTGTCGAAAAATGAGGATAATGGTGCAGTTATATTTCTACAATAATTTGACATATCAGACCAATCTGACAGATTACTCAAGTTCTTTATTCGAACTGCATGATCCCTGTATGAATCAGACTTCAAAGGTAACACAGGAGTTTGACCTTTTAGGGCAGACTCATAGGCAGATGCGAAATCCTCAAGAATAATTCCCCAAGAAACTTTGTCAACTACAAGATGGTGCGCTATTAAAAAGAGTTCTTGACGATCATTTGAAGAAATCAGTAATGCACTGAAAAGATGCCCTTCTTCAATATTGGTGTGATGATAAACCTTGTTCTCATATTCCTTAAAATTATGATTGTCTGCAGATTGAATCACCGTGATCGAGGGTACATCACCAGGATCTGCAAATACTTGAGTACCAGAATTCTTTATAAATTTTGCTCGCAGTGCATCATGGTGAATCCAAACCGAGGTAAAAGCTTTCCTTAATGGATCAAGTTCTATCTGGTGCTTTGATCGTAAACACACTGCTTGGTGAAAGTGGTCCAAACTGTCCTTCATTTGTTCAAAAAACCATGATTGTATCGGCGTCAATGGAGCTTCACCGATAACAGGATTTTGATCTGTGATGTGAACTGTATTTTGAATCACATTTGACAATTTGGAGACAGTGGGATTTTGGAAAATATGTCGTATTTCAGTACGCATACCCAGTGCAATAAATTTAGAAATCATTTGGATGGCTCTCATGGAATCGCCACCAAGCATGAAAAAGTCATCATGGACACCAATGTCTTGTCTACCCAATACATCTCGCCAAACTTGTAAAACTATTTTCACTAAAGGATTGAAAGAATTATCTAATGAATCAATATTATTATTATTATTTGATAATGGATTAGGCAATGACTTTTTATCGATTTTTCCATTGATGTTCAAAGGCATAGCATCAATATTGATCAAGAATGCTGGAATCGCATACGATGGCAATCTTTCAGCAAGAGCGCGTCTGACAGCCTGACTGTCTAAATTATGAATTGTCGGAATGTCATTATTTGCAAATAAATTTTTATAAAAAGATGTTTGTCGATATCCTCCTCCAAAATGAAGGCTATTGCAATTTATATTATATATTTTTTGACCATCTCGATCAACAAAACCAGAAATATTAAAATCTGGATTTATTAAATTCTTTGATAACTTGCGCACTATATACAAATGCAATCGATCATCAATCATTAAATTAATATTTTTAGTATCAATTGGAATATAAACTGGAAGCCAACTATCAGGGTTTTCTAAAATATCAACACTACTAATTGA
>Ga0209550_10001387_pt1 | contig 23162 bp, 24 predicted proteins | sample LauGreSuBDMM15SN_2_FD_187567 | JGI IMG/M metagenome (GOLD analysis project Ga0209550, IMG submission 187567) | Freshwater lake microbial communities from Lake Michigan, USA - Su13.BD.MM15.SN (SPAdes) (version 5) | ecosystem: Environmental > Aquatic > Freshwater > Lake | place: Lake Michigan... | reverse complement strand
GAGCGTTTGGTGACTCGCCCTATAGCCAACCGGGCGTCGATCCTTTGATATTGAATCATTCTTCGAATTCTTCTCATCAATCGCCCCGATTTCAGCCGCGCGCTTATTTCGCAGTTCGAGCCGTTGATTTCGCGCGCGACTCTTTCGGACGATGAGTCCAAAGGCTTCCGGTCTCCTGCTGGGCAGCGCCACCGCGCCCGAGTTTCGGCGCTCACGGCCTCTTGCAATTCGCCCGAAGACCCCGTCGCAACATCGGGCGTTCCGCATGAAAAACGAGATCGGGCTCGGTTAGCCCGGCCAACAAATAATAATTAGCTGCTAATGAAAAACGACTTGGGGCGCTTAAACTCTCGCTGGCACGCCGCGAGGTAAGACGTAGGGATGAATCTTTCCCGATTTTCTGCCCCAAACCGTTTTTTCGATTCCGATTCAACCCAGCCGCGCGACTTGCCAAGTCCGCGTGGCGATGCTCACCCGGCGCGAAAGGGGCGTCCGGCCACCTCCTCCGAGGAAGCGGCGCACGACGCCCGGTTGGTTCAACGGTTCAACGCCGGCGACGCCCGCGCGTTTGTTGAAATCATGGAGCGCTATCGGGAAAAAATGTTCGCCATCGCGTTCGCCTATCTCCGCAACCGCACCGATGCCGAGGAAATCGCACAGGACACTTTTATTCGGGCTCACCGCGCCCTCGGCCGCTTCCGCGGCGATTCTTCGCTCGCGACGTGGTTGCACCGCATCACCGTCAATCTCGCGCGCAACCGCTACTGGTATTTTTTCCGCCGGCGGCGCCACAGCACGCTCTCGCTCGATTGTCCGCTCGGCGCAGAAAACGACGGCACGTTTGCCGAGCTGATCGCCGCCGACACACCCAGTCCCGCACAAGAAAATGTGCGCGCCGAATTTTCGGATCTCGTCGCCTCTTGCATGGAACGCCTCGACGCCAGCCACCGTGAGATTCTCACATTGCGGAATGTGCTCAATCGTTCCTACAGCGAGATCGCCATCGCGCTCAACCTCAACGTCGGCACGGTCAAGAGCCGCATCGCCCGCGCGCGGCACAATCTCCGCGCCCAACTCATCGCGGCCTGTCCGGAGTTTTCCGCCGATTCCGAGAGCTCCGATTGGTTCGAGCCCGCCCGCGCCCCTGGCCGCAGCGTGCGGGCCCTGGCGTAAACGCGCGCGGCGCGGGCTCGGGCCGCCGGGGATCACGGACGGCCGGCAAAACCCCCGGCCTTGTTTTGAGCCGCGATTCGCGCTTTTTGGTCGGTGTGTGGCCCGCGCTGAAACTCACTCCGGCCGAAGCCCGCTGCTTCGTCCACTGCGCGCTTCTGCTCGCCCAGCCCGCGCCCGACCTCGCCGCCGCCCTCGCTCACCTCGGTTACGTGCAGATCGACCCGATCAACGTATGCGGTCGCATGCACGATCTTATTCTGCGCAACCGCGTCGTCGCCTACCGTGAAGGCGATCTCATGCGCCATCTTCACGGTGAGCCCGCGGCCCCGCTTGCCGCCGCGGCGCGCACCGCGTTCGAGCATCATCTACCGTCCCAGCAAAATATTCTGGTCGCATTTCCAATCGAAGCGTGGCCCCACCCACACGCCGCAAACCGCGCGCGCGCCGGCAGAGCCGGCACCTGGTCGGGCCGCCTCGACGCCCGCCAACGCCGCCTCGCCGAACGGATCCTCGGTGAAATCACCGCGCGCGGCCCGCTCTGCTCCGATGACATCGACGACGACCAACGCGACCACCCCGGCTGGGGCACAAGCGCATCACTGGCCAAAACCACGCTCCAAAAACTTTTTTCCACGGCCGCGTGCTCATCGCCCGGCGCATCAACTAACGCCGTTACTACGATCTTCCTGAGCGCGTGTTGCCCGCCGCGACGCTCGCCGCGCCAAAGCCTACCGCCCGCGAATCAACCCGCTGGTTCGCCACGCTCAAGCTTCGCCAACGTCGTCTCGCCTCGCTCAAACGTGATGAACTCCGCGCCATCGACGACCTCGTGCAACCCATCGCCATCGAGGACTGCGGACAGCACTACTGTCTTAGTTCCGATCGCCTGTTGCTCCTTTCTTCTATCGAAATTCCCGGCTCCAAGCAGGGAAATTTTCCGCCCCGCCCGAGCGCCCCCCTCGATCCACTGATCTATGATCGCCGGCTCACGGCTCGGCTCTGTAATCTCGACTACACGTGGGAAGTTTACACGCCCCCGGCGCCGTGGAGAAATTTCCCCTCCACGCCGCATGAGCCCACACCGGACAACCCAGATAGAACGCGGGTTTCATGCCTCCGACTTAGTCGCACGTTGCCCGCAGGGCCTCGATCTCGCCGGCCCGCGCCGCGTCGCCCGCCAGATTCACCTGCTCCAGCGGGTCGCGCTCCAGATCAAAAAACAACCATGGGCTCCCGTCCTCATTGAGCACGAGCTTGCGCGTCGCCGTCCGCACGCCACGCCACGTCCGGTCACACTGGTGCGGCAGCGTCACGACGCTCGGCATTGAAATTTTCGCCGCGTCCGACGCGCAATTCCACGCCCTGCCTTCTGCCCAGCTCAGGGTCATCGCCGGCAGATCCAGCAGCGAGATCATCGCATCGTCCCGCCTTGGCGGCACCTCGGGCGCGCTCACGAGCAACGGCACGCGCACACTTTCCTCGTGCGGCCAGCCTTTGCGAAAGAGCTCATGCGCTCCGTGCATATCACCATGGACTGAGGTAAACATCACCACCGTTTCCCGGCCCGCCGCCGCCAGCAACCGGCCGACCGCGCGGTCGGTCGCTTCGATGTGCGCGTAATATCCGGTGAGTTCCTGTCGCGCTTTTTTTTCGACCTCACCGCCCTGTGGCACATTGCCCGCCAAGGAAATTGCCTCCGTGCTTTCGGGCAAGATTCCCGCTGCGGGCGCGCCGTAGGGCGGGTGGGGCGCCTCCAAGCTTACGGTCACATATCGCGGACGGTCGCATCCCGAACCGTGCTGCAACCACCGCGCGGCTCGCGCGCAAATGACATCGCTCTGATAGCCAAAAAATTTCTCCGGCGCGGGCATTTGCGCACCGTGCAGCCAAGGGTCGTTCAGTAAAAATCCGCCCTCAAAACCTTCCCAACACTCAAATCCGCCCCGCTCGTCGGGCGGCACGACCACCTTCGCCGCGGCCTCGCCGACGAGCGGTAAAGTCGGATCACGTCGACCTACGCCCCACTTGCCAAAAAACGCCGTCGCATATCCGCGGTTACCCAGATCAGACGCGATCGTGGGCGCCGACGCCGGCAGCGCATCGAAATAATCCCGCACCCCGTTTTCCGGCGAGCGCACGCCCGTCAGCAAAGCCGCCCGCGCGAACGGTCCAAACGGATGCGGCGTCACCGCCTGCGCATAGTTCACACTCCGCGCCGCGAGTGCATCGAGCGACGGAGTCCGCGCATTCACGTCTCCCGCGTAGCCGCACGCCGCCGCGCGCCACTGCGTCGTCACGATCCACAAAATATCCGGCGCACGGTTCATCGGCGTAAACCCATATGCACTCGCGCTCGTTTGGCTATCCCCCAAAACGCGGCCCGTCGTCCCCGGCAACTTCGGTCAGGAATCCCATCAACCGTCGACCGCGGACGACTGCTCTACTGCAAACCCAGCGGCAGCGCCTTAACGCGGGCCACCAAGCTGTCCAAGACCGCACCGGTGCTCTGTGCCGTCGTATCGTCGCCGGCGCGAAACGTCGTGCGCGGAGTGAAATCTTTCACCAGCGCGCAATAATCTCGGTTCACCATGATCCCAAGTAACTCGCCGGTTTTACTCAACACGAGATCCCCGCGGGACGGCGCAAACGTGCCGAAGAGGCGCTTAAACAGCCGATTGTCGACGCGCACGTAGCCCGGTTGAGCCGCGTCGAGTTGGAAAGCAACTTCGCCGTAACCTTCGCCCCCACCGCTAATCAGCACCGCTTCGGGAAACTTAAACGGCTCGCTCGCGAGGGTGTAGATTTTGACTCCGAGTGCGGCGGCCTGCGCGGCGGCTACCGGGATCGCAACGACGCGCGGATCGGCGGCCAAGACCGAGAATCCCGGCACCGGCCCGGCGGCGGCCGCGCGCAGAAAACTTACGCCGATCTTCGTCCAATCCGAACCGACTTCGAGATAGGAAAAAACGGTTTCCTCAATGTGGGTGAGTGCGTAGGTCTGCGCGCCCGCCTGCACCAGCACGAGTTTGGTTTCTTTCGCGCGGTTAACCGGTCCGAGTAATCCCTTGCGAAAGGCCGAGAAATTTACCGCCACCCGATTCCCGAGGAACTCGTTGAAGAGCACGTTGGCGTTGATCGGCCGATGGTCGCGGATCTCCTTCGTGAGCTCTGTGGATTTTTCGGCGAGTTGGCCGACACCGGCGGCGAGCTTTACGGTTGTTTCCTGCACCTTGATGCGTTCGGTGCGCTCGGCCTCGACTTGGGTTTTGAGCGTGTCGGCTTGATCACGGAGCGTCTTTTTTTCTTGCTCGCCTACGATCACGGCGACGGTGAGGCCCTCGATCTGTTTGCGGGCCGTGGACTGTTGTTGTTCGAGCGCGGCGACGGCGAGTTTCTGGCGTTCGGATTCGGCGCGTTTCTCTTCGAGTTCGCGCTGAAGCTGGGCGAGCTGCGCCGCGGTCAACGTCGCTTGCTGGGCGGCGGCGGCCACTTTTTGGCCGAGCTGGGCGGCGGTTTGCTCGGTTGCAACCAGTTGGTTGGCGAGCCGGACCCGTTCGGACTGGGCTTGAGCGAGCGCCTGTTCGCGCGCGGCGAGGTTGGCGTCGGTGGCGGAAAGTTTTTCCGCGAGTTGGTCGCGGGCCGATTTTTCGTCGACGAGCGATTCGCGCATGGCGGCGACGAGATCCTGGTCTTTCGTGGCGGCATTGGCGCTGAGCTCGGGCACGGGTGGCTGCTTGGCGCTCGCCGGCTCCGCTTTCTCCCAACGCGTGAGCGCGAGCAGGTTCAGCAGGAGGAAATCGCAGATGATGAGTAGCAGCGTCCGGTTCATGACGATACGTTGGCGTCGGCTTGGCTGGCGACGATGAGCTCACGCTTGATCGGCCGCACGTGTCGGATCTTCACGAGTGCCACGCACACGATGCCGAACAAGTTGGAAGAATACGCCGCGAGCAGGTTTGGCTCGATGACCCCGAGCACCTGCAGCACCAGCGCGGTCGCGGTGCCGCCGATCCCGAGGTAGAGGCCGCCGTCGAAGAGGTTTTCCTCGTTCTCGAGCAGCTTGAGACGGGTGAGCGGTGGCAGATTTTGTCCGGCGATTTCCCGGATTTTGACGAGGCAGAAGACATACATCGCGACCTGCAACGAAGCGAACAGGCCGATGGAGAGGAGGGTGGAGGAATCCATAGTGAGGGTGGGTTGAGAAGTGACTTCGTTCGCCGGTGTGACCGCGACCAGCACGGGCAAAGTTAACCGCAACTGATATTCGGAGGCCGGCGCGGCCTTGAGCAGAAAAGGCTCGGTGCCGATGACGAGCAACGCGGCGAAAAACAGCGCAAGCACCCCGGCGCGCACCTGGGGCAGAGCGGCGGGCGGCAAGCCTTCGGCCGGAGCGCGGCCGACCCAGCGGTTCAGACCCCGCAGAACCAAGTAGGCGCCCATCAGGAATCCGAGATATTTCAACCCGAGCGTTACTTGGGGGTGCGCCAGCGCGAAATCGCCCCACGCCCCCGCCGTCTTGCCCCCGGCGCGGTTGACCGGAACTTGGCGGGCGAGCAAGAGACGCACCGCTCCCTGACCGAGCGTGAGGGTGAGTTGGAGATCTTCGGCCCCGGCTTTGCCATAGCGGATGAGGTAAGAAGCGACCTTGTCGGCGGAATCCGAAAAGAGCGCCGCGGCATATATGATCGGCAATTGCGCCGGCGCCACTCGGGCCAAGTGGGCGAAGGCTTCGGCGGTCTTGGTGTCCTCGGTGCGGCGAAGCAGTTCGGAAAGCTGCGCCCAATCGAGCCGGCGGCCGAGGGAAAGCAGATCCAGGAGGAACGGTTCGAGTTCGCTCAAGTCTTTCCTCAAAACGGCCGCCTCGGCGAGGCCGCGCACTTCGCGCTGCAATGACGGCGCGAGGTGTTCGCCCTGGTAGAGTAACGCCGTGAGCAGCAGCAACGCTTCCAGCGGCTGACCGCCCGGTCGCGTCGCCGGCACGAAACGCCCCGTGGCCGTTAGCTCGCGCAGGCCCATGATCGCCTGCACGCCCAGCGAGGCGGAATTCCGGAGATAATCGCGGAGTTTTTCCCGCGCGGCCGCCGGGAGGAAGAAGGTGAGAACCGGCGTGCTCGCGCCTCGGACCGGACCGGAGCGAAGGTTGAACAGTGGATCGAGCGCCGCATCCCAACCGCCCCACGCGATCAACGCCGGTTGCCGCACCGCAAATGCCTCAATCGCACGCTCCAGCTCCGGGGCGCGCGGGTCATTGACGGTTTTCGCCGCCGCCAGCAGCTGCGATGCCGGTCCGATGCGCTCCAAATCAACCAGATCCCGGCCCAAGGCCGCCACCGTAGGGGTGCCCGCACCCGCCGTCTTCAACAAGGCCGGGCTCACGGACCTCAGGTTGACCGGCAACATCCAAGCGGCAATGCCCACGACCACGCCGGCTACCGCCAAACCGATCGCGGCGGGCAGGATGCGACTGAGGGGCGTTAGGCTCATGTTAATTGAAGTATATATTTGCGGGCAGCCGGGTCGGAAATCACGGTTGGGAGACACATCGACCCATGTCTCTGCGATTAGTTCACTACAACGATCCCATTCTAAGAAAAAAAGGCGAGCCGATCGCGGTTTTTGACGCCGATCTTCGGGCGTTCGCCCGCGAGATGATCGAAACGATGCACGAGGCCGCTGGTATCGGCCTCGCCGCCCAGCAAGTGAACGTGGCGCGGCAACTCTGTGTCGTGGACTTGCGCGAGTCTGAAGAAGACTTCGACTGGCTGCTCGACGGAGCTCACCCGCCGCTCTCGCTTTTCATGCCGATGATCATCGCCAACCCGGTCATCACCATCGCCAAAGACACCCCGAACGAGGTCGTCGAGGAAGGCTGCCTCTCGTTTCCCGAAATCCGCGGCGACGTCAAACGCCCCGAAGAAATTGCGGTGAAGTTCCAAGACGAAAACGGCGTGCCCCATACATTGATCTGCAACGGACTGCTCGCGCGATGCATCCTGCACGAGGCCGACCACCTTGCCGGCGTGCTTTTCATCGACCAGATGACGAAGAAAATTTACGCCAAAATCGACGAAGCCGTTCAAGCCCTCGCCCTCGCGACGAAGGCGGCTGCCAAATAGCGCAGCCCCCCAGCCTTCCATTTCCTCCGCCTCCTCCAATTTATATTTATCCACACCCATGAGCCAAAAAGCTGACGGCATGTCTTACGCACCGCAGGGCAAACCAAGTCCGGTGGTCAAACCCGGCGAATTCACTTTCGCTGCCGTCCACCTCGACCACGGCCACATCTACGGCCAGTGCAACGGTCTGCTCGAAGCCGGCGCCGATTTGAAGTGGGTCTACGATCCCGACGTGAAGAAAGTGGAAGCCTTCCGGGCAAAATATCCTCAGGCCCAAGTCGCCCGCTCGCTCGATGAGATCCTTGCCGATGGCGCCGTGCACATGGTCGCCGCCGCCGCCATCCCCTGCGATCGCGGCCCGCTCGGCTGCCGCGTGATGGAGGCCGGCAAGGATTACTTCACCGACAAGACGCCGTTCACGTCTCTCGACCAGCTCGACGCCGCCAAAGCCGTCGTCGCCCGCACCGCCAAGAAATACGCCGTCTATTTCAGCGAACGGCTCCACGTCGAATCCGCCATGTTCGCCACCGAGCTCGTCGCCGGCGGCGCCATCGGCAAGGTCGTGCAAGTTCTCGGCCTCGGGCCGCACCGCATCGGCAATCCCGCCGCCCGCCCCGCGTGGTTCTACGAGCGGGCCAAATACGGCGGCATCCTGTGCGACATCGGCAGCCATCAATTTGAGCAATTCCTCACGTTCACCGGCGCCACCGATGCCACGGTCACGCAAGCTGCCGTCGGCAATTTCAACAACCCGGACTATCCCGAACTCGAAGACTTCGGCGAGGCTTCCCTGCTCGGCAACAACGGCACGTCGAACTATATCCGCGTCGACTGGCTCAACCCCGCCGGACTCAGCACGTGGGGCGATGGGCGCATGGTCATCCTCGGCACCAAAGGCTATATCGAGCTGCGCAAATACGTCGACGTGGGCCGCGACAAAACGGGCGATCACGTTTACATCGTCGATGACAAGGGCGAGCAGCACCTCGAGGTCGCCGGTAAAGTGGGTTTCAAGTTCTTCGGTCAGCTCATCCTCGACTGCCTGAACCGCACCGAAAATGCGATGACCCAAGCCCACGCCTTCAAGTCGGCCGAACTGTGTCTGCGAGCCCAGCTGGCGGCGCGGCGCATCACGCCCTGAGCTCGTTCCATGGCCGGCTCCATCGCAACCCGCACCGGCGACGAAGGCACCACCGGCCTGCTCTACGGCCAACGCGTGCCCAAGGATCACCCTCAGATCGAGGCCGTCGGCGCGTTCGACGAACTCAATGTCGCCCTCGGCGCGACCAAGCCGTTGCTCGTCGATTCCGACCTGCGCGTATTCATCACCGGGCTGCAGCACAATCTCGTGGCGTTGATGGGAGAGCTCGCCTGCGCCGAGAGCGACCGCGCCCGCTACGCGGATTCGAAATTCTCAAAGATCACCGGTGCCGATGTGACCAAGCTCGATGAGGCGGTCGGCGTGCTGGAGGCGCGCGGCCTAAAGTTTGACGGCTGGGCCACGCCGGGTGCGACCGCCCTTGGCTCGGCCTTCGATACCGCCCGGGTCACCGCCCGACGGGCCGAACGCCGGCTCCACGCCCTTCCGGCCCACGGTCGCACCGTGCGCCCGGAATTGAGCCAGTTTACCAATCGCCTCGCCGACCTCCTCTGGCTGCTTGCCCGGCAAGCCGAGCAATAAGCGGTCGCGCGCGTCCGCGAGAAACTGCTTTTCATCGGCGCTCGCCCGGTGGAATCTGCGGGCATGCCCTTCGCCCTTGTTCTCATTGTTCTTGCCGCCGGTTGGCGCCTGATCGCGCTGCAAGAGCCGGCGCTCAGCAATTTTTCGCCGCTCATGGCGCTCGCCTTCTGTGGTGGCGTTTACTTCCGCAGCCGTTGGCAACAGCTCGCGCCCTTCGCTGCGCTTAGTCTCACCGATCTCTACATCGATCGTTTTTACGCCATGGAGTTCGGTTACGAATGGACGGCCGGCGGTGCCGTGCTCCGGCTCCTTTGTTTCGCCGCCGCCCTTGGGCTCGGCCTCTTCGTGGCGTCGCGCCGCAGCTGGTTGAATCTCTTCAACGGTGCCCTCGGCGGCGCTCTCTTTTTCTATCTCGTGACCAATACCGCCTCGTGGCTGGGCGATGTCGCCTACGCCCGAAGCGCCGCCGGTTGGTGGCAGGCGATGACGGTGGGGCTGCCCGGCTTTCCGCCCACGTTCGTGTTTTTTCGCAATTCTCTCGCGAGCGATCTGCTCTTCACCGGCCTCTTCGCCGGAGCGATGGAAGCCGTCGCTCTGCGACGCGGCGAGGTCAGTCTTTTCGCAGCGCGTCAGACCAACGTCACTTGATAAGCAGACTGCCATTGCGAGAAGCGCAGCGACGAAGCAATCCATGGATTGTCACGGCGCGCTTCGCGCACCTCGCAATGACATACGTCTATAAATTAAGGGACGTTGGTATCAGACGGCCTGAGCCCCGGCGGCCCATTTGTCGTATCCGACCAACCCGGGCCGGGCCGGAACGGGTGTTGGGAGCCGCGGCGTGCCCTGAGCAACCTTGAGACGCAACGCCGGCCGAGTGGCCTGCTGGCCTCAGAGCAGATCCGCCGCGAGCTCGGCGAGCTTAGAGCGTTCACCCTTCGTCAACTTCACGTGCGCCGCGAGGCCCTGGCCCTTCATGCGATTGTGGCAATAAACGAGTCCGTTGCTCCGTGCGTCCACGTAAGGATTGTCGATCTGGGATGGATCGCCGATGAGCACAATCTTTGAACCCTCGGAGATGCGGGTGATCACCGTCTTCACTTCGTGCGGCGTGAGCTGTTGGGCTTCGTCGAGGATGAAGAACCGGCGCGCGATCGAACGACCGCGGATAAAGGCGAGTGCCTCGATCTCGACCAGCCCGCTTTTAAGCAAACGCTCATAGGGCTTCACGGCCGGGCCGTGGTGCCCGTTGCCGCCGTGGTGGCTCACGTGGCTGGGTTGCGGTGAATTCATCTGGGCGTGGAAGTGGGCTTCGTGCTTCCCGTGTTTTTTCTTGGACACTTTCTTGGTCGCGAACTGCGGCTCTTTGGGCGGCTTCGATGGCACGAGCACTTCCAAGGCGTCGTGGTAAGGCTGAAGCCAAGGACGCATCTTTTCTTCCAACGTACCCGGCAGAAATCCGATGTCTTTGCCGAGCGCGATTACCGGCCGGGAGATTGAAAGCCCGTCGTATTTCGAATGGTCGTCTTGCGTTTGATAAAGCGCACAGGCGGTCGAAAGCAGAGTTTTGCCCGTGCCGGCTTTGCCGTAGCAGGTTAAAATGTGGATGCTGTCGTCCAGCAGCGCGTCCATGAAAAATTGCTGTTCGAGGTTGCGGGCCCGGATGGGAACGCCGCCCGGGGCCTTGACGAAATCGGGGATTTTCAGCCGCCGCACCTGACCGTCGCCGTAGTAGCGCGCCGGCATCGTCTTCCCTTCTTCCGAGCGTAGCAGCACGTATTCGTTGAGGAAAAGCGGTTCGCCGCCGACGGCACCGAGGTCGAAATAGCCCTCGGAGCAGAAGCGCTGCAATTCATAGAGCGAAAGGGGAATATCGCGGTAGCTGAGCTCTTCGTCGGTCTCAGGCACTTTGTCATTCAGGTAATCCTCGGACTCCAACCCGACCGCCCGCGCCTTTAGCTGCACGTTCACATCCTTGGTCACGAGGATCGTGGGCGGCTCGTTTTGCTCCTGCACAAATAACGCCGCAGCGATGATGCGGTTATCCTTCTTGGAAAGATCGGGGAGGATTGCCCGCAGGCGATGCATCGACGCGGAGTGGCGCGAAGGATCCGAAAGATACGGATTGATGATGATGGAGAGCGTCCCGCCGTTCTCCAGTTTTACGCCTTCCAGCATCGAGCGGGAGTCGGGCAAAAGTTCCTGCAGGATGCGGTGGACCCGTCGCGCATTGCGCCCGCGCTCGGTGGACTGCTCGCCCTTGATGCCATCGAGTTCTTCAAGCACCTCGACTGGGATCGCGAGGTTGTTGTTCTGAAACTTGAAAATTGATTCGGGGTCGTGAAGTAGAACATTCGTGTCGAGCACGAAGGTCTTAACTTTGATCACCACCCGGTTCCTCTGACTTGAGGCTTTTGCCCCTTTAAGGTTTTCCATCGGTTATGAGTAACTTGTGAATAACCGTGCAAGTCGCGCACGACTTGTCCACGCCAGACTGCATCGCGGCTGCAAATTGTAACATCATTTGCCTCCCGAGGCCGCCGCCAAACCCTTCGGCGTTTTCAAACCGAGGACCTCGGTGACCGAGTCGCACCGGCCGACGAACGTCTCCTCGGCCAACGCCAATCGCCGGCCCCTCAGATGCGCCACGCCCCAGCGGCGTTTCAGTGGCCGCGGGCCCAAGGGCAGCGACACGAGCGCCCTGCACTCCCACTCGGCCTGCGCGATCCACGGGGCCAACAAGCCTGCCCCCAGCCCGACCTTCACGAGCTCCTTGATCGCCTCTATGCTCCAGCCGGAACTCGTCGGCGCCGGCCTCCTCACCGCCGCCATGCCTCCCCCCCAATTGCCCCGCCGCCTCTTGCGCGAAGACCTGCACCGCGAAGCCCTCACATTCAGTCCTCAACGATTGGGGACCCACCCCTGATGCCAAACCTGCGGAGGTGCTGATTCCCGGCCCGCCGGGCGAATGGAGAATGTCGTGTCGGCCGCGACCGTTGAACCCGAGTCCCGCAGGACGCGGTGAGGTGGATGAAACTTCTGGGGAATGACCACGTCGCTCCGCGCCGGGAGTAAAGAGTGCCTCGGCGAGCGACACTTCACCGGGCTAACGCTAGGCAGATGGGTTCATCGCTTGACGGAGCCGGCAAGTAAGCATTGCTTACCGGCGTGATTGCCACCCTTTCCAGCCGCGGCCAAATTGTGATTCCACAAACAGTGCGCGAACGCTGCGGTCTCGGCGCGGGCGATCATTTCGCGGTCGATGACGATCCGGAGCGACAGACGGTCACACTTCGCAAGGTGCAGGCACCGAAGAACTGGTTTGAAGTCTACATGCAGTGTCCCGCGTCGTTTGAGTTGCCGCGCCGGAGTAAGAAATTTTATCGGAGCAAACATGGGCTGGCTGATTGATACCGACATCCTGAGCGAGCGGGCGCGAAAGCGACCCGACACCCGGGTGCTAGCGTGGCTCGAAGCGAACGCCGCGGACGTTTACACCAGCAGCCACACGATCGGGGAAATTCAGGCCGGAATCGGGTTTTTGCCGGACGGCGCTAAGAAACGCGCGCTTCAAGCTTGGCTCAACGGGCTGATGGACGCCATGGACGGCCGGATTTTGAATTTCAACACGTCTGTGGCGATGGTCTGGGGCCGGCAGGAGGCGGAGTTCAAGCGCAAGGGTTGCCCGATGCCGATGCCGGACAGCTTCATCGCGGCGACCGCACGTCGGCACAACCTCATCATCGTCACGCGCAACGTGGCCGATTTCACCAGATCGGGGTTGAAGGTTTTTGACCCGGGTAAGGGCGTAGAAAAGTAATGTCGGTTGGGCCGCCGCGACGCGGTTAGCCCGCGCGGAGGTTGAGTTCTTTGATGCCGGTGCACCCGGGGAGTTTTTGGATGCGGGCGACGATTTCGGCGCGGTGCATGAATAGCTCATTGCGGACAACGGAGTGGGCGACGTGGACGACCAGGCGCTTCTCGCGCTCGATGCGGACGGCGTGGGAGTAAGCGGCATTCGCGACGCCGACCAAGGCCGGCCAGTGCGCCCGGATGGTATGCTCGGCGGAGTCACGGCCGATCTGGTGTTGGGTCAGGATCGACTCAACTAGGCCGGCCAAGGGCTGGGTCGGGCGCTTTTTGGAGCGACGGGGTTCGTCAAACGGAATGCCGCGGAAATCTCCGACGAGTTCCTCGGCCAGACGACTGAAGGGATGGGGTTCCTCAGCCATCGGCAGGCGGGGACTGGTGCTCGGCCTCGTAGAGACGGCTGTAGCGGATGAACGCGCCGAAGGCGGTGGCCCACGCGATGTAGAAGCCGGGGAAACCGTCGAGGAAGCCGAGTTTAAAAACGTAGGCGCGGACGAAGCGCCAGAGCGGGCGGGTGATGGCGGCGGCGACGGAGAAGCGGGTGCCGCGCGCCTGATGCTGTTGCAGAAAGAGGTCGGCGAAGGGATTTATTTTCGCGACGTGACTGGAAAGCGTGGGGAACGAGTGGTGAAGCAAATCGCCGCGTAAGGTCGCGACGGGGCCGTCGCATGCCATTTTTTCGTGGACGAATTGATCGCCGCCCCAACGGGCGCGGGCGCGGTGGACTAGGCGCAAGCTGAGATCGGGATACCAATCGCCGTGGGTGATCCAGCGACCCAGGAACCAGACCTTCCTCGGGAAACGCACGCCGGCAAACGTCGCGTGATCGGGCCGGGCGAAGAACGCGACGAGTTCGCCGCGAAGGGCGGGGGAGACCTCCTCATCGGCGTCTAGGCAGAGTGCCCAGGGCTGGGTGGCGAGAGCGAGGGCGGCGTTTTTGGTGTCGCGGAAACCCTGCCAAGGAAGGTGGTGGACCTGAGCGCCGGCGGCGAGCGCGAGCGCTTCGGAGGCGTCGGTCGTGGCGTTGAGGGCGACGACGACCTCGGCGGTCCAGCCGCGGACGCTGGCGAGGCAACGCGGAAGATTGGCTGCTTCGTTTTTGGCGACGATGACGACGGAGAGGGGAAGGTCTTTAACCACGGCTGGACATAGCTGGACACGGATGAGGAAGGCGGGGAATCAAAATTTCCGGACGTGCGGTCGGGGGACGGGCTGGACATCGGGAAGAATCGAGGGACTGTCGCAGCGATGCCATCCACGACACCGCCGAATCTGGCCGATGCAGGGACTGAGGTCGCCACCCACTTTGTGCGCGGACGCAACGCGATGGTGGCGCGGGCGGAGTTCGGGGCGCTATTCGTCGATTACTACCTACACCTTGGGGCGAACGCGATGAAGCCGGCGCCGGAGCATGATGCGTTGTTCAAGCGGGCGCTGGTGGCGTTTGTCTTGCACACGTCGTCGCGGCCGAGAAACGAACTTACGGCGTGGACGATCAATTTTCAGGAGCCGCGCGTGAACCTGTTTCTTACGGGTGACAACGAGACGGGGACGGTGACGGGACGGATTTTTGACGAGAACGTAAAGGCGCTGCCCGAGAATATATTTTACTCCGACGTGGTGCGCGGGCGCGGGGAGAAGCGCCGCAGCGCGGTGACGTTCTCCGGGGCGGACCCGGTGGCGGCGGCGGAAAAATTCTACGAACAAAGCGAGCAACGGGTGGCGCGATTTTTTGAGGTGGGCGAGGAGGAGTTCGCCATGGTGACGGAGCATCCGGACTGCGATTTGGCGTGGTTGCAGGCGCTGACGGCCGAAAGTGCGAAGACCTTGGCGACGACGGAGTCGCTGGGTTTTTTGGAGAATCGGGTATGCCGGTGGCACTGCGGCTGCAATCAGGCGAAATTGATGGAGGTGCTGGAGCCGACGATGCGAAGCGGTGCGGCGGGACTCTTTGGCGAAGATGAAACGATCGAGATCCGGTGTCCGCGGTGTGCGGCGCGGCACACGATCACGCGGGAGGCGATGGAAGCGTTTGTCGTGGGCAATAAGTAGGGCGAAAACGGGCGAAGATTTTTAACCACGGATGGACACGGATGGACACGGATGGAGACCGGAGGGGGCGGCGCAATGAGCGCGGTGGCGCACGCGATCTGGGATGGATTGGCCGGAGCTTCGCTGCTGGACCGGGCGAATCTGGCGCTGGGCATCGCGGGTGTGGTGCTGATGGTGCGGCGCTCGCTGTGGGCGTTTCCGGTGGGTCTGGTGGCGGTGACGGTGCAGGGAGTTTTGTTTTTCGGGGCGAAATTTTATGCCGATGCGGCTCTGCAGATTTTCTTTTTTGGGGCGCTGGGTTGGGGCTGGTGGAACTGGACCCGGGCGCATGACCGGGGCGACGGCGGCCGCGTGCAGGAATTGCCGGTGACGCGGCTGGCGTGGTCGGGGCGGGTGTGGGTCGGAATTTTGGTGGTGATGGCCACGGTGATTTGGGCGTTGGCGGCGCGGCGCTGGACGGATGCGGTGATGCCTTGGCGCGATGCGTTTATCGCGATGGCGCAGGTGGCGGGACAAGTGTTGCAGGCGCGGAAGCAGATTGAGAACTGGGCGTTCTTTACGGCGGCGAACGTGGTGGCGATCCCGGCTTATTTCAGCGCCGAGCTGGCGTTCACGGCGTTGCTGTTTGGGGTTTATCTGGTGCTGGGCTTGCTCGGGTGGCGGGCGTGGTGGTTGGCGGAAAAACGGCCCACCGACGCACCAACAACGGAGGAGCGGACGTGAGCGGCGGGGTGAAACGCGTGGTGGTTTTTGGACCGGAGTCCACGGGGAAGACGACCTTGGCGCGGAGCCTGGCCGGGCACATCGGCGAGCCGTGGGCGGAGGAATTTGTGCGGGAGTTTTGGGAGGTGAAGGCCGGCAAGATCACGGCGGAGGACTTGGGGACGATCGCGCTTGGGCAGATGGCGAGTGAGGATCGCGCGGCCGAGCGGGCGCGGCAGGTGGTGATCTGCGACACCGATCTGCTCACGTGCGTGCTGTGGAACGACCTGTTGTTCCCCGGAAAATGTCCGGAGTGGATGCGCGCTGAGGCGGAAGCGCGGGTGCGAGCGACCGACTTGTTTTTGTTTTGCGACACCGATCTAAGCTGGGCGGCCGACCCGCAGCGGTGTTTTCCCGACGAGGCGGGACGGGCGATGGTGCGGCGGGTGTGGCGGGAGGCGTTGGTCGGGCGCGGGCAGCCCTGGGTTGAGATTGCAGGAGAAGGTGTGGAACGGGAAGCGTTGGCGCGGGAAGCGTTGGCGCGGTTGCGGTAAAGCGGTTGCTCGTTGGGTGAGAAAATGGCGGATTCTGGCTTCTCAGCGGGGAGAATTCGTGCACCATGGCGTAGCGTTAGGTTTCACCCGTTTGGTTTATTTTTCCCCATCCCCTATGATTACCCGTCCTTTATTCCGTGCTCTGATTCTCTCGTCGCTCGTCTCGGTCTGCCCTGCGCTCTTGGCTCAGGCGCCGGCGGCAGCGCCCGCCAAGGCTGCGGCTCCGGCCTCCGATCCTGTCGCCGAGGCCGCCTTCGATGCATTCTTCAAACTCCGCGACCAGCAAGGCGTGGTGCCCTCGGCAGAGCGTTTCGACCAGTTGATCAAGAGCGGCATGCCGCTGCTGGCGCAGTATCCGAAAAACCGGCGGACGGGCACCGTGGTCGGTAAGCTCGGCGATGTGGCGCAGGGCATCAACGACCGGAAACTCCTCCCGTTGCGCGATGTTTGGTTTTCGCAGTTGAATTTCGCGATCATCAACGCCCGGCAGTCGGCCACGGACGATGACAGCAAAGCGGCAGTAATGGCGTTGGCCGCGGCTAATGCGAACGCGCAGGCGCGGTTGATCGGCGACAAGGATTCGATCGAGGCGGCGCGGGAGAAGATCGACGCTTTAGCGGTGCAGCCGGGTGGCGACCGCTTCATCGCCGACCAAGAAATGGGATTCGTCGAGGTGATCAAAGGGCGGAGTCCGGTCATGGCCGAGAAGCTGGTAACTCAACTCAAGGACCACAAAAACAAGACGCTGGCGTCGCGGGCGACCGACGAGTTGCGGATCATGGAAGTGCGCAAAACGCCGTTTGATTTGAAGTTCACCTCGGTCGACGGAAAGCCGTTCGATGCGGTGGCGTTACGGGGCAAGAAGGCGGTTTTCCTGCACTATTGGAGCGTCGACAACGAAGCGTCGGTGAAAGAATTCGATGCGCTCAGGGAGAAGTATTTCGAGCAACGCGAGCGGGTTGAAATCGTGAGTGTGAACCTGGATCCCGCTGAGAAACGCCCAGCGGTCGACAAGGTGATCAAAGACAAAAAAGTAAAATGGCCGCAGCTCGTCGAGGGTTTGGGCATGAAGTCCGAGGTAGCGGCGCGGATCAACATCCGGAGTGCGCCGAACGGTGCGATGCTGGATCGCGCCGGAATGCTCGCGGTGCCGCGTGCGCGGGCGTGGCAGCTTGACGGTGAGCTCAAGAAGATGGGGTTTAAATTTTGAAGCTGGGGTCGAAGCTGAGCGTTGAGAGCTGAGGGCGGCTTGGGGGAGGAACGCGCTGGTGCGCGATCACGTTGCATCGTGGGCAATGCGTTGAGATCGCCCGCAAGCGGGCTCCTACGATGCGGCGCGGGTTTCGCTCGCGCCGTGCGAACGGCGCGGGCTTCGTTGGGTCGATGAGCGACGATTACGCAGAACGATTTGGCGGCGTGGGCCGTTTGTTGGGGACGGCGGCGCTAGCGCGACTGCGGGCGGCGCATGTCGCGGTGATTGGCGTGGGCGGGGTCGGCTCGTGGACGGTCGAAGGCCTCGCCCGGAGCGGGGTGGGGGCGATCACGTTAATCGATCTCGACGATGTGTGCGTGACGAATGTGAACCGGCAATTGCCGGCGCTCGACGGGCAGATTGGCCGGCCGAAGATCGCGGTGCTGGCCGAGCGGGTGCGATTGATCAACCCGGCGTGTCGGGTGGCGGCGGTGGCGGAGTTTTTTACGCCGGCTTCGGCGGAACGGTTGTTGGAGGGGAAGTTGGACGGGGTGGTGGACGCGGTGGATCTGATGTCGCACAAGGCGCTGATCATTGCCGAGGCGGTGAAGCGCGGATTGAAGTGTGTAACCGTGGGCGGGGCGGGCGGGCGGCGGGATTCGACGCAGCTGCGGGCGGGCGATCTCGGAGCCTCGGGCTGCGACGAATTGCTGCGGCAGGTGAGAAAGAAACTGCGGCGCGACCACGGATTCGCCGGCGGGAAGGGCAACACGTATGGTGTGCGTTGCGTGTGGACGGAAGAGAAGCCGGTTTTTCCGTGGGCCGACGGCACGTGTCGGGCCACGGTGGAGCCGGGCGCGAACTTGAAATTGGACTGCGCGACGGGCTTTGGAACGGCGGTGTGGGTGACGGGCGCGTTTGGGCTCGTGGCGGCCCAGGAGATGGTGCGGGAGCTTGCGGGGTAGGAGTTGAGAGCGCAGGCCTTGAAGCAGCGAGTGGAGAACGGGGCGCAGGGTTTTCTTGCGCTGGATAGGTTCTTTGTCGGGTAATGAGCTGATGTCAGGCCCCGCGCTTAGTTTTGTAATTCCCCTTTATTATAGTGCCGAGACGATCGGACCGCTCGTGAAGCGGATCGAATCCTTGGTGATCGAGGGCGGCCATGAGATCATTTTGGTCAACGACGGCAGCCGTGATGCGACGGCGACGGTGTGCCGTCAGCTGCTCAAAGAGGCGCAGGTGCCGATCGTCTACGTGGAGCACGCGCGAAATTTCGGTGAGCACAATGCGGTGCTGAGCGGGTGGCGGCAGGCGAAGGGAGCACACATCGTGAATCTTGATGATGATGGGCAAAATCCTCCGGACGAAGCGGTGCGGATGTGGGCGCACGCCAAAGTGCAGGAGCTCGATGTGGTGTTTGGGCATTACGCGGTGAAACAGCACTCGGCTTGGCGCAATGCGGGAAGCTGGTTCACGAACCGCATGACCGATTGGGCGCTCGATAAACCGCCGGGATTTTATCTGTCGAGCTTTCGGTGCGTGACGGCGCTGGTCGCGAAGGAAGCGGCGCAGAACAGCGGGCCGTTGCCGTATATCGACGGGTTGATTTTGCAGATCACACAACGGATCGGGTCACTCGAAGTGCGGCACGATGAGCGGCAGGCGGGCACCAGCGGCTATACGCTGCGTCGGCTGATGCGGTTGTGGCTGAGCGCGTGGATCAATTTCTCGGTGCTGCCGCTGCGGCTGGCATCGGTGCTCGGGGTGGCGTTGGCGGCGTTGGGAATCGTTTTCCTCGCCTGGGTGGTCTTGATGTGGTGGGGCGGCGAGGGCCCGGAGGCCGGCTGGGGCTGGCTGATGGCGGGGCTGTTGATTTTTTCCGGGACCCAGCTCGTGTTGCTGGGGCTGATCGGCGAATACATCGGCCGCATGTTTCTGACGGTGAATCAACGACCGCAGTCGGTGGTGCGCGAAGTGGTGCGCGGCGGGGGCAAAGTGGGATTCTTGGACCGGTAAGGTGGCGAGGTGCGCAGAACGCGCGTTGGAATTCCAGCGGGATCGCCGCGGCGCGGTGCGCCTCGCGATGACCTGCAGGGAGTCAGAGAATTTTCTGCCAGCGGGAGAGCTCCCGACTGAGATTGCGGGCCATGCCGGTGAGGGCGCGGGGGGGCGGCGTGCGGCGGAAATGGAGGGCGTAGAATAACGCTTGGCGGGCGACGGCTGGGTCGGGGAAATTGCGCGGGTCGCGGAGATAGGTCGCGAGGTGGTCGCGGCACCAGAGGCGGGCACCCAGTTGGCAAAGGGTGTCGTGCCACTGGAGCACGAGGTGGCGGGTGTTGGCCTCGTCGCGAAGTTTGCGGCCGGGGGACGAGCTGATGTGGTGACGCACGACGGAGCGGAGGGCGACGAGATTGACGTGGCCGGCGGCGGCGGCGCGGAAGCAGAGATCGACGTCTTCGCAGCCGTTGATGAATTTTTCGTCGAAGCCGCCGAGTTTTTCCCAAAGTGCGCGGCGAACCAGGACGCAGGCGCCGGTCACCGCCGCGCTGCGACGGTAAGGGAAGGCAAAAGGGGCAAGGCGTGAGGCGAGAGGGAGGCGGCGGAGGTGCTCGGGCTTGCCTTGGAGGTTGATCGCGATGCCGGCGTGGTCGAGGGCGCCGGTGGCGGCGTCGATTTGGAGATTGCCGACGAGGCCGGTGCGGTTGCCGTAGGCGCGGTGGGCGGCGAGCATGGGCTCAAGCCAGCGTGGAGTGAGGGCGAGGTCGTTGTTGAGCAGGGCGAGAAACTCACCGCGGGCGACGGCGGCACCGGCGTTGTTGGCGGCGGCGTAGCCGAGGTTTTCGCGCTGGAGGACGACACGGATCGCGGGATCGTTCGCGAGGGAGGCGAGCCAAGGACGGGTGCCATCGGTGCTGCCGTCGTCGATGAAAATGATCTCGTGGGCGAGTCCGGCGGGGAGCGTCGCGCGCAGCGAGGCGAGCATCGCCTGCGTGAAGGCGAGGCAGTTGTAGAGCGGGATGAGAAACGAGACCGTCACGCGAGGCGAAGGCTGCGGCGCGAGGATCGCGGCGTAAAGCCGCTCTTACCGTGTTTCGGCCGATAGTTTCTTGAGGTAGGCGCCGTAATTGGATTTGCCGAGTTTCGCGATGGAGACTTCGAGGGCGGCCTTGGTGAGCCAACCTTGGCGGAAACCGATCTCTTCGAGGCAGGCGATTTTCAAGCCCTGACGGTTCTCAATGACGGAGACGAATTGGCCGGCTTCGAGGAGGGAGTCGTGGGTGCCGGTGTCGAGCCAAGCGGTGCCGCGGCCGAGGATTTCGACGTGGAGGTCACCGCGCTCGAGGTAGAGGCGGTTGAGGTCGGTGATCTCCAACTCGCCGCGTTTCGAGGGCTTGAGACTACGGGCGAGGGCGACGACATCGGCATCGTAGAAATAGATGCCGGGGATAGCGTAGTTGGACTTCGGCTCGGCGGGCTTTTCTTCGAGGGAAACGACGCGGCCGTCGGGAGCGAATTCGACGACGCCGTAGCTCTTGGGGTCGGCGACATGGTAGCCGAAAATGGTCGAGCCGGAGGTGCGGGCGCTGGCGCGCTCGAGGGATTTCACAAGGTCGTGGCCGTAGAAGAGATTGTCGCCGAGGACGAGGGCGGCGGGTTCGTTCTTCAAAAAGCCGACGTCGCTGGCGATGTGGAAGGCTTGGGCGAGACCGTCGGGGCTGGGTTGTTCGGCGTAGCTGAGCGTCACGCCAAACTGCGAGCCGTCGCCGAGGAGCCGGCGGAAGAGAGGTAGGTCAGTGGGCGTCGAGATGACGAGAATTTCCCGGATGCCGGCGAGCATCAGCACGGACAGCGGGTAGTAGACCATCGGCTTGTCGTAGACGGGCATCAGCTGTTTGCTCACTGCTATTGTAAGCGGATAAAGCCGAGTCCCCGATCCACCGGCCAAAATTATTCCGCGGCGGTGAGCAGGCGAGGGGCTGGAGGCGAGGGGCGAGAGGGAAGACATAAAGTTGGACGAAAGGTTATGGGCGGGAGGCGATTGAGGTGGAGCGGGATTTGATAAGGGCGCCAAGGCGTTTGGCGAGAACGGTCGCCCGAGCTTGGAGGGGCGTTGCGACGACGGGGGAGAGCAGGCCGACTTCGGCGGCTATTTCGAGTTGGGTGCGAACTTCGGCGAGCGAGCCTTTGGCCATAAAGAAAAAACGAAGGCAGTCTTTGTCGGTATCGCGCTCGTCGCCCTCGGCGATGTTCGACGGAACACTCACGGCGGCGCGGCGGAGTTGGTCCCGCAGGCCGTAGTCGCTCAGATTTGTTGTCGCGCGGTAAATTTCCACCGCGAGGTTTTTTGCCTCCCGCCAAACCTCAAGATCATGAAAGCCCGTGCCCATCGCCCCTAGCCTTTGGCCCCGAGCCTTTCACGCGCGTAGCGGGTGGAGGTAATGTCGGCGGTCCAACTGCGGTGGGTGAGATACCAGTCGACGGTTTTTTCGATGCCGGTGTCGAAGTTCTCTTTGGGCACCCAGCCGAGCTCGGCGCGGATTTTGGCGCTGTCGATGGCGTAGCGGCGGTCGTGGCCGGGGCGGTCGGCGACGTAGGTGATTTGCGAAGTGTAAGGTTTACCGTCGGTGCGAGGGGACTTCCGGTCGAGGATCGAGCAGATGCGGTTAACGATTTCGAGGTTGGGGCGCTCGTTGAGGCCACCGACGTTGTAGGTCTCGCCGACGCGGCCCTTGGTGAGCGCGAGCCAGATGGCGCTAGCGTGGTCTTCGACGTAGAGCCAGTCGCGGATTTGTTGGCCGTCGCCGTAAACGGGGAGCGGTTTCCCCTCGAGGGCGTTGAGAATCATCAGCGGGATCAACTTTTCGGGGAAGTGATACGGGCCGTAGTTATTGGAGCAGTTGGTCGTGACCGTGGGCAGATGGTAGGTGTGTTGGAACGAGCGGACGACGTGGTCGCTGGCGGCCTTGGAGGCGGCGTAGGGGGAGTTGGGCTCGTAGGGGCATTCCTCGTTCCACGGAGCGTCGGTGGGGGAAAGCGTGCCGTAAACCTCGTCGGTCGAGACGTGGAGGAAACGGAAGGCGCTCTTTTTGGGCTCGGCGAGCTTGGACCAGTGGGCCTTGACGCAATTAAGAAGGCGGAGGGTGCCGACGACGTTGGTCTGAAAAAACGGCTCGGGCGAATCGATGGAACGGTCGACGTGGGACTCGGCGGCGAAGTTCGCGACGGCATCGATCTGGTGCTCGGCGAGGAGCTTGGTCACGAGGGCGGTGTTGCCGATATCGCCGTGGGCGAAAACGTAGCGCGGGTCGGACGCGAGGTCGGCGAGGTTGGCGGGATTGCCGGCGTAGGTGAGGGCGTCGAGGTTGACGAGTTTGGTGAGCGGCGAGCCCTTTTCGAGGAGACGCTGACGGATGAAGTTGGAGCCGATAAAGCCGGCGCCGCCGGTGACGAGGAGGTTCATAGTGGGAACTGCGAAGAAGCTAAGAATTTCGGAGAAGGGCCGGATGGATGAAACGGTGAAGACCGTCCTTTAGGAGCGGCACGTTGAAATTTATGAGGAGGCCGAGCGGGAGACGGGTGAGTTTGAGTTAGGTGATGATCTGGGCCTGGTGAACTGGCAGGAGAGATTCGACCGCTTTCAATTCGATGAGCAAGGTATCGTCGAGGATGAGGTCGGCGCGGAAGCCCATTTCGAGGTGCAGGCCGCGATAGGAAACCGGAACCGATACCTAGTTTTTGTCGAAATTCCACGGGCAGTAAGTTCATGGAGGAGGCATTGCTCGTAGACACTCTCAAGCAAGCCCGGACCAAGTTCACGGTGGACT
>Ga0209550_10001386_pt1 | contig 23182 bp, 14 predicted proteins | sample LauGreSuBDMM15SN_2_FD_187567 | JGI IMG/M metagenome (GOLD analysis project Ga0209550, IMG submission 187567) | Freshwater lake microbial communities from Lake Michigan, USA - Su13.BD.MM15.SN (SPAdes) (version 5) | ecosystem: Environmental > Aquatic > Freshwater > Lake | place: Lake Michigan... | reverse complement strand
GGGCAAGCCGCAGCCGCAGCAGCCGAGGTCGACATGCAGGTTCGGAGGGCACGCGCACGCGTACTTCTCGATGCACACCTCGGGCGTGCAGCAGAGTAGCGGCACGATATTGAGGATTGTCGCGAGCACCGGGTTGAGAGCGAGGTCGTTGCCGCCGATGGAGACGATCAGCGTGTCCTTGGCCGAAAGCTTGTCACGAATGAGTGCATCCTGAGGCAGCAGCGTGCAGCACGAGCGACTGTTGAGCGAAGTGGCCTCGACAGCTGCATTTAGGCAGAAGTGCTGCGTCCCGAGGCCGCGCCGCACGAGCTCTGCATTAATCCAGTAGCACACGTCCTGTTTCATTCGCGGCGGCCGCAGTACCCTTTCGTAACCGTTGATCGCCTCCGTCGCGGAGTTGAACCAGAACTTGTTGTCGAGGCTGCTGTCTCCGGCAAGGAAGATGCACGCCCGCGATCCTGAGCGCAATTGTTCATGGCACTGCTCGAGCAGGTGCACGTCGTGACCAAAGTACTCCTGGTAGAAGAGGACAGAAGGAACCGAGGCGGTCGGCTGCGATGTTCCGTAGCTGACGCAGTCGGCCATCGTCAAAGCCACAGTCTTCTCTGCCATTGCACTCCATTGACGAACTCGACGAAACCTCAACCGTATGGGGTCCGCTGGATCCGCAAGCGAGCGGCCCTCTCCAGGCGGGAAACACCAAGGTCGTTTTTAGAACTTTTTCGCATTGTGCGCTCGACGCTTTGTGTGGCATGATGTGGCTTTTCCCGGCTCGCGAGCTGCCATCCGACATCGGTGCCGCGTTCAGCGCGATCGCAGCCATTCGACATCGAGGTCGGCACGTGTCTTCCTCCGCGTACGAGCGCCTGATGCTCGAATGCGTCAGCGCTGGGTATACCGTGGCATGCTATCGGCTGATGGAGGAGGCTGCTGCTGATGGCCTGCGGCTGAGCAAGTTCTCCGCTTTGGCACGGCACGAGCTGGCCAATTTGGTCCCGCCCGAAGCCGAGGATTTGCTGGAAGGGACTCGTTCCGTGGGCAGAAGCCGCTCGCGTAGCGGCGTACTCATCACGGACGAGCTTCCTGAGCTGTGGGTGACGCCATCTGTGCCCGTGCAAACCTTCGATTGCCGTCCGGGCGAGGCTCGCGAGGAAGCGCTGGCTGCGGCTTGGGCTGCGGTCAGTAAGCGTGACGCACCCGTGCTCTTCCGAGGTGTCGGCGCTCAGTGGCCAGCGCTCCGGTCATGGTCGTTGCCGCGCCTGGTGCGTTCGATGCAGCGTGCGATGGTGCGTGTGGCACCAAGTAATTGCGTCACGTTCTGCCGTGAGTCTCACCCGGACGTGCGCTCTGGTGCGGTGGTTCCGCCGTCGCGCACCACGATCATGAACGTCGCAGAGTTCGCCGACCGCTTACACGTGGGTCGCGCCGGCCGCTCGCCCCTTATGTATGGCGCGGGCGAGCGCTGCTACTTGCAGGCTCTCGCGCCGTACTCGATGATGCGCGAGCTTGACTTCAGCTTCCTTCCCGAGCAGCAGCCGCAGCCGCAGCGGCGGCGGCGGCAGCAGCAGCAGCGGCAGCGGCAGCGTGGATGGCCCGGCCCACGCGAGCTGCTGGCGCGGCTGCGCCGGCAGCCACTCACGACGACGCCTCTAGGGCGTCTCTGGGTCTCATCGCCAGGCACTTTGAGCCCTTTGCACTACGACGAGACGGATTCGTACCTGGCCCAGGTACGCGGTGAGAAGCGGCTACTGCTCTGGCCCGCGGACGCGCTCGAGGCGCTCCGGCCGTACCCGGCTACGTCGCCCCTCGCGCGACGCCTCATGGTGGACATCACAGGGTCGACTCCTCCCGATGGGCTAAGTGCGGCGGCGCTCGACGCTATCGCCACGCCGCTCGAGGCGGTGCTCCGGCCCGGCGACGTGCTCTACTTCCCACGCGCGTGGGCCCACCACACGGAGGCGCTGCTGCCCAGCCCCGGGAGTGCGCCCGAGCCGAGCTTCTCGCTTGGCTTTCGGACCGATGGCCAGTTCTTGCTTTGACGTTTACGATTAGCCAGTGAAGATACGATGGCGGGTATATTAATACCTAGACGCATCATTGAGCTCGACCTCGAGGCAGCTGAGAGTACGCACGCTCACAGTAGCTACCGTAGGACGGGCACCAGGGCCACTGACCAAATCTTGCACGACGATGTCGGACGTATCTCGCGAATCTAACGGCCGTCGGGCGAGTAAGACAAGTAGAAAGGTCAAATGAACGCTAACGGGCTGAAGGGTTAGCTGAAGGGCGTGTAAACGAGAAAACGAGATAGACTCTCAGCGAAGTATTTAGAGATGCACAGACTCAGAAAACGCGCCAGTGGAGGCTAGGACCCCAGATCGGGCAACGGTCTCTCCTCCGCGCCGTCCAGGCATCGCACAGACTACCTGTCTTCTGGCTATACCGTAGGCACATCTCAAACACCAACGACAAAAGCTCTGCATTGCGCAAGAGAAGAATGAAGAAGAGTGCCCTATTCTTGCCGAGCCTTTGCCAGTACTGTAGTAGTTCCCGTACGCATGCTGCATGATTGTCGCCGCCGCCTCGGCACCACGAAAGTGTCGCGCTCAGCAGCTACACGCTGCCAAGCTGCCCCCTTCGGCTGCATCGGCCCGTCGTGCCTGCCCGAGCGCTCAGTCGGTACGCTCGAGCTCGAGGACGATGTGCTCGTGAAAGCGCTCGTGATCCGCCGCCGCCACCTTGCACACAGCCGAGTCGAAGCCGTCGTGTGCAATGTGCGCGTTCGTCTTCTCGGCCGCGCGTGCGAAGGCACTGCCAAACGAGTTCTTGCCGCCGGCGCGCCAGCAGCGCGCCGAGCCGAGCACGGCGACGATCAGGTAGGTCGGGGGACTCTCCTCCGGATTTGGCGCCGACATGAGCAGCGGCTTGGCACTGCCGTTGCGCAATGAGGGCGTCCCTTCCCGCAGGGCGTCCGCGACGAAGAGGGCGAGCTTCGTTAGCGCAAGCGGGTGCAGGAAGTGTGCCGTGTCGCCGCCCGCCTTGAGCACGACGCTGTGGAAATCGCCGAAGTTGGTGTACTCCTTGGCAGTTAGGACCGAGTGACCCACCGCCACCGTCGCGCGCAGCAGTTCCTTGGCGCGGTCGAGTCCACGCTTCATTGCGCCCTCGCGAAGCGCCGTTTCTAGACCGACGCGCAGGCCGGTGGTGAGGGCGCTCTGCGCGGCGGCGAAGGCGCCCGCGCCCGCGCCGTCGGGCGTGCTCGCGTCAAAGTGCTCGAGCACCGCCGCCACCGCCGAGACGAGGTCTGCCGCGGCGATCTGCGTGTGACCGTAGCCGGAGATGGAGCGGAACGAGGGGTAGGTCAGGTTGACGAGGCCAAACTCGTTGCCATAGTGCAGCATCTTCTCGTAGAGTGCGTCGGCCTTGTACTGCTTGCGCATGTAGTTGTACTCTTGCTGGCACTCCTCGAGCGGGATGCCCATGCGCGCGAGGAAGACGTCGAGTTTGTCCCGCCCTGCCTGCTGGTACAGCCCGAGCCGCGAGGCGATGTACGGCGAGTGGTGGAGCGCCTCGTAGACGGTCCAATGGCGCATGAGGGAGAGGCGGAGCTCCTGCACGTTCGCGAGGCGCATGCGCGACGTGATGTGCTGGCGCACGCTCACGGACGGGCCGCCCTCTTCCGGGACCACCTCCCTGCGCTCCTCGGTCGCCCCATCCTGATTGAGAGCTCCCACCTCCGCCTGCAGCAACTGCGCCTCTTCAACGTACTTCTCGTGCTCGATGCGCTCGTGCACGAGCTGGTCGGTGAGCCCGAGGATGGCGAGCCAGAGCAGCTCGTTCGAGCCCTTGTTGAGCGCCTGCACCAGCGAGTAGCACAGAAGAGAGGCCGCCGTGCCATGCCACGACGCCGCGTAGTAGCGACGCGTGAGCCGCTTGAGGATCCGGCGCCGGTCGCGCTGCGAGTCAGGCGACATGCCGTGATATTCGCCGAGCGTCACGCGAGGCCGCTGCCGCCGCTCTGGCTCATCTTCGTCCTCCGACTCCTCGCCGTCGGACGCATCGAAGAGGATTGGCAGCTGCGCAAGTATGTCCTCAAGCTCGGCATGTGTCTCGCCGTCATGCACCACGTACACGTTCGGCGGCTCCTCCTCGTTGGCATCGTAGTAGAGATTTTCGAGCGCGTAGGGCCGGTGCGAGTCCAGGATGTACCAGCGGCATTCGGGGTGCGGCAGCTCAGTCGCCCTCCGCGGTGCCGCCTTGTCGCTGCCGCTGCCATCGCTGAATTCCTCGTCGAGCGTCGCTTGGAAGTGGCCCATGAGGTCGATTATGCCGCCACAATTGATGAGGAATATGCTGCGCAGCTCGTTGGCCGACGCGATTTGCCGCACGTACACGCGCGACAGGTCGGCGTAGTCTGCCACCGGCACAACCTTGTGAGGCACGCCCTCGTCCTGCAGCAGCTTCGTGAGCAGCGAGACAGCAGCAATTGAGTCGGTGCTGTGCGAGCAAAGCAGCAGCACCGTCGGCGTGTCTGCGTTGTCGTGCGCCGCCTTCTTGACCGTCGTCCAGACCTGCGGCAGGTCGGAGCGGTCAATGAGAACCATCGGCCACCCGCCCGCACCGCTGCGCCCCGCGAATCGGCGGCAAAAACTGCGCACGCCAACGGGTTTTGTCAAACATTCAAGTGCACATGTAACGACGACGTTCAGGCTCGTTCTCTAAGCGAGTCCCCTCGAGTGCCGCGCCGAAGAGGGCGTCGGTTTCGTCGCATTGAGGATCTTTAGAGGAAAGAGCTACGAAAGATGCGTGGGGTCCAAGCCGTCCGAGCGCCCGCCGCCGCCGCCGCCGCCGCCGCGTCGCAATGTCGTTCGCCGATAGGGTGAATCGCATCGCCGCCGCCGTCAAGGATGTCGCGGGCGACGTGTATGCCGCGGAGCTGGTGAACGCCGTACGTCGCGACGACCCGTCCGGTATCGCGCACTGGGGTGCGCTCGCCACCAAGGCGGGCGTGATTGACACACGATCTGCAACGCACGTGCGCGCCGGCCAATATGCGCTATGCGCTCCGTCCTTGTGGCTCGCCGTGTATCGTGGCGCTCACGATGCCGTCGAGCTGCTTCTCCGTCATGGCGCCTCTGTGAATGCCACCTCGTGCCGATGCGCGGGCGGTGGCTTCTCGTGTGCTACCGGCGGCCAGAGTGCACTGCACGTGGCGGTTGCGCGAGGCTCGCCCGCACTCGTGGAGCAGCTGCTGCAGCTCGGGGCGCTCACCGACGAACCCATGTGCTTCGGCGTCGATGCGCTCGACGAGCCCGAGTGGGACGAAGCAGCCGGTGCCTTTACTGGTGGTCTCGTGGGCCTCTCCGCGCTTCAGTTGGCGGTGATGCGATCCTCCTCGTCCTCTCAAGGCGCCTCGCTGATCGGGTCGCTGCTCGCGCACGGAGCGGCTCCTTCACAGATCTGTTTCCCGGGTGGGAAAAAGGCCTTGCCCATGCTGCGGCAGCTCGAGGACGAAGGTGGCGAGCCTCTCGAGTGCCCTATCTGCCTATCTGCCATCGCGCAGATAACGGCCGAGTGGACGCACTGCTGCTGCCGAGCGTTCCACGCGCACTGCTTGCGCGCCGTGGACAATGGCAAATGCCCAATGTGCCGCACTCCAATGCGCTCTCAATTGTAGCCAATCAGACCGCCGCGCGCGGCTATACGAGCTCAATCCTCACCATGGATCCTCCCCCACCGCACCTTGGAGCAGCTTCATCGTCATGGCCGCAGCCCGCCGCGGCGCAACTGAACACTGAAAAGTACATCGCGTTGTCAGCGGTCGACTGGCCGCTTTACATAACAGCCCCGCGTGGGGCTGAAATCTCGCGAAGCATTACCTCGAGAGACATCGCGTTAAGAGCGCACGTTGAAGTCAGTCCTGTCAGCGAAAGTTAATTGTACCGGACGACAAGGCGATACCTCAAGACTTTTCTTTCAGACCGGCGAGCAAGCTAATGACTGTCGCGAAACAAACCGACAATTAATGGGCAACGGCGCAACGCGGTTTTGTTTCGCGACAATCATCTTAACAGCGCAAGCCGCAACCGAGTTTTGCGTGCATGCTTTGCTCGTTATGACGATGTTCGGTGTTTGAATGCATACCAAAAATAGTGAGTTCGAGTTTTCATTCACAGCTAGCCGAAACTGACGAGAAACCCGGGTCCACGGCCCCTTGTGCTCCTGGCCCCATCGGACCGCGCGCGGGGCGAGACCGGAAGTCCAACCCCCACTTTTGCCTCGACACAATAAGGGTGGCTGCGCATGGAGAGGACGGCAAAGATTGTGAAGGATGCCCTTGTGGGCGAGCATGCGCAAAAGTTTGGTTGCGGTAAGAAGCAAACGGAAATGGAGTGTGATAAGATCCATGTCTTCATGAAGTGCATCCTGGGCAGTGGCATTCCAATCGAACCGATACGGTCACTGATGAGTCCTTCGCAGACTATCGACGATGCACGGAAGGCGTATGTTGCCGCAAGAGGACGGCCAATTGAGCAATTGCATGTGCGTGATGAAAATGGCTACTTGATTGAAAGTAGCCTCCACTCACTACCTCTCGCACAGTTCAGCAACGGCTGCAAGCTCAATCTGCATTTTTCTTATGCCGAAGATATCTCAGTGACAGTCATGAAAAAGTCCGTGGACGCAACTCAATCATATTGGGCTTGGATTAAAGCAAAGCTTTGATCGCCCTCGAGAACAGGCAACGAAGGGACAAGGGTGGGGATGAACCGTTATCTAGTTACAAGTCACTAATGATCAGTTTTGAAAACCCCTTGTTAATGGTCCATCCTTGCCATGATTCGACCTGGGCGTGGGGATCGGCCATCGGCGTATTAATCGGCGATATTCGGCGTAGGGCGTACGAGCGGCTCCGACATTTTAGTGAGAGAGGAGAATGATCTTGGGGCCGGGCCGGCCCACGTCCTTGTTTTGTGACTATTTCACGATGATTGTTACTGCGCGGGCACGGGGCTACGGGCGTACGACCGTACATCTGCCGTCCTCTTCCAAGCACGCACGTAGTCGATCTCAAAAGGAACGTCGGGCAGTGTTGCCGGATCAGGGAGACCCATCCAGTCCGGCATCGTCTCACGGTCAAAGTCCATCCCGATTGGCGCCGTGAGGCAGGCCGCTGGCAGTTTCCCCACTGGTGCTCCGTCAATGTAGAATCCGACCACGCTCTGATTCCACTCCAGGCCGTAGACGTGGAAGCCCTGATCGATGGCAAACGAGATGCCCATGCAACCGCCGAGGGAGCAGGCGCGATCATCCTTGTACCGGCCGCGCGTGCGACCGATGTCCCCCGGCGGGTCGGGCATACAGCCACACTCTGCTGGCAACTCGTCCTGCGGGACCCCAGCCAGTGCAAAGATGTGGGTATGGGAGCAGAACATGGTGGAGTTGTGCCAGGAAGCCTGCGGCGCATCGGAGCCTTCGCTTTCGAAGACGTCTATTTCCGTCCAGGTGCCGGCCCCGTCATTCCAGTGGAACCACCAGCTCGACGAGATGGAGCTGCTGCCACTCCGTGATCGTACCTCGAAATAGCCGTGCAGAGTCTTGTCGACGCTGTGCAAGGCGCTTGTCGTGTAGTTGTCGTATCCGACTGGCCAGGACGAGTTGCGATGCCCACTCTGCGCCAGGAGCGTCAAGCTACCGTTCGCCACCTTGACGTTGGACGCGTCAAAAAGGCCTGGCTGTCGTCCGGCCCATTGAGAATAGTCAGTGCTCCACTTGCTCGAATTGAGTTCCGCTCCGTCGAATTCGTCGCTCATGGGCGCGTACGGCACCCAGCTCCCAGCTGGGTCGGAGAGCGGCTGAATGCTTGCCGAAGCCGACCAAACGCCCGCGAGCGAGACAAGTCCCGCCATTGGGATAGTTACGCACCCCGCGGGGTGTGAATACCTGAGTCTTGATTGAAAAATTTCACGCGAGGTACCATCGGCACGTACGTGGACCTACATATACACCTACAGATCGCAGACGGCGAGATTCTCAGTCGTTGCTCAAACCGGCCGGCGAGTGGCCCACGCTCCAGAGCCTGCTCACTGCACTCGCGCCTCAGCGTGCGTTGATCATTCACTCGAGTACGAGGCGCTGGCACGGCTACGATACACGCAGTCCGCCAGGACCCGGGCGCATTGGTAGGCGCTCACGCGTCTCGCCGTCGGAATGCGTACTCGCGATCACTTGCCGTAGCGCATCGCGAGCTTTGCCTCCAATTCGGCTCGAAGTCCCCTCTCCACGTTGAGTTTCTCCTGCAGCTCAGCGAGCTTGGCTGCGGCGGCTGCGGAGTGACCGCTTTTTCCGGACGCATCCGGCTTCACAGGCGCAGGGATCGGGTGGCACGAAAAGCCAAAAAGCGGGTTGCCAAGCACTGGTGGCCGCTGCCGTGGTGCGTTCAGCTCTAGGAAGCCAGGCGGAAATGCAGGCATCACTGAGCTTCCGTCGTAGAGCTGCTCCACGTCCTGCGGCACGATTGGGTTGAGCTTTGGTGGCAATAGGCGCGTGTATCTGTACCGCGAGCTCGGCAGCGCTGCTTCGTGGTGGTTCTGCGCACAGGGGTGGTCAGCAGGTCAGTGGCGTAAATACACGCACACATGCTGCTCCAAGTGGTCTCACAGGCGGGTGGCGCTTCATGCACCTCGAGAGCAATACGTTCTGCCCACACGGCGGTCCGCTGCAGTTCGGTGAAGCCACCTTTGACCATGCTTCTCCGAAGCGCTCGGGTCGCAACACGGCGGCGACTGTCGTTCACCCCCAAAGAACGAAACGGTGCCGTGTGGACTATGAATATAAAACGGCGGGAAGAAGTCCGAGCGCTCCTTTGCATTCGAGAGAAAGTTGAAGGGACTCTTTGTCTAGTCTTCTTTTGCAAATGACGAGACCCATATACAACCTCGGCGATTTCTCCGCGTGATCGTCTTCTGTGACACATTAATGGCGCGCTTCATCCTCATCTCACTGCTCGCCGGTGCAGCGGGTGCGCTGGGCATGCGCCCACCCATGCGGGCACCGGCCGTTCGCATGCAGTTCGACTTCGGTAAACTGCTCAGCAGCCTTGGCGCCAACCAGCCCAAGGCTAAGGCCGCGCCCACGCCGTCGGGCGGCTTGCCGGTGCCAAAGGACACTTTCAACGAGGAGCTCTCTCTGTGGCCTACGATCGTCGAGATCCAGGAGGGGCTTGCCAAAATGCCTCCCGCCGAGCAGCGGCGCCAGAAGCTCGAGGTCGGGATCAACTGGCCTCCGCGCACCACCACAGAGGACCCCTTCGGGGTTAATAGGCAGGGCTACATGTTCTTCCAGGGCCCGACGCCAAAGACGTCGGTGCAGAAAAACTTGCCAAGCTTCCTCTCGAAAGAGAATTTCGCCGACGTCAGCGTCCCGGCGAAGCTCAAGGTGTTCGGTGGGCTCTTCGGCGTTAGCTTCGTCGGCACCTCGCTCGTGCTCATCTTATCTTGAACGCACAGCGACACCGACAGTGAGCGACAGTATTCTCCGTGTGTATCGTGTCGGCGGTCACCGGATCTTTGCACATCATGTGCAGAAAGCTCCGCTCCGTGTGCATCATCCATCATGATGTTGATGACCGCTGACGGGAGGCTTTTCGCTTTACTATTGTTCGGGTCGCATTTTATATGCAATATGGAGTACATTCATAACGACATACCGCGCGTCAGACACGTCCAATGAGGTATCGTTTTAGGGTATATTTCTCCCCGGTAACTCCTGCCGTGCCGGCGGGAACGGTCCGCGCTACTTCTTCGTTGAGGCGTCCGTTCTTTACCCGTCAACCCGCGGAGTACCGGACGTCCGTCAGGGCGCGTCGCTCGCGAAATGCCATCCCCGCACCACGTCAACGCGCACACCGACACCGCACACACGACAGCACGCACGACGTCACCAAAACAGTCTACACACACCCCTCGCGGAGGCTCACACCTCGCGGCCGAAAGCCACCTCAGCTGCCTATCGAGGAGAGGAAGTCGGCCGCTGACAGCGAGTCCTGAGCCGCCGCCGAGAAGCTCACCCCTTTACCGCCGCTGCTACTGGCTGAGCTGCCGCCACATGATGAGCACAGGAAGGTCGCTGCGTCCGAGCAGCTGCCGCCACCGGCAGCAGCTGCCGGCTGAGCTGCAGGTGGCTGCAGGCTGGTGCGCTGCGGGACCGTGCGCGGAGGCGGGATCATGCGGGCGGGAGGCGCCGATGCACAACTGGCCGCGCCACCACCAGCAGTGAAACGAAGGAAGCCCTCGGCGTCAGCGCCGCTTCCGCTGGTGCCGCTGGGCGCACCGATGCCGCTGGCAGCAGCAGCAGGGTGCGGCGGATTCGAGGGCGGCGGCGCCGCCGGTGCGTTGCCGCCGCCGCCGCCGCCGCCACCAATGGGAAAGCTCAGGTGGATCTGCTGTTCCATGCCGTTCACGCCTCTGGCCGGCGCGGCGCTGGCCGCGGCGCTGGCCGTGGCCCCGCTGCAGCTGCCGCGGCCAAAGTTGAGGAACGCGTCGGCATCGGTCTGGCTCTGGCCCTGGCCGTAGTCACTGATGCCAAGTGAAGGCCGTGGAGGAGGCACCGGTGCGGGCGGCGCCGGAGCGCTGGTGCTGACGAAGCGCAGGAAGCTGTCTACATCGCACGAGCCGCGGCTGGCCACACAGCCGCCAGCGCTAGCGGCGCCGCCGCCGGAGAAACAGGCGGCTGAATCCTGCAGCTCGCGCTCGTTGAGAATGATGCGCGAGCCGCCGACCTGCCGCAGGGCCTGCTCCGTGACCAAGTCGAAGGTGTTGGCGCGCAGATCGACCTTCTCGAGCCGCGCGGACACAACGGCGCCCACGGTGAGCTGCTGGCTCGCGAGCAGCGCCGCGAGTGCGCTGCCGCCCGTGTTGCCGATGCGGTTCTCGTGCAGCCGTAGCAGCGAGAGGCGTCCGCCGCCGGTTCGCAGCGCGTCGGCGAGAACGCTCGCCCCCACATCGCCCAAGCCGGTACGCCCAAGGTCGAGCGACTTGAGCTGTCGGCTCGCACGCACCAGCAGGGCCGCCACGCCCGCGCCCGCTGCGCCAAGGGGGAGGCCCTCAAGATGAAGCTCGCTGAGCTCTAGCAGCTGTGAAAGCTCCCTACCAGTATGGCGCACGATGCGCTCGAGGGCCTCGGGCCAGCCAAGGACCGCGTCGAGCGCCTCGCGCACGCGCTCCGCTGCCTCCTGCAGCGCCCGGTCTGACTCGACGGGCAGCTTGCGCACCGGCTCGAGAAGCGTCGCGAGCAGGCCCCGTGCAAAGCGCTCGACTTCGCTCGCGCTGTCGAGCCGATGCAACGCGGTCCACGCGCGGGCGCTCGCGCGATCGCGTAGCTCAGCCTGCGCACGCTCGCACAGCTCGTGAACGATCTTGCGCCGGCGCTCGCGCGCGTCGGCATCGGACTCGGGCGCCACCTTGGGCGGTGCCGCCGCCGCCGCCCCCGTCTCGTTGGGCCGAGGCTTCGACATCTCGAGCAGCTTGCTGAGCAACGACAAGTCTTGCGCGCTGGCGCTGGCGCTCGCGCTGGCGCTCTTCTCGTCAGTCGTCTTCTTCTTGCGCCGCAGCCTCCCCTCAACCACCTTCGGAGGCTCGCTCGCGCTGCTCTGGCTGCTGCTGCCACAGTTGCTGGGCTTGTTCTGGGCCGTGGCGATCGAGACGCCAGAGGCGCTGCTCTGGCTGCTCGCATGGTTCTGCTGCTCCTGGAGCATCGTGCGCAGCTTGAGACGGAGCCGACGATTCTCGGCGACGAGCTTCTCATTCTCCATCTGTAGCTCCACGTTGAGCTGCCACACCACGTCGTGCGACTCGCGCAGCCACTGCACGTCCGCCTGAGCTGCTGCGGCCTGTTGCTGCTGCGCCATCATGCCGCTGCCCCCGGGCATGGCCAGCGGGGCCGCAGCAGCTCTCGGCGCGCCTGGGCTCCCCTCGATGGGCGCGCGCTCCTGCCGCCCGTTGGGTGCAAGTGCGGGTGCCTCCTCCGGCGTAGCGTACCGCCGCACCGGGCCGCTCAGGGCATCGTCGACCCATTTGCCAGTGATCGTCTCGCCGCCGACCATCATGAGTTTCCCCGGCCCATTGCGCCGCCCGCCCATCCACTGACCCTCGAATACTTGGCCATCGGGGTACGTGAACCGGCCGAAGCCTTCCGTCTTGCCGTCGACCCACTGCCCCTCATAGATGTGTCCGCTTGAGAAGACGCGACGGCCCTCCCCATGCGGCTCACCGCGGGCATTCGTCGCGCCCTCATAAGGTGGTGCAGGAGTGTTCGCCATCCGCGTTTTGTCCGAGCTGCTCATGTGCGAGAGCTCCCGGACGACGCGGGCGGCCATCTATCGCGAGCGATCCACCCGGGCAGGAGGGCGGTTGGGCTTCAGAGGCTCAGAGCGAGCGGGGGACGAGTGTGAACATGGCTGTTAAGGTCTCTTCTCCTCCCTCTGAGAGTGTCAAAATCGGACCCCGGTTTCAGGAAAGGTGCTGGAAGCACTCCTCACACGCTATCCGTAACAATCGAGACTATCACCTTGTATCCACACACCCCGCGTCCCCGCCCGAATCATCACGCTTCTACAGCGGCACGGCAAATGGGCTCTCCCAGCCCTGGTCAAAGATCTGCTGCACGGCCGCGACGATCTTGGTGTCGTTGGTGTTCCACGACGAGCCCGCCGTCTGGTACATGTAGCCCCACTCCCAGTTCGACGTCCCGACATTGGCGCGTTGATCGCTCACGATGAACTTGGCGTGGTTGACTCGCGAATAGGGCGGGAAGGTCGCGTTCGGGCCGGTGGTGCTCTGCCAGCCAGGCAATTCAAATTGACGTACCTCGAGCGAGCCCGCGCACGTCGGGTAAGCCGTCGTGCACGCGGCAAGGCCGTCAGCGAGCTGTTTCATCGCGGGGCCCATCATCTTGCTCGTGTGAGCCCAGCGGCTCACCAGCACACGTACGCGCACGGGCTTCGAGTAGGCCACTGCGAGCACGGCGTTGACGAGCTCTGGCCAGTAGAGTGGGCCCGAGCCGTGCCCGCCCGTATAGCTGCTCGCCGGCAAAAAGTCCATCACGCTCAGCGACAGGTTAGTCGTAGCGGAGCGGACGGTGTCGATCAGCGCAGCTTGGTCGAAGGTGCGGCCGGCGGTGACGGCGCCCCCAGGTGACGCTGAGACATAGGCGTTCGCGGCCGCGGCCTCAGGATCCTCCTCGTCTGGGCAGAGCAGCTGTGGGGAACTCACACTCGAGAGGGCCGCGAGTGGGCTCGAAGCCAACAGATCGAAGGGCGCAGCCATCGGCACCCTGAGCTCGAGCGGCACGTTGATGTCCCACGGCGGCAGAGTGAGCGGTGCCGCGTACTTGTCGCTGAACACGATCATCTGCTGAGCAGGCACGTCGGGGCTCGCCCACTTCCAAAAGGTCTCAAAGAGGCGCCCAAGGTCGGCCGTCGCCGCAGTGCCGTTGACCAGCACACCCAACTCCTGAACCTGCGCGAGCGATTTCCAATCGGTGTTGGCACTGCCCAGATAAGCGGCGCGCCCGTTGGAATGCCACAGCTTCATGTGCATGATGCCGCCATCGTACCATTTGACTGGGTTCCAGGTGCGCGCCTTGACGCTCGGGTAGCTGAGCAGCGTGCGCACCTCTGTGCTGTTCATCGGGTCGTTGAGCGTGCCGAGCAGGATGCGCATCTGGACGCCGCGCATCGCGGCGGCCTCGAGTGCTGCAAAGACAGCTTCGCCGCGATCGGCACCAAAGGCCTGCATCTCGCTCGCATTGAATTGTTGGCGATCCTCGAGGCCCAGCAGGTCAAAGTACATGGCCGTGAAGTCCAGCGTCGTCGTTGACTCATTCGCGAGCCGTACGAAGGCCTCCCAACTGGGCACGGAGCCACCAATCGGAGGGATGTAGGGAGCGCCACTGTAGGGATCGGCGGGACTGCCGAGGGGGATCGACTGGACGACTTGGACCTTCGCCTTCGCGCATTCGCCTGTCGGCGAGCTCGGGGATTCTGAGTCCATGCTCTCGATGTAAATAACCACACCCGTTGTGATGCCACAGGTGAGGGCGGCGGTCATGATACAGATTATGCAACGCCAGCTCGCAAAAGTGGTCGGTTTGGTGTCGTACGGCTGTAGCAGGGCGATCTCGGCCGTGTTGCGCGTCTGATTGGGGTCGACTTCGACCTGAGTCGCCCTTAATGGAGTCGACCTGCCGTCTTGCATGATGACGAAGTTGGCGAAGATGCGGAGTTTCGGACGCTCCTGTGAACAGGGTGTCGAAATTAACATTGACTGTGAATGAATGCACGGCCGCCACTCGGTTACTATGGTAGGAATTAGGTTCGAGGATTTCAGGCGCGAAGATCTGACGAAACACGAAGGGTCCCGTGTGTTTGGATAGGATGCTGCGCGGTGCGAGAGGAGCCTCGACGCCTCTGGCCTCCCCTGTTCGCCTCCTACTGTTCATCCATTGGGCGGCAGCGGCGCCGCCCAGCTCGGGAATTCATTGCTCGGGCCACGGCACTCTGAGCGTGTGGCACAACCTCTTTGGCTGCCAGTGTGACGCCGGTTGGCAGGGCAGCGACTGCTCCGTCCCCGTGTGCTCTCCAGTGTGTGAGAATGGCGGCACGTGTAAGGCGCCCGACCTGTGCGAGTGTCCGGCAGGCTACGTGGGTGCCGCATGTGCCGAGCGCACGTGCCCCACCGGATGCAGCGGCCATGGCACCTGCATCAACGGCACGTGCGCCTGCGGCTTGCTCTGGAGCGGCCCGTCGTGCGCCGAGCCGGCGTGCCCCAACGACTGCTCAGGCCACGGCACGTGCGAACACAACGTGTGCAAGTGCAACGACGGCTGGCTCTCCCTCGATTGCTCTGTCGCCTCGTGTCCGCGCGACTGCAGCGCGCATGGCGACTGCCTGCCCGATGGCCACTGCAAGTGCTGGGCCGGCTGGATGGGCGAAGCATGCGACGGCCTGGCATGCGCGGTCGAGTGCGGCCCGCACGGCACGTGCGCAGGCGGCGTGTGCGTGTGCGCACACGCCTGGGCCGGCGAGCGGTGCGACCAGCCCGCCCCTCTGTGCGTCGATACCGCGTGTGGATGGCCGCGGGGGTTTTGCGCCGCCAACGGCACGTGCGCCTGTGCCTCGGGCTGGAAGGGAACGCGCTGCGACGAGCGCGACTGCCCGGCCGGGTGTGTGCACGGCGTGTGCACGCCCTCGGGCACCTGCTTCTGCACCGGCGGCTGGTCGGGTGACCGATGCGATCTACCGGCATGCCCGGGCTCACCGCCGTGCTCGCAGCGCGGCCATTGCCTGCCTCCGGGGCCCATCAACAACTATACTCCGACGTGCAAGTGCTACGCGGGGTATGGCGGCGCGGCGTGCGAGGTGCGCGAGGGCTGCGCGGGCGGCTGTGGCGCACACGGCACGTGCGTCGACGGCGCGTGCCGTTGCGCGGCCGGCTGGACGGGCGCCAACTGCGCCGAGCGTGGCTGCGGTGTCGAGGGATGCGGAGGCCATGGACGGTGCGTGCGCGGCACGTGTATATGCTTCGGTGGCTGGGCGGGCGCCGCGTGCGAGACGGCGCAGTGCCCCGCCGGATGTTCTGGCCACGGCCGGTGCGTCCACGGCCTATGCGAGTGTGCAGGCGGCTGGCGCGGCGACAACTGCTCGGAGAGTGTAGGCTGCCCTGATGAGTGCTGGGCAAGCCTCGGGCGTGGCCTGTGTGTCGGAGGCGCCGGCGCCGGCGCCGGCGCTACCCCGGCCGTATGCGCGTGCGCCAAGGGCTTCGTCGGTGAGAATTGCGGGCTTGCGACGCCTGCACTCGCGGACGTGAGCGCGGCCGCGGCCGCTCCGGCGCCCTCCTTGTGCACGGCCTCCCAGTGTGGTGTACACGGCGCCTGCGACCCCTTCGGCGGCGCCGGGTGCGTGTGCGAGAAAGGGTGGCATGGCGACGCATGCGACTTGATCGCATGCGCGCCGGCCGCACCCGGCGAACCGTCGGCATGCGGACCGCACGGCATCTGCGTCGAGGGCCTCTGCCGGTGCGATCTGGGGTATAGCTCAGCGCTCACACGCGGCCGCGCGTGCGAGCGCGAGTGCACGTTCGACTGCTCGCCGCCGTTTGGCGCGTGCGCGGGTGGCACGTGCCTGTGCGTGGCGGGGCGCGGCGGCGCCGACTGTGCCGAGGTGCTCTGCCCCAATGGATGTTCCAAGCGCGGCGTGTGCGCTGCCCTGGGTCGTTGTGAGTGTCACGCCGGCTTCGGAGGCGCGGATTGCTCTGTACGACTGTGCGAGACCAATTGCTCGGGCCACGGCGTGTGCGAGCTGCCCGAGGCGGCGCGCGGCTGGCGGATGGACTGGCGCTCGCCGGCGTACGACGCCGCCGCGGCCGTGGCCGCGAGCCGCACGCCCATCGTCGTCACCGCGTTTCCCGCGCGCTGCCGTTGCGATCTTGGGTGGACAGGCGAGCAATGCGAGCTGCCGACGTGCCCACGGGCCTGCTCGCAGCATGGGGTGTGCATGTCAGATGGCACGTGCGAGTGCTGGCCGGGGTGGACCGGCGTCGACTGCGCCGACCGGCAGTGCCCGCGCGATCCTCTCTCGCGCGAGCCAGAAGCGACCTGCGGTGGTTCCACACACGGCACGTGCGATCGCGCGATCGGCCGCTGCCGCTGCCTGCCCGGATGGCGCGGCCTTGCATGCGAGCGCCCCGCTTGCCTCGGGACACCGAGCGCCTGCTCCGGCCGTGGCGCGTGCCTCGTGGACGTTGGGAACCGGCTCGCGCGCTGCGCGTGTGAGCCGCCGTATGGGGGACCCACGTGTGAGGCGGCCTTGTGCGCGCACAACTGCTCTGGCCATGGTGACTGCGTGCAGCCTCCAGATCGTCGCGCTGGCCTATGCATCTGCCAGGCAGGCTGGCGAGGTGCCGACTGCGCGCAGCGCGCGTGCGAACACGACTGCCACGGGCGAGGCGACTGCACGGCCGCCGGTGAGTGCGTGTGCAATCCGGGATGGGACGGACCGTCCTGCGCGACCCCAGCGTGTCCTGGGGACCGTACCGCGCGCCTGCAGCTGACGATGCTCAATCACAGCTCCTCGCTCGCGCTCGCGCCGCTGCTCACCACAACGGCGATGCGCGCGGGCGGCGGCCCCCTCCAGGGTTGCCACGCCGAGCGCGCCCATTGCGACGTGGAGCGGCGCGTGTGCGTGTGTGCTGCCGGCTGGACTGGCCCTGGCTGCGCTGACAAGGCGTGCCCATCCAACTGCCACGGCCACGGCACGTGCGTACACGGCAGCTGTCTATGCGACCCGTACTTCGCGGGGGAGGCATGCGAGAACGCCGTGCGCTGCGCCTCTGGGTGCAGCAGCCACGGCAGCTGCGACGCACTCACGGGCGCGTGCGTGTGCGCGCCCGGATGGTCGGGCGCTGCATGTGAGCATGCGACGTGCGCTCCGATCGATGCAAGTGCGCCGCCGTGCTCGGCACGAGGACGCTGCCTCGGTGGTGCCTGCGAGTGCGACGACACCACCGAGTCCCGGCCTCAGATCGCCGACTACACCGCCGTCTCGAGGGCGATGACCACTGATGCGAGCATGGAAGCCAACGCGAGCGCGGCCGGCGCGGCGGCTGGCCTCGTGCCAGCCTCGTCGGCGCGCCGGGTCACGTCAGTGGGCTCGCGCTGCCGCGCCGAGCTCCGATGCATGCATGGATGTAACGGCCACGGTGCCTGCGATGCGTCCCGCGGCGTGTGCGTGTGCGAGGCCGACTGGTATGGCGAGTGGTGCCAGCACCGCGAGTGCGCGGCGTCGGGCTGCGGCACACATGGCTGGTGTGAGCACGGTGGGTGCAGCTGCGATGCGGGGTGGACGGGCGTCGACTGCTCGATGCTCAAGTGCGTAGGTGGATGCGTGCACGGCAGTTGTGAGCAGCCGGCGCGTGCCCTCGGCGAGGCCATCGAGGAAGGCGACGAAGCTGGCTTCGCCCAGTGCCGATGCCACCGGGGCTGGGCTGGCACCGACTGCTCGGTCCCTGATCCTTACCAGCGAGCCGAGCTATACGTGCCGAGCGGACCGCCGCCACCGGCTGCACCTTAAAATCACGTCAGCACCCACGTGCGCGGCCTAGTCGGAGTACGGAGAGCCACGAACGATGAGAGAGAGAGATTTGTAACTGAACAAGCTACCCTACCAATTGGCGGGGCCCCTGAATTATGAAGCATCGCATGATCCGATCATCATGATGTCCCACAAGAGACAAGTGACACCGGCGCCGTTCGCCGGCGTCGCGGCTACGCTAGTACGCTCCTGGTCGGTTTTCCCGCGATCTCGAAAGCACGAAAATCGAAATATCGCAATCATGACGGATTGAGAATCCGCAGTCTTTTGTTGACGGACGGCGAAAACCACACAGCCAGTAACATAATAACATGGATGCTGGGTACTCTGCGCGGGTGCGGCGTCACGACTCACGCCTGTTCGCCTCACTGCGCTCGCCTCTCCGCTGAGCGCTGTCTACCGACTCCCGCGCCTCCATGCGCGCTCACAGGGTGTCGCCCCTCTCTCGCTGTCCGCACCTCTCTCGTCCCAACCCGGCGGGAAGAGGATGTCTCGCTCCCCGAGGACATCGACTGTCCGTACAACACCGCGCGCGCTCAGCTGCTCATCATCACAACGGGGCGACGGGCAGCCATGCTCACGACGGCGCCCCGACCGATGCCAGGGGGTGCCTTAAGCATTGCGCGGCCTCTTGCTCGCAGAGGAGTCCGCGTGTCCGTTGGCCGCGCGAGGGTTGAAGTTGGTGCGCGCGTCGTCTCGGATGGTCTCGCTCCCGCCCAGGCGCGTGCGCTGCATCAGTGCCGCGTCGATGAGCACAAGTGCTGCCATGGCCTCGACGAGAGGCGGCGTGCGCGGAAGCACACAAGGGTCATGGCGCCCTTTGGCCTCGAGAACGACGTCGTCTCCGCCGTACGAGGACGTCATCTGGGCGCGCCCGATGGTGGAGACGGGCTTCACCGCCACCCGGAAGTAGATGTCCGTCCCCACGCTGATGCCGCCGAGAGTGCCCCCGGCATGGTTCTTCTTGGTCGTGATCGCAGGCTCCTTGACCCCCCCCGGGCCGGGAGAGGCCGGCCGCTGCACGAATGGGTCGTTGTGCACGGAGCCGCGCATGACGGTGCCTCCGAAGCCCGAGCCGATCTCGAAGCCCTTGGTCGCGGGGAGCGAAAGCATTGCATGCGCGAGTTTCGCCTCTAAGCGGTCAAACACGGGCTCACCAAGAGCGGGGGGCACGTCACGGCAGACGCACGCGACAGTGCCACCGATCGAATCCTGCTCACTCTTCACTTGGCGGATGAGCGTAGCCATGCGGCAGCATGTGGGCGGGTGCGGACAGCGGAGCGGGAGTAACTCGTCCGTCTGCCACGCCGCCAGGTTGATCGGCGCCACAACCTCCACGCCAGCATGATTGTACAGCTTGCCCTCGTGGTCGGCGTAGCTGGGCACAGCGGCCAGGGCAGCAAGCGCCTCTGGTCCGCCATTGTACTGCGCGAGGAAGGCCTCCTCGGAGGCGATCTCGAGAGCCATCTGCTTCTTCTTGCGCTGGGCCGCGTCGGGCTCCTCCGACTCGCTCACGACGTGCCAATGCGACGGGTTTCGCAGCATGCACAGCGTACCGTGCGTATCGATCTCCTCACGCGTCCAGCCTCGTCCACCGTCCGCGAGTGCCACCGCCGAATCGGGCATCGAGACGTCGCCGATGGAGCTGACCCAGCAATTCACGGTCGTGCCGTACGTCTCGAGCAGGAACTTCTCAGCGATCGCGCCCGCGGCCACGCGCCCGATCGTCTCGCGCGCTGACGAGCGGCCGCCGCCCGACGAGGCACGCGTGCCGTATTTAATCTGGTAGGTGAAGTCGGCGTGGCCCGGCCGCGGGATCGAGTCCATCTCGCTGTAGTCGCCCGGCCGCTGGTCCTCGTTGGGTACGAAGAGGCCGATCGGCGTGCCCAGCGTGAAACCAAACTCGGTGCCCGACATGATTGTCACCAGGTCTTTTTCGGCGCGCGGCGTTGTCAGCCGGCTCTGACCTGGCCGACGGCGCGTGAGCTGCGGCTGGATATCGGCCTCGGTGAGTGCCCTGCGCGCGTGTTCGAGTAGCGGTTCAGCGGCAGGCGCGCGGCCAGGCTCAGACAGGCTTGAAATCAAGGCGGTGGCGGCGCGCGCGCACATCCGAGGCGGCACGCCATCGACAATGGCGCCGACGCCCTTGCAGTGCGACTCGCCAAACGTGGTCACGCGGAAGATGGTGCCAAACGTTGACATTGCGGGCTCGTGGGGTCCGTGATCGTCGGTCGGAGGTCGCCCACGTGAACGAGAGATCGGAGCGAGATAGGAAAACTCCGGCGAGCCGTAACGGCGAAAGTGCAGAACTTCGGGAAGGACTCTCACACAGTTTCGCACAGTGCGAAACCGACCTTTTGTACAGCGCGTTCATGTTTACCTCAATGTTTCCCCTCCTCTGGGACAGGGGGCGATAAGGCCGCTTCGCGCCGAGCCAAACTTGTCCACTTTCTTGCAACTCTTCTCCTAGGTTGCCACTCAGCTGTGAGACGAGAGGATCGCTTTTCCCGCTCTGGTCACGCTGCTATCCCACCGCCAGGCGTCGACGCCAGGCGGCGGGATGGCGGCCAAGGACAGCGGCATGTACTCTCAATACAAGGACCAGGTATCGCGCTCCTCAATTCGGGGTAAAGGCCCCATGTCGCTCGAGCAGATCCTGTACGATCCGGTCAATCTGAAGGTCTTCAAGACCTTCTGCGTGCAGGAGCGCTCGGTTGAAAATCTACTCTTCTGGCTTGAGACGGCCGACTACCGGACCGCCGAGGCGCCAGAATACCGTAGGCACGTCGCCAAGAAGATCTTTCGAAAGTACTGCGCCGAGGGCACGAAAATGGAGATAGCAGTCAAGGCGGCAACGCGTAAGAAGGTCTCGCCAGCGCTTCTCACGGATCTTCCATCTCTGACGCTTTTTGACGAGCTGCGCAGCGAGGTGATGCTCTCGATGAAAATGGACATCTTTCCGCGCTTCGTCGAGTCGGATGGGTACGATGCACTGGTCGAATTGAAGTTCGAACAGCGCAAGGTGGTCGACATGGATGAGTTCGACCTCTACCACTTCCTGGGCGCAGGCGGCTTTGGCATGGTGCTGCTGGCGCAGAAGAAGGACACGGGGCGCTTCTACGCGATGAAGGTTATGGATAAACGCATCCTGTTGTCGCAAAACCAGACGCACTCCATCTTCCGTGAGAAGGAGGTGCTCGCATGCGTCGAGCACCCCTTCGTCGTCGCGCTGCGCTACGGCTTCCAGACGGAAGACCACCTTTGCCTCGTGCTCGACTTCATCGAGGGTGGGAACATGTACACGGACCTCATGCGTGGCCCATACACGCATGAACGCGCCATGTTTTACGCGGCCGAGATCGTGCTCGCGATGCAGCACCTGCACGAGCTCGACATCTTGTACCGCGACCTGAAGCCCGACAACGTGCTGCTCACGCTCAACGGCAACTGCAGGCTGGCCGACATGGGCGCCGCGCGCGGTGTTAGCGACGATGGTACCATCAGGGGCGGAGAACAAGCGACGGCGAGCGCACCGTGCACGGCCAAGCCAGTCGACCTGTCCAAGGGCCGGCGCATGTCGATCACGGGCACACATGGCTACCGTGCGCCCGAGGTGTACGAGCGAAACTACGGAAAGCCAGCCGATTGGTGGACCGTAGGTATCTTGATCATCGAGATGCTCACGGGGGATAACCCTCTGCGCGGCAGCAACCGCAAGGAGTCAGAGCATCTCGCGAAGCACATGGACTTGACGAACGCTCTGCCGTCAAGCATGCAAGCATCAAGTAGGAGCTGCTCGCTCGCTCTCCTAAACCGCGACGCGACCCAGCGCCTTGGCTGCGGCGCGAATGGCCCTGCAGAGATCAAGGAGCATCCTTTCTTCAAGCCCATCGACTGGGAACAGTTGATGGCGCAGGAGATGGCCGTCCCTTTTGAGCCTGACCTCGATTATGAGCCGACCAAGCACGAGAATATCCCAACGGGCACCTCGCAGATCGACTACTTCTGCACCAAGGTCGACTACATGCAAACGTCGATGTCGATGCGCTCCACGTGGCCGCTCAACGCATCGGACCAGGCAGTTTTTCGAAGTTTCGACTTCGTCTCGAACAAGGTCTTCGAAGAGGAGCTCACCGAGGCGTACAGACGAGAGCACCCGGCGGAATCAAAAGATACGAAAGCAGACGAGATGTGCAGATTGCTGCAGATTCTTTAATCGTGTGTGATGCAACGCAAAAACTTACTGTCGTGCACATCAAGCACGGTCTCTCGTCTGGGTCGACTCACCTGGAAGCTCGCTGCGACAGACGGTCAAAGGCCACCTTGAGCTCCGTAAAGCTCTGCGTATTCGCCTGTACATTGGCATCCGGGTGGTGCCGCTTTGCCGCCTGATAGTAGGCCCGTTTGAGCTCCGCTTTGGTTGCGCCAGGCCCGACGCCAAGCAGAGCTCGGTAGTCCTCCGCCTCCGCATCCTCACCAACACTGCGGCGATCAGCCGCCCGCCGTCGCGCATCCTCTCGCGCTTGAAAGCCACGCGCCTGCGCTCGTCGATGATTCTCTTCGGCTGTCCGACCGCTTCGCGCGTCCTCGCCAAACCACTCGTCTTGCCAACGCGTTTGACCACTCGGCCCGTGCACGCCCGCGCCATCATCGCCGCCCGCGGCCGACGAGCGCATGTACTCATCCCAGCCGGCCGAACGCGGGCCGAAGCCACTGCCTGCGCTCGGATCGAAGCCACGCCCTTTGGCGCCACGTCGCACCGCTTCCTCCGCTGCAGCCACGCGCGCACCGTGTACGTGCCAAAGCACCTCTCGGCCAAACTCCCGGATCATCTGGAGCTTCAGCCGGAAACCGAGTCCGCAGACGGCGACGAGGACGAGGCAGGCGCCTGCCATGGCCGGCGAGTTGAGGTCGCCGCCACGCCGCTCGTTAGCCTCCTTGATTTGCTTGGACCAGACGCCCGTAACCATCAAGAAGGGATAGAATTAAAATATCAGCGCAGCAGCCTGACGGCGGTCGCGGAGAGAGCGAAGC
>Ga0209550_10001385_pt1 | contig 23182 bp, 5 predicted proteins | sample LauGreSuBDMM15SN_2_FD_187567 | JGI IMG/M metagenome (GOLD analysis project Ga0209550, IMG submission 187567) | Freshwater lake microbial communities from Lake Michigan, USA - Su13.BD.MM15.SN (SPAdes) (version 5) | ecosystem: Environmental > Aquatic > Freshwater > Lake | place: Lake Michigan, USA... | reverse complement strand
GTAAATATCATCAAGGACCTATTATTCAATCGGGTGTTACCAGTTTAGAAGACTCCACCGTCGTCAAAAAATCGAACCTGAATACGCATGGATTGATTGATACGAAATATAGATGGATACGGCGTCCAAAACCTTTTGCCTCCGTGAAAGCCATTACTCGGATAAACTCACAGGGCGAATATTTATATTATCTTGTTCAGAAAAAACTGAAGGAGACACACATTGACGGCAAACCCTGTCACACTGATGTTGGAACCGACAAAGCATATAATAAATGCGGAAATCTCGATAATGACCAATTACCCGCGAAATGTCCACCGACCGTGAAACCGCCTACATACACAGGGGCAATTAGTGGCGAAGAATATATTTATAAACTACGCAAAAAATGCGTATTCACTGACGATTTACATATTTACACACCTTACAAACGCACCTATTACACTTGTAGCACAAAAATACCAACATACCCTTAGGCTGGATAATTTACTACGTAGCTCCTTACGTCGCTACTACGTAAATAATACAATACAAAACAAAATCTTATCATATTTATTTGAACAAAAATATGATATTTTGGTTTATTTAATTTGCTACGAAACTCATTCTTCGCTTTTTGCGTAGCTTAACCGCAATTTACTACGTAGCTCGTACCTCGCTTTTTGCGTAGCTTAACCGTAAATACTACAAATACTACAAATTATAGTTGGTTTCCATTGGACCAGTTCATACCGTCTACACTAGTAGAAACCACGAAGCCATTCGCCGACTCTCCAGTAGCAACAAATACGCGACCGTTCCATGCCGCATCAATTGCTCCACCCGATACATTAAATATAGAACTAGAATTACTTACGCCATACCACTGCTTACCGTCTTTACTGTACATGATAGTAGGTGTACTATTGTCTCCTCCGCCACATATAATCCATATACGTCCATTCCATATAGCAGTCGCGTTATTACTATGAAATCCGTTTGCGCCGCTACTCATATTCCAGTGTATTGCGTCGTAACTGTAAAATACTCCCGAATCGCCTACACCGACATATATCTTGCCGTTTGTTTCTATATGCGATAATGAAGTAGTAGCATTGTTTACTGTAGTAAACGATTGACCGCTGTATTTATAAAGAATGTTTGTGTTTCTAGCAACCACCCATTTTAATCCGTCCCACATCAATTGTGTAATTGGTTCAGATGATACATGGGTGCTCGGCGCCCATTGTTGCCCGTCTTTCGAAACAGTTAATCCGTATGTCGCTCCTATATTACTTACTCCCAAATAGGATTGTGCAGACGTATTGCTTTTACCGAATGAATATACCACATCGACGTTTGTGGTTCCGTTTGACCTAGCATATATATCAATCGGTTTATCGGTTATGTACATTTCAGAAGGCATTGGGGTTAAAAACACAGATCGCGCATGTTCATTTGTATCTTGTATAGTAATTGTGGTGGATACTATATGTTCGAACACTCCTGCTGGGCCAGTAAATCCAGAAGAACCGCTAGGTCCGTTTACACCAGTATATCCTGTCGTTCCTGTATAACCGGTGGGTCCAGTTTTTCCCGTTTCACCAATATCGCCGGTAGGGCCCGTTTCTCCAGTGAAACCTGTATTTCCAATAGCTCCTATTTCGCCAGAATTACCGCCCGCGCCTTGGCCTCCTTGTCCTCCAGCTACTCCTTCTTCGCCAGTTGGTCCGATATATCCAGTATATCCAGTTGACCCAGGACTACCCGTTTCTCCCATATCGCCTGGTTCTCCGTCGTATCCAGAACATCCAGTCGGTCCTATTGGACCACTGTACCCATCCATACCCGTCGGGCCGTCAACACCGTCACATCCAGTGGGTCCCGTGGGTCCAGTATCTCCAGTTATACCATTTGTTCCAATATCACCTATCGATTTTGACGACCCGTAGTTTCCAGTACAACCGGTAGATCCCGTTTTCGTGTTATTTTCTATTCCGAACACTCCGGTAGTACCAGTGTAACCTGTTTTACCACTCATTCCGGTGTATCCAGTCGGTCCCGTTATACCTGTTTCGCCAGTGTATCCAGTGGTTCCAGTTGCACCGCTTCTTCCAGTGTATCCTGTGGTTCCCGTTTCACCGCTCATTCCAGTATTACCTGTACTGCCCGTTTGTCCGGTTTGTCCATAATACCCAGTTGGTCCAGTAAAGCCAGTTGGTCCCGATAACCCAGTCATTCCACTACGCCCAGTAAATCCCGTGTATCCAGTATCACCCGTCACACCGGTTGGTCCAGTGATACCCGTTCGCCCAGTGTATCCAGTGTATCCTGTGTATCCCGTCGGACCGCTGTCTCCCCTAGTTCCAGTGTAGCCAGTAAATCCAGTGGGTCCAGTGATACCGGTTTGACCCGTTTGGCCGTAATTGTAGAGATAATAACCGTAATATTCAGGGTCGCTGTACAATTGCTGTATATCACTCGTAGAAATAACGGAACTGTACACTCGGAAATCGTCAATACCGCCGTTATAATATACGGTGGGAGCGCTACTGGATTTACCCAAATAATTCACACTACGCGCTATCGAATTGGGATATATCTTACCACTCGCGGAATATACGTTTGTAGCATTGATGTAATACGTGTAATTTCCAGATGTGTCCATTGTCCAAGTGAGCAATCGCCAGGTGTTGTCGTTGATGTCAATACTACTAGTAACATTTACAACACTGGATGATACGCCGTTTCCATTGATACAGGTCGTTACCATTCGCCCACTAGCATCGAGAGACATTTTAATATTATCGGTGGTCGCGCCATTCGCCAACTCGAAAATCGTCTTACCGTTAGGCGAGGTCATATTTGGTTTTACCCAACACGAAATGGTAATACCGCTGGGTAGAGCAGAAACGACGCCTATATTGATGTATTGACTGGACGCGTCTACCAATTTCGCGTATCCAGTACCCGCGACTGGACCAACCGAAGAAACAATCGCCGACGAAGTGAGAGTAGCATCGTATGGGTTAATCGATTGAATAGCATTTACATACGATTTCGATATTAAATATGGCGTTTGGTAAATACTGGCGTATAAATTGATAATCTGTTCTCCCGATAATTGTCGCATTAGTTTATTGGAAATAGTAGCCATTTCACTATCCGTTAGTGTTTGGTCCCAGATAATCAGTTGAGAGAACTGGAAATCACTATTTTCACTATTGTTTATTTGCAACTGTCCGTTTCCGCTACCTCCACTGGAAGTACCCACTGGTACGCCATTCGCCAATATGTTGTTTGGTGCAGTTCCGTTGTTTTTACCGCAAACCACGGCCCAATCCATTACGGAAGAGTTAGTACCACCCGCCATCCATCCTTGATAGTATACTGCATTTTTATTACCTTGCCAATGCCCATGCAACCAATTGATACCGCTAGCATTTAATATACGACCCTTTGTTGGACCGCTGTAACGAGTTATAGAACATATAGTAAACGTGCTAGCAATACTATTCGCGGGCCATATCACTCTCGCCTGTGTATTTCCTGATAAATAAGTGATTGAACCCGTAGCTCCGTTTCCAGATGTCGCTACAGATTGTGTAACGCCACTAGTAGTAGCATCTCTGCCGTTCTGTCTAACCTCTACTAATGTATTGGTGGAACTATTCCACGTTTCGGCGCTGTATATTCCCCATGGCGGTTTGTTTGCGAATACCGACGCGAAACTAGTATCCGCTGGTTGTATCGGCGCTGTATATGTTGGGTCCATAGTAGATAACAAGTCATTTTTTTGACTTTCTATCACCAGATTTTTCACGGTACTGTTTTGGACGTCTTCCGTATTGAAACGGTAATACATTTGTAATGTGGGTTGCATAAAGATATTACTAGCTATCGACACCGAATGTCCAGTCATACCGGTGGGTCCAGTTAACCCCAAATGGACTGGACCGGTTATTCCCGTCACACCCGTGTGTCCGGTTATTCCTGTAATACCAGTTGTTCCTGTAGGTCCAGTTAATCCAGTCATACCTACATGTCCAGTACATCCAGTAATTCCAGTAGGTCCAGTGTCGCCGGTTGGACCCGTTACGCCTACTACAATGAGAGGATTACTTTTTAGATACGATTTGTTGTACAATTGGGTAATATCTGGCTGTTGTAGCTCGCGATTGAAGACGTACAATTCGTCCATATTCATCGAAATTATGCCGTATCCGACCACGCAATTCTGTTTCACTCCAGCTATGGGGTATCGACCATTTACATCGTTGTTGCTACTACTTATAGGATAGTCGCTGTATTTCAATTCGCCGTTCAAGTATACTCTCCAAAGTGAACCGCCAGTATAAGGCGTATAGTTTACTGTCCAAACTAAATGAACCCACGTTTGGGTCATATCAAATACGCCATAGTTCAACGATGTTCCGTGATAAGTCCCGCCCGTTATCGCCTGGTACACGTCGAATATCAAATAGAAATGGCTATTACTACCTGTAGCAGAAGCCCGTATGGCTATTTGGTCATCGAAGTTTGTTCCTATCGCGCTATTACTCAAGGAAATGATACTGGTCGAACCTCCAGTATTTATCCAGTTCGGTTTTATCCACATAGCTATAGTAAATCCCGTATTGGTTATTTCCGTCGCAGGCAACGAGAGATATTTCAATGAATTGTCGAAGTTCACAATAGTCAATGCGCCACTTTGGGATGGCGAGACCGCCGAAGGCGGGCGAGTTAGGGTTGGTAATTGTACGGTATATCCGCTCAACGAATACAAATATTCCACTTCTTGTACACTAATCGACCGATTGTATAGTCGGAAATCGTCAAATGTTCCGATAAATGGAAATGTAGTTAGTGTAGATTGTTCTTGACCAGTATAGTTGCTTCGTAATACGAGGTCTTGTAAATAGTTGGATTGGGTTCTCGTTCCGACTTTCACACCGTTGATGTAAAACGAATATATGGCCCCTCCATTTGTGTTGTTAGCAACCATCGAGTAATGTCTCATTATATTATCGTTGCCGGAAATAGAAGTATTGTACTGTATACCGCCGATTTCGAAATAAATACTACCTGAAAAATAGTATATCGTTATTCTCGAACTATAATCGGCAGAGCCCCCTCCATTCGCAGGCCCGTTCGCTGCGAAATCTATAATACGCGTATAATTGGTTAATTGGTTCGATCTCATCCAAAACGCGAGAGAATATCCGTTGTTACCAATTAATGTTGTAGCTGGGTAGGTTACGCGTTTGTATGGTATACCACCAGTTAATACTAACCCGGCATCTCCTACGGCGAAATCATTCGGCGAGATTAAACCCGTCGTAGACATTGTAGCATCGTATACTGGTGTTCCCGAAGCATAGTTAGCAATATTCAACCCATTACTATCCATACTATCAAACTTGTAATGGAGTTTCAATTGACTGGTCCTAATTATCCCCGTATCTTCTACTCTCAGCGAATAGAGACAGGTGATTTCAGATAAACTCAATGTGCGGTTGTAGATCCGTACATCATCCAAATATACAAATTGAGAGTATGTGGTTATGTTCGTAGGCAATAGCCCCAAATAATTCGTGTTTAATTCCAAATCAATGGTTGGCGCGTTGTACGTTATTTGTTGAACCAACGAACCGTTCACATACAATGTCCAAATACCCGTCGACGATATCATCCAGACAAAGTGTCTCCAAGTACCGTCGTTCATATTTGTATCGATACCCCCGTTGAAAAATTCGGATAGATTCGTGTAACTAGTAGAAAAATTCAAATAGGGACGATTGTCTACCAACGCCAATTGCATACGATACGGTGCATATCCCGATGTGTTCGCCAATACGGAGAAGTCCATAATATTATTTATACCATTGGTGAAATTCGACTTGTACCAAAACGCAAACGCGCATCCTGTACCCGCGTTAATCGTAAATCGAGGTAGTGTAACACAAGCGCCTGGCGTTCCGTCAATGTATAAACACGAATCGCCCACTACATTATCTGCGTTTGTTATCATATTGGGTGCCGACATTATTGCGTCATATACTGGTGTTCCAGAGGCATAGTTTGCTAGTGCCGTTCCGTTATAATCCGTCGAGTTCATCGGATAATGGAATAACAAACCGCTGGGGTCCACCGAAGTATATAAATAATAGGGTAATACCGATACTATATTCGTGGTAGAAGCGCTACTTACTAGTGTTGCGTCATATACTGAGCCGGTGAAATTCGCGTAATTCGATATGGTATTTCCGGAAAGGTCGGTTAAATCGAACTTATAATATTCTCTCAAGCCAACGCTACTAACCGTACTTTGATTTGTATCTATAAACGCGTATCCGTCGCCATTGTATCCGTACGACCCAGTTGGACCCGTTGGACCGGTTGGACCTGCGAAGGGGAAATTCGGACCAGTACAACCCGTAGAGCCGGTTGACCCACTCGAACCTGTCGTTCCAGTTGTACCAGTTGTTCCTTCTAAAAACAAACGGGTAGGTACAAATGCTTTAGTATTATATATTTGTGTAACCTCATCTTGCGTCAAGTATCTATTTATCATTACAAATTGCGTTATATTTCCGTTGAAATACCCGGTTTTCGCTCGATTTGTACCAATATAGTTTGCGGTTCTTGCTCCAGTAATAAATGGTAGGGCCAATACCACTTTCGATAATACACCATTCACATACAACTTCCAATAGGTATCTCCGAGAGTCCATGCGTAATGACGCCATACATTATCCAATACATTCCCATTATAAGCGGATTCATACGTTCCCGATGCTGGCGAATTGGACGTATCAAGCGTCTTGAAATACACATAACCATTTGTTTTGTTTATTCCCATTGAAATGACCCCAGTGTCGACGCCAGAAGAGAAATCGAACATAATATTATCGGTACTGGTTAGTTTCGCTCTTGCCCAAAAGGCAAAGGATACATTCGATGTATCAAATGTCTGTGTTGGTACAGACAAGTATTGCGCCGACGTATTTCCGAGAGTAAGCGACCCGTTTTTGTATACATCGAGACCCAAATTTGAAACGGGAGATACATATGCGCCGTTGTATAGGGTAGAATCGTATACTTGTGTTCCAGACGCTAGATTGGCTACACTATTTCCTTGTACTCCTACTGTATCGAAGCTATAATATAGAGATACCCCCGTAGTATTGAATGTTGTAGCGTTTACTATAGATGGCTCATACGTATACACAACGCTACCTGGTCCTCCGATACCAGTTGTACCAGTCATACCAGTTGTACCAGTTGGACCAGTATCCATCGTAGGTCCCGTGATACCCGTTTGGCCAGTTCTACCCGTTCTTCCTACTCGTCCGTCGTTTCCGATTGTACCAGTAGGTCCAGTAATACCAGTTCTACCCGTTCGCCCAATACGTCCGTCGATACCCGTATGTCCGGTTGTTCCTGTGATACCAGTATTTCCCGTTCTCCCATTATTTCCAGTATGTCCAGTGGTTCCTGTTTCGCCCGAAACGCCGTTTGTAACTATACCACCTATCCTGTTCGCTCCTGGTCCATCTATACCAGTTGCTCCATCACATCCAGTTGGTCCAGTTGTTCCGGTTTCTCCGGTTTGACCCGTTTGCCCGGTTCTTCCAGTGCGTCCTGTAATACCGGTTTCTCCCGTTTCTCCCGTTAAACCAGTTGTGCCTGTTCTACCCGTTCGTCCGGTTATTCCCGTTTCTCCCGTTTCACCCGTTAAACCAGTTGTGCCCGTTCTACCAGTGCGTCCTGTAATACCTGTTTCGCCCGTTTCGCCTGTTAAACCTGTTGTGCCGGTTCTACCAGTGCGTCCAGTGGTACCAGTTAACCCGTCGTTTCCAATATCACCAGGTGTTCCAGTAGGTCCTGTTCTACCAGTTGTACCAGTGGTTCCAGTTTCTCCCGTTGGTCCAGTGGGTCCAGTGGTTCCGGTTCTTCCAGTGGTTCCCGTTGTTCCGGTTTTGCCCGTTTCGCCAGTTAACCCCGTGGTTCCCGTGCTACCTGTTCTACCGGTCGTTCCCGTTGTTCCAGTTTCGCCCGTATTACCAGTATTACCAGTGGAACCATTTCTACCAGTGTATCCAGTAGCTCCGCTGGATCCAGTATTTCCTCTATATCCCGTGGTACCTGTTTGTCCAGTTTTACCGTCTAGACCAGCTATACCAGTGGGGCCTAATATACCAGTGGGTCCTGTTTGGCCAGTGTTTCCCGTGGTTCCAGTCGCGCCCGTTTTTCCGTACATTCCAGTTTGTCCAGTGAGACCAGTTTGTCCTATAAAGCCAGTTTGTCCAGTGGGTCCGGTTTGTCCACTTGGACCAGTGGGTCCCGTTTCACCAGTATTTCCTCTATATCCGGTCGAACCTGTTCTTCCCGTTATTCCCGTACTTCCCGTTTCACCAGTTAAATCAGTAGGCCCAGTACGTCCTGTAAAACCGTTCGCGCCGGTTGGGCCGAATATACCAGTTGATCCAGTTATACCTGTTGAACCCGTTGGACCAGTTGATCCAGTAGCTCCCGTTTCACCAGTGGGTCCGGTTTCTCCTGTATTTCCAGTGGAGCCAGTTTTGCCGGTAACACCAGTGAATCCTGTCTGACCATTTATACCAGTTGAGCCTGATATACCAGTTGTACCGGTTGTACCAGTTGCGCCAGTAGTACCAGTTGCGCCCGTTGTTCCAGTGGTACCAGTTGCGCCCGTTGTTCCAGTGGTACCAGTTGCGCCCGTTGTTCCAGTGGTACCTGTTGCGCCCGTTGTTCCAGTAGTACCTGTTGCGCCAGTAGTTCCTGTTTCACCAGTGGGTCCTGTAGTTCCTGTGGTTCCGGTATGTCCTACAAATCCGGTCTCGCCAGTTTGACCGCTTCTACCCGTTTCACCAGTTGTTCCGAGTAGTCCAGTTTCACCAATAGAACCTGTATAACCCGTTGCGCCAGTGAAACCAGTGGTTCCATTCATACCAGTTGATCCAGTTTTACCAAATATACCAGTGTATCCTGTTAGACCAGTAGCGCCCGTTGTGCCGGTTGTCCCCGTTGGACCAGTGGTGCCGGTTGTCCCCGTTGGACCTGTGTTGCCGGTTGCGCCAGTTTCGCCCGTTGTACCTGTGTTGCCGGTTGCGCCAGTGATGCCTGTTGGACCAGTAGCGCCAGTTGTTCCCGTTGGTCCAGTATCGCCGGTTTCGCCGGTTTGGCCAGTAGCGCCAGTTCCGCCTGTTGTACCGGTGTCGCCGGTTGCGCCAATTTCACCTGTTTCACCCGTTTTTCCGGTGATGCCTGTTGGACCAGTTGCGCCCGTTTCACCAGTTTGTCCTGTAGGTCCAGTGGTTCCCGTTCGCCCAGTTGTTCCTGTAAGACCTGTGCGTCCCGTTGTACCAGTTGAACCGGTGGTTCCTGTTAGACCCGTGGTTCCTGTTATACCTGTATGTCCAGTGATACCGGTTGTTCCAGTGGTTCCAGTGGTTCCGGTTGTTCCAGTGGTTCCTGTTGTTCCAGTGGTTCCTGTAAGACCAGTGGTTCCTGTATGTCCGGTTGTTCCAGTGGTTCCTGTTGTTCCAGTTCCACCTGTTGTTCCAGTAGCGCCAGTTGTTCCAGTGGTTCCAGTGTGTCCTGTTATACCAGTTGTTCCAGTGGTTCCTGATAGACCAGTTTTTCCCGTTGTTCCTGTTGTTCCAGTGGTTCCTGTTATACCTGTTGTTCCAGTGGGTCCTGTTATACCTGTATGTCCAGTGATACCGGTTGTACCAGTTCTACCCGTTATTCCAGTTTCGCCAGTTCGACCCGTAAACCCAACTAAACCATCGGGTCCAGTATTTCCAATTGTTCCAGTGGTTCCAGTGGTTCCAGTGTGTCCTGTGATACCAGTTGTTCCAGTAAGACCTGTTGTTCCTGTTAGACCAGTTGTTCCTGTTATACCTGTTGGTCCAGTGGTTCCGGTTGTTCCAGTGGTTCCGGTTGTTCCAGTGGTTCCTGTTGTTCCAGTTGGTCCAGTGGGTCCGGTTGTTCCAGTGGTTCCAGTGTCTCCTGTTGTTCCAGTTTGTCCAGTTGTTCCTGTGGTTCCAGTGTGTCCAGTTGTTCCGGTAAGACCGGTTGTTCCAGTGGTTCCTGTGTCTCCTGTTGTTCCAGTTTGTCCAGTTGTTCCAGTAAGACCGGTTAGTCCAGTTTGTCCCGTGCTACCAGTGTCTCCGGTTGTTCCAGTTTGTCCGGTTGTTCCAGTGGTTCCAGTGATACCTGTTGGGCCTGTTTCACCCGTTGTTCCAGTTGTTCCAGTGTCTCCAGTTTCGCCCGTTAAACCAGTTGGGCCCGTTTCGCCAGTTGGTCCTGTTTCGCCAGTTTCGCCAGTGATACCTTTTGGGCCCGTTTCGCCAGTGATACCTTTTGGGCCCGTTTCGCCCGTTAAACCAGTTGGGCCCGTTTCACCAGTGATACCTGTTGGTCCCGTTTCGCCCGTTAAACCAGTTGTTCCAGTATTACCCGTTTCGCCAGTTTCTCCAGTGCTACCAGTGGGTCCACTTTCTCCAGTGTATCCAGTTGGTCCCGTTTCGCCCGTTTCACCAGTATATCCTGTTGGTCCGGTTTCACCAGTATAACCTGTGGGTCCAGTATTGCCCGTTTCACCAGTATATCCTGTTTCTCCCGTGCTACCCGTTTCACCAGTGTTTCCAGTGTATCCAGTTGGTCCAGTTTCACCAGTGTATCCAGTTGGTCCAGTTTCGCCAGTGTATCCGGTTGGTCCAGTGCTACCAGTATTGCCCGTTTCTCCAGTATATCCTGTTTCGCCCGTTTCTCCAGTGTTTCCGGTGTTTCCAGTGTTTCCAGTGTTTCCAGTTAGACCAGTTATACCAGTCGGTCCAGTGGTTCCAGTTAGACCAGTTATACCAGTCGGTCCAGTTTCGCCGGTTAGACCAGTATTTCCAGTATTACCTGTATTTCCGGTATTTCCTGTATTACCAGTTAGACCAGTAGCTCCCGTTGTACCAGTAGTTCCAGTATTTCCAGTATTACCTGTATTTCCTGTATAACCAGTGAAACCAGTGGTGCCGGTATTACCAGTTTCTCCAGTTAGGCCCGTTATTCCAGACGCTCCAGTTCTACCCGTAAAGCCAAATAATCCAGCCAGGCCAGTAGGTCCATTTCTACCTGTGTGTCCAGTTGTTCCTGTGGTTCCTGTTATACCAGTGTGTCCAGTGTGTCCAGTATTACCAGTGGTTCCGGTGGTTCCAGTAGTTCCAGTAGTTCCAGTAGTTCCAGTAGTTCCAGTGATACCTGTATGGCCAGTGTGTCCAGTAGGTCCAGTGGTTCCACTAGTTCCAGTGGTTCCAGTATTACCCGTGGGCCCAGTGTGTCCAGTGGTTCCAGTGGTTCCAGTAGTTCCAGTTGTTCCTGTGATACCTGTATGGCCAGTATTTCCAGTAGTTCCAGTGGTTCCAGTAGTTCCAGTGGTTCCAGTAGTTCCAGTGGTTCCAGTAGTTCCAGTGGTTCCAGTAGTTCCAGTGGTTCCAGTAGTTCCTGTGATACCTGTATCACCAGTAGTTCCAGTGATACCTGTATGACCAGTGATACCTGTATGACCAGTGATACCAGTGTTTCCGGTTTCTCCAGTTAATCCAGTTGAACCAGTAGTTCCTGTGATACCTGTATCACCAGTAGTTCCAGTGATACCTGTATGACCAGTATTTCCAGTGTCTCCAGTAGTTCCAGTGATACCTGTATGTCCAGTATTACCAGTATCGCCAGTCTCACCAGTATAACCAGTGTATCCAGTCGGACCAGTAGGTCCAGTTGGTCCAGTGGTTCCTGTGAGACCCGTGATACCTGTATGTCCAGTTAATCCAGTTGTTCCAGTGATACCTGTTGTTCCAGTGTGTCCGGTTGGACCCGTTAATCCAGTTGGACCAGTTAATCCAGTTGTACCAGTTAATCCAGTATGTCCAGTTGGTCCTGTTTCGCCCGTTTCACCAGTGAAACCTGTTGTACCAGTACAACCAGTTAGACCAGTGAACCCAGTAGGTCCTGTTTCGCCGGTTTCTCCCGTTAGACCAGTTGTTCCTGTATGCCCTGTGTCGCCGGTTTCTCCCGTTAGACCAGTTGTTCCTGTATGTCCTGTATTTCCAGTGTTTCCGATTTCTCCTGTTAGACCTGTGTATCCCGTAGTACCAGTTGTTCCCGTTTCTCCAGTCAGACCTGTTGTTCCTGTATGTCCTGTTTCGCCGGTTTCTCCCGTTAGACCTGTTGTTCCTGTATGTCCTGTTGTGCCGGTTTCTCCAGTTAGACCAGTTGTTCCCGTTTCTCCAGTCAGACCTGTTGTTCCGGTATTTCCAGTTTCTCCAGTTAAACCAGTTGTTCCCGTTTCTCCAGTATTTCCAGTATTTCCAGTTTCTCCAGTTAGACCGGTTGTACCAGTTAGACCAGTTGGTCCAGTTTCTCCAGTTTGTCCAGTTGAACCCGTTTCACCGGTTAGACCTGTTGTTCCTGTATGTCCCGTTTTACCTGTTTCGCCAGTTTGTCCAGTTGAACCCGTTTCACCGGTTGGTCCAGTGATACCTGTTGTTCCAGTTGTTCCAGTGATACCTGTTGTTCCAGTATTTCCGGTATTACCATTTTCACCATTTTGACCCATTTCGCCAGTTTCGCCCGTTGTTCCTGTATGTCCAGTGAGACCAGTTACACCGATACTTCCCGTATGCCCAGTGATACCTGTATATCCTGTATTACCAGTTTTACCATAATCGCCAGTATACCCAGTTATACCAGTTGTTCCGTTATGTCCAGTGAGACCAGCTGAACCCGTATTTCCCGTATTTCCAGTATGCCCCGTATTTCCTGTATTACCAATTTCACCAGGTTGGCCCGTTTCGCCAGTTTCGCCAGTCATACCTGTATGTCCTGTGGTTCCTGTTATACCACTACTTCCAGTATTACCAGAAACCCCAGTAAAACCAGTTGTACCTTCTAACCCTATATCGCCAATAATTCCAGTAGGTCCAGTGGGTCCCGTATTTCCCGTGTTCCCTGTATGCCCTGTATTTCCAGTATTACCAGTTTCGCCAGTTTCGCCAGTTTCGCCAGTCGCGCCCGTTTCGCCCGTTAGACCAGTGGTTCCAGTTGCTCCGGTTAGACCCGTTTCTCCAGTTGAGCCCGTTAGACCCGTTTCTCCAGTTGAGCCCGTTAGACCAGTTTGTCCAGTTTCACCCGTTGGTCCAGTTTCGCCCGTTAGACCAGCGGTTCCCGTTTCGCCTGTTAGGCCCGTGGTTCCGGTTTCGCCTGTTAGGCCTGTGGTTCCAGTTGCTCCAGTTTCACCCGTTTCGCCCGTTAGACCAGTGGTTCCCGTTTCGCCTGTTAGGCCGGTGGTTCCCGTTTCGCCTGTTAGGCCGGTGGTTCCCGTTTCGCCGGTTTCACCCGTTGTTCCCGTTTCACCCGTTAGACCGGTGGTTCCCGTTTCGCCCGTTAGACCAGTGGTTCCCGTTTCTCCTGTTAGGCCGGTGGTTCCCGTTTCGCCGGTTTCACCCGTTGTTCCCGTTTCACCCGTTAGACCAGTGGTTCCCGTTTCGCCCGTTAGACCAATGGTTCCCGTTTCTCCTGTTTCACCCGTTGTTCCAGTGGTTCCAGTTGCTCCAGTGGTTCCAGTGGTTCCAGTGGTTCCAGTGGTTCCAGTGGTTCCCGTATCGCCGGTTTCACCCGTTAGACCAGTGGTTCCAGTAATTCCAGTCTCTCCCGTTTCACCCGTTGTTCCGGTATCGCCAGTTTCACCCGTTGGTCCAGTGGTTCCAGTTGCTCCGGTTAGACCCGTGGTTCCAGTGGTTCCAGTTTCACCTGTTGGTCCAGTGGTTCCCGTATCGCCGGTTTCACCGAGTGTTCCTGTACAACCAGTCGTTCCACTTGAGCCACTAATACCCGTATTTCCAGTTTCACCTGTTGGTCCAGTGTATCCCGTTATTCCTGTACAACCTGTAATTCCAGTAATTCCAGTCTCTCCCGTTTCACCAGTTAGACCAGTATAGCCAGTTTCGCCCGTTGTTCCAGTCGCTCCAGTTTCACCTGTTATACCCGTTGTTCCAGTGGTTCCCGTTTCACCTGTCGCTCCAGTTTCACCAGTTAGACCAGTATAGCCAGTTTCACCCGTTGTTCCAGTGGTTCCTGTAGTTCCAGTTTCTCCGGTTTCGCCCGTTAGACCAGTGGTTCCAATAGTTCCAGTAGTTCCAGTTGCACCAGTTGTACCCGTAATACCCGTATAACCCGTTACTCCTGACGCACCAGTCATTCCGGTATTTCCAGTTTCACCAGTATATCCTGTTAGACCAGTTGTACCTGTAAATCCAGTGTTTCCAGTTGTTCCTGTAAATCCAGTGGTACCAGTTTCGCCCGTTTGTCCAGTTTCTCCAGTTGCACCAGTATAACCAGTGGTACCAGTTGAGCCAGTGGGTCCAGCTACGCCCGTGGACCCAGTTATACCTGTAGTTCCAATTTGTCCGCTAAGACCAGTGTGTCCAGTTGTTCCAGTTTCACCAGTGAACCCATTGGTTCCAGTATCACCAGTATGTCCAGTAGGACCAATATGACCAGTTAACCCAGTTGCGCCAGTAAGCCCATTATATCCAGTATATCCAGTAGTACCAATATCTCCAATATCTCCAATATCGCCGATATCTCCAATATCACCACTGTCGCCTGTATGACCAGTTGTACCGCTTGGTCCAGTTTCACCTGTTGGTCCAGTGTACCCAGTGGAACCCGTTATACCAGTTGTTCCAGTGTTTCCAATTGCTCCTGTTAGACCCGTTGTTCCAGTAAAACCAGTGTCTCCAGTGTTACCTAAAACGCCTATACAACCAACCGAACCAACTACGCCGGTATACCCCGTGGTTCCAGTTAGACCCGTCGCGCCAGTGGAACCCGTTTTTCCAGTATAGCCAGTATATCCCGTTTGTCCAGTTAGACCAGTTATACCTGTTCGTCCTATAGTTCCAGTATGACCAGTGATACCCGTCTCTCCAGTATATCCAGTAATGCCGGTTTTACCAAAAATACCAGTATATCCAGTACTACCTGTTTCGCCAGTAAGACCAGTTGGACCAGTTCGCCCTATACAACCAACCGAACCAACTGCGCCGGTATATCCAGTGATACCCGTTGATCCTCTCAAACCAGTATATCCGGTGGTTCCAGTTGGTCCAGTTTCACCAGTGAGACCAGTTACGCCAGTTACGCCAGTATGTCCTGTTGCTCCTGTTATACCAGTATTACCTGTATTACCCGCCTTACCGTTGTATCCAGTTGGTCCAGTTTTACCAGTTGGTCCAGCTGAGCCACTGGGTCCAGTGAGACCAGTTGTACCAGTTTCACCAGTTGGTCCAGTGAGACCAGTTGTTCCGATGATACCTTTGTCTCCAATATCTCCAATAGAACCGATGGTACCAGTGATACCGGTTTCACCAGTAGGACCAGTAGGACCAGTGGTTCCCGTTTCGCCTGTTTCGCCTGTTTCGCCAATTGTACCTGTATTGCCTATAGAACCAGTTTCACCGATATATCCTGTATATCCAGTCGGACCTGTAATACCTGTTTCGCCAGTATTTCCTAAAATACCTTTTTCGCCACTATAACCAGTATACCCAGTATATCCGCTAATACCAGTAGGACCCGTTATACCAATAGGACCCGTATATCCAGTATATCCAGTATATCCAGTAATACCAAAATCGCCTACATCTCCAGTACATCCAGTATAACCAGTAGGTCCAGTGTATCCAGTAGGACCATTCTCACCAGTTGCGCCCTTCGCACCTCGCAACCCCCCGCGATTTGTGATTCCGAAATTCAATGGCGTACCAATTACCGTAGTATTTGTAGCAAATTGTATTAAATCTTCCAGCGAATGATCCGCGAAATTCGTAATAACTGCAGTTCGTATAACATCTCCATTGTAGCGTATTGTATTCAAAATATCACTAATCGCATCCGTCGAATTGGTAAAAAAGGTGGTCTCGGGTATACCGCTATTATAATTATTTATTTCGCCCAACGTAGTCACCACTTCGAACGATATCTCCAAAGAATACGTGATATTTACTGGGCGCGTTCGTTGTAATAATGTCTCTCGATACTTAGCAAAATTACTCTTTTTAGCAATGGATCTATCACTAACGGTTTCCCGAGCGTTTTCTACAATTGTATACGAGATAATACGAATCGCATTCAGTGGTACGCCGATACTTTGTGCTATAGATTCCAACATATATTGTTCGTCGCTATCTCGTAATAAAACGCCTGTATCCAACAACGGATTTAATACAGTACCAAATGTAATGGAGAAATGCACGAAAAATTGCTCAAACGGTAAATACTCGTATTGTTCCGATAAATTCGTCAGTTTCAATAACAACGGTACTCGCAATACTCGTACTATCTCGGTCTCAGATACTGTGGTAGTCTGGGAGTAATATCCTACATTGTAATCTCCCGAAATCGCATTTAAATGGTTCAGTCCAGCCGTGTTCAGTGTTATATAATTCCCAGCATCGGTCGTTTTCAATACGACCCGTAATGTTACCGACGTACCTGTAGGCGCGAATAGCAAATCGTTCTCTAAAAACCCGTTGCTGATATCAATTTGGGTAGAGTTCGTTTGTTTCACACGATTGTTAAATGGATTATATGAGTTCGCGAAACGCAAAAGAGCATTCACGTGTTTTACTCGCAGTTCACCAGAAATAGCATTCACATACTCTCCACTTGCGTTTAAAACTTTGGTGTGTAGCAAATTCATAAACGAATCGCGGTCGAATATACCACCATTGAATTCAATCCGACTTTGTATCGTAAACAACGAGTCAAAACCTTGTGGGTATCCAAAATAATTCAACAGGAAGTTTTGGAAATCGCTATATAACCTAGCATATTTGCCGAGAGACATAATTCGAGATGGACTTACACCTAAAACAAACTCCGTCGATGAAAGCGTAACATTATCTGTTGGAAACGACCCCAAACCAGCGTTGTATGAAGTTGATATGATACCGTCGTTGTCCGCGTTTTTAAATAGCCCGATTTTTTCATTAAACACGCGAACATCAAACGATATTTGTAACGCCTCTGTGACATCGTACTTGTTTATATTCTCGACCGGCGATATAATGATGTTTTGGAGACCCTGCTCCATAACAAATTCACCACTGGCTCCGTATGCATACACCAACCCAGTGTAGTATACGTTGCCGTTGTTGTTCGGGGTTACTGAAATTACTGGTAGTGTATATGGTAATGCCCGATACATTTATATACTATATATACATTAGTACGATTTACTACATTCGTACCTTACTCCATATCATTTTACAAAAGCTACGTTCGTACCTTACTCCGCAAATACTACAAAAGCTACGCACCCCTACACATCATATAATAACGTAAAGTTCAGACAAAAAGAGAAATCCGAGTTGTTCATACTTAATATTCGTCCTCGATCGTCATATACGCGAATGCGCAATCTGTTAATATCGACTGGACCAAAGTATTTGCGCGGTTCGGTTACTATTTTCATATCATTTTCCATAATCAAGCTAAAATAACTGCCTTTGAGAGCGATACGGGCTAAAATATGAGGGCTTAATATATGACTCTTGAACGCCGTTACAAAATGGTTGTTCACGCTATTATTGAAATCGTCTATTGCTAAATAAATATACCGTATTGTAATCGGTTCGATCACGGTTTCCGACACGTGAAGTATTCCGCCGTCGTATATTCGTTTTTGGAATCCTAAATTCCAACCAATCCGCGAAGAAATATCGCCGTCGAAATTCGTTTCGTCTAAATTATACGCGAAATCCATATAAATATTGGTAATCGTAAATGGTCCCCCCGCGCCTTTTATATATGTACGTCCAGTACCCGACCCCGAATCGGTTAAATCGAAGTAAAATTGGACATACGAGAATACGCTGTTGGGAAACAATAAGTCGCCCGTGTTTGGGTCTTTCGGCGCCAATACGCCGTTTATGAGAGATACTAAATCCTGGCCATTATAGTTTCCTTCGGGCATTATAACAAATTCCGCGATTACCGCGGGGGCGCCGTTCGCTACATACGATACTTCTAAATAAAAATAATAATTCCCATACGATTTCGAAATCCCGTAAAACGATACCGGGAACTCAAACGACGAGAGTTGCATGGATACCGCCTTTGAGATTTTCGTCGGCAATTGTATTTGGAAATCCGAACTACTGCTGTTGTAATAGTTATCGCGAAATCGCGTATCCACTGTTAAACAGCGAGTAATTGTTTTGGTGACGAGAGGGTTCATCCAGCCAGTGTAATACTCTTGATTGAATGTGTTCGTATATGGCGTTTCTTTTCGCTGTATTACATCGTCGGTACGTGGTTCCGGCAATCTTGGCGCTTTCGGATAATCGATGGGGTCTAAACGTGTATTGGGCGGTAAAGATGTCGGCGCTTTTCGTTCTTCGCTACATTTCGCGACCTTTAACCATTCTTTCGCAGCGGTCAAAAAGATAATCAAGTCGCGTAGCATTCGTTTGTTTACGGTTTTGCTTTGTAATAATTGTTCGCGTATTTGTGTCTCTCGCAATTCTATATCGGATGCAGTATATTTCGTGTTGGGCGAGAACCGAAAGAACGCTTCGATATCTTTGATAGTGTAATTACCGATATCCAAATCTAATTCAGACATTTTAAGAGAGTATATATTAGCGAGTGGTGTTTTCGGTCTATTTTAGACGATTTGATTGTGTATTCGCAATAAATGGACACAAAATGTACATATATGATATAATGCCGTATACTCTCCGAAAAGTGCGAACCAAATCGTGTTATCGCATCATCAATCCGAAAACAAAACGCGTTTTCGCCAAATGTAGTACGAAAGAAAATGCAACGAAACAATTGCGACTATTGCGCGCGCTACAATACAACAAAAAATTCCGTACCCGAAACAAAACCGCGTCGTCTCGACGCTGAGCTATCCATTTGTAGTATTTGCGGTTAAGCTACGCAAAAGCTACGTAGTAAATTGTAAAAAGAATGAGAGATAAGATAAAATATACTAAAAGAATATACCAATCTCTATTTATCGATATGAACGTTCGAATGCCTTGTGGGATTACATGTACTATCGCTCTCGTCATTATTGTTTCGAAAATCATCTACACATTTTCCGTCGCAAATGACTCGTCTATCAAACAATACAAGAACAGTTTTACACCCGAATTGCGCGAAATCTATAAAAAAATCACAATGGAACGATTGAGTCTATACATTCAGGGATATACTCTCGGTATGGTTCTGTCTATTTTGTTCTTGATATACAATACGCAATTCGCCAAACGTCCCATGTCGGTCATTTCGATGGTTTGTATCGTGGTAATAATTACCTTTTTCTTTAGTTATTTCTATTATACCCTTTCTCCCAAAACCGACTGGGTACTAAATCATGTAACGGGCGAAAAAGACGTGAAGGCCTGGTTACACGTATATAGGGCAATGCAATTACATTATCACGGCGCGTTTGCTATCGGATTGGTGGGCGTCGGCGTACTCGCGTACGCCTTCCGCGGGTCGTGCGACCCCCGTTTTTGAGAGAAAAAAGACACAAAATAAACTATATAAAAATCTTACTGCATAATACGTAATATTTTTACAACCATTTAAAAAATCCAATATAAAGCGTATGCTAACCCCAGACGATATAGATAGCGAAATATTCGATGCCTTATTTAGTTATACCGACATCGACCCCGGCAAAAATGCGCCCGATACGGATACAAACAAGACCCAAATCCGCCCCAGTTATGAGCAACAATTGGTTATCAATCATTTATTGGATGGCGATAATGTGGTGGTCGATTCGGTTAGCGGTAGCGGGAAATCCACTACGATTTTGTCTTGTGCAGAACAAATGCCCGAGACCCCCGTTCTACAACTAACGTATAATTCGATGCTCCGAAAAGAAGTTAGAGAAAAGGTCATCTCTCGACAAATCGAAAACGTAGCGGTACATACGTACCACAGTTTGGCTGTTATGTATTACCATAAAGACGCGCATAAAGACAATATTATGCGAAAACTCATTGCGACCAATGCGACCCCCTATAAAACAATCCCGCCTTACCGTCTCGTTTTCCTGGACGAATCGCAAGATATGACGTTTTTGTATTTCATGTTTATCGTGAAATTCTTGAAAGATGCAGGAACACCTATACAATTGTGTATTATGGGCGATTACAAACAGGGAATATACCAATTCAAGGGGTCGGATATTCGATTTTTAACGAGAGCCTCTCAGATTTGGTCTAGTTTCGGGCTCTTATCTTCACCTATATTTCATCATTGTTCTCTAACAATGTCGTATCGTATCACCGACCCTATGGGGTGTTTCGTAAACGATGTTTTGCTAGGAACATCACGTCTAAAAACGTGTAAACCCGGAACGCCCGTATTCTATATTCGCAAATCCACACATCATATGATTATTATAGCCAAAATCAAAATCGAACATTTATTGAGAGCCGGTGAATTACCAGGTACGATTTTCATATTGTACCCTTCCGATAAACTCCATATTATACGCAAACTCGAAAACTATTTGGTGGAACAGGGTATCCCGTGCTATATCGCCATGACCGACGGCGAAATACGCGACGAACGCGTGATATCTGGAAAGGTCGTGTTTTCCACTTTTCACGCGGTGAAAGGTCGAGAGAGAAAACACGTGTTTTTGTTCGGGTTTGACCAGTCCTATTTTCGATTTTATGCGCCCGATTTACCCACAAACGAATGTCCAAATACCGTTTATGTCGCCTGTACTCGCGCGACACACAATTTATATATTTTTGAGAGTGCAGATAGTGGTACCGACCGACCTCTCTCGTTTTTACAGAAAACGCATTTCGAAATGATTGATTCGCCATATATTGAATTCCAAGGCCATCCACAGAAACATTTCCGCGACGGCGAAGATACCGACCGAAAATACCACGACGTTAGTCCCACAAAATTGGTGCGATTTATTCCCGAAACGGTGATAGACGAATTAACCCCCATATTAGAAACCGCGTTTACAATCGAGGTCGAAGCGTACCCCGAATTAGAGCTCGACATTCCCGTAGTGGTACATACGACGATGGGATTTTACGAAGACGTTAGCGATTTGAACGGCATTTCTATACCAAGTATCTACTATGACCATTTGTTTAAACGTTTCCCTCGAGAGACCCCTACGGAAGACGAACCCAAAACGCAAGTTGGTGCGCAAATTTTATTGGGTCTCATTCATTCTATATTGGATACATCGAAACCCAACGATTATCGGTTTCTCAAACGTATGATTGAGAATTTACCCGCGACTATCTCTACTCCATCTGAATACCTTTATTTGGCGAATTTGTATTCGTCTGTTTCGGAAAAGCTGTATTTCCGACTAAAACAAATCGGCGAAAACGACTACGGGTGGCTCTCGCGAGATATGATACAAGAGTGTATCGAACGTATGGACGAGACGGTGGGGGTCGAGTGTGTTTCTCCCACAGACATATCCATAGAATATCCGATTATCGATACTGGACTAGAAGAAGACAACGCGAAAATCAACGAGGTTTTATCGCCTTTTTTCGAACCAAGGTCGACGCCTTTCCGCTTTTCGGCGAGAGTAGATTTGATTACTCCCAAAAATGTATGGGAATTGAAATGTACCTCCGCTATAACCATGGAACATCAGCTACAACTCGTATTGTATGCTTGGTTATGGGCGATTTTGCGCCCCGATACACCGAGGGAATATAGAATATTCAATATTCGTTCCGGCGAAATCCAGCGGTTCGACGCGTCGTTCGAAACCATCACGCATATTGTCGTAGCACTCTTGAAAGGAAAATACGTTAAATTACCGGAAAAAACGGACGACGAATTTATCGCGGAATGTCGAGAGTTTGTAGTATTTACGGATCGCTAGCTATAACAATAACAAATATAAATATTGCACATTATTCATATTATTTCTAATCTATTTGATTGATCACAATAATATGAATACTATACCGACATATGGTTGCGATATATGTAATTATAAATGTACTAAACCGTCGAATTTGAAAAAACATTTCGCTACTCAAAAACATATTCGGTTGAGGTCTAAGGCGCCGAAGGCTCCAACTGAGAGTACGGCGCCGAAGGCGCCCGATGCTGTACTCCAGCAAAAGAATAGTGAAACCGAAACAAACATCCATTCTACATTGGAAACCTTATCGGGTGTCGTTCTACAAATGGTGAAACAAAATGCCGAATTGCAACGTTTATTGGTCGAGACACAACATCAGACCCAAAAACAATACTCTGATATTTTGGAAACACATCGAAATGTACAAAACACGACCATACACAATACCACAAACAACAATACATTCAATATGCGTTTTTTCCTCAATGTGAAATGTAAAGACGCCATCAATATGAGCGATTTCATCCACAGTTTGGATATTCAAAAAGAAGATATCGAGAGATTGGGACGCATAGGGTTCGCAGAAGGCATCACGCGCATTTTTATGGATGGGCTCAACGGATTAGAAACGCATAAACGGCCCATTCATTGCACCGATATAAAACGCGATACGATGTTCATCAAAGACGACGACCAATGGGCCAAAGATAGCCAAAACGCACGATTATTGCGCGCCATTGAAGCCGTCGAACAGACGAATTGTCGGATTTTCTGTAAAAGCGCGCCCCCAGATATGCGGGACGAAACCGCATTAGTACAATATATGACGGTACTACAGGAAGTCAACGGGGGGTCAGCGCGGGACAAAAACCGCGCGAAAATCGTCAAGAATCTCTCGAAAGCGTGTTTTTTGGATCGTAGTTTCGTAATGTAAAATAATATAATCCCCCAAAATAGAATACTGACAATATCTCTGAAATAACTACCCCTAACTTTTTGTTTTGGACATTTTATTTTTGTCCAAAATCGAATATAGCAACCTGGTATCTCCGAAAAAAAAACGTTGTGACTGGGTTGCAGTGGAGGGTATTTTCTTTTTTTACAAAATGACTGCATAAGAAAAAAACGAGACCCCCGAATTTCTTGGACATTTCTTGGACAAAGGCACGATTTTTGTCCAGGCGGCACGAAATTTATGGGGGTACGGCACGAAAAATCGTGCCGTCGGCATCGATG